>ENA-OPCI01001383-OPCI01001383.1-human-gut-metagenome-genome-assembly--contig:-NODE-1383-length-13944-cov-2.614443_pt1 | contig 13944 bp, 6 predicted proteins | sample MGYA00241564_ERZ501479 | MGnify/ENA primary metagenome ERZ501479 (study PRJEB25962, sample SAMEA2042630) | human gut metagenome | biome: human gut; feature: human-associated habitat; material: faeces...
ATATAATTTTCATCCAGCTCCATAGGACTTGCAAGATCGTTGTAATCAATCCGCATTTCCTCTGCACGGTAAAAGGTTTTCTTAAGACAGTACTGATTCAGAACCTTCTCTGTATCATAGTCAAACTCGTAGGTCATTCCCTTCCAGCCGTTTTCTACATTTGCCGCATGACCGCACATTCCGAAGAAATGATTGCTGTCAGCCTCATAAATCGCTGCGGATGTGATCTTGGACCATACCGTAGGAATCTTCTTAATCTGCTTCACAGTACCTTCTGCTTCATTTACAGAATATACCAGCAGGTAGGATTCCTCTGTCTTGTCATAATAGTCGATGTCTTTCTTCCTTCTCCACAGGAAATGGTTATCAAACATAGTGATTTCTATAGTCTGGTCATCGCCATCCAGATCTGTATCAATCTGATATGCTGTATGCTGCTGGAACTGATAAATGAAATCGCCATCTGCTTTCAGCACATATTTTTCATAGTCTGTGCCTTCCCAGAATCTTGGATCGCAAAGAATCCACTGGATTTCCTTGGTTGTCCAGTTTACCTTGATCACAGATTCCAGATTGCGGACGCTGAGCAGAATAGTATCTGTCTCCGGCTGATAGGAAACCGTATTAATATGAGCCCAGTCAACCAGATTCTCGTATTTACATTTAATAATATCCTGAAGTTTCAGCTCATTTACCACCGCACCTGTCTGCCGGTCGATTTCCTCAACTTTATCTTCACAATGGCTCTGCATGGAGCTTGTAAGCACCAGAAGATTTCCTCCTGGCTCCTTCTCAATTACCTCATGGTGGCTTCCGCCGGAAAGATAATACATGTTGTAAGCTCTTCCCAGATAATCCAGCTCATAAAGATTAGTAGACTGGGGCTTCTCCAGGTTCGGAACATATCCGGCAGTATCCTGCCAGATCATTCTGCAGTTGGAAAGCATGTAAAGACCATAATTTCCAGTCTCTTTGTTCATATACCAGCGAATATCTCCCATGCAGTCATATGCAAAAGGAAGATGAGTGCTCTGTCCGTAAACCATGGTCAGATCATATGCAGATTCTCCACTGGTCTCCACAGGTTCGATCACATCCGTAAGAGACTCCGGCAAAGCTTCTGTCGTAATGGTGATCTCCTGGGAATCCTTCACTCTGCCGGAATCATCCAGAAGTTCCAGTACTACTGTATTATCCTCTCCCGGATAAAGACCGATGATGGGCACTCTGTGTGAACTGGCCGCATCTACCTCTCCGCTGATGTCCGCTGCTGCAGTTTTTCCTTTCACCGTAAAGCGCACTCCGTACTCTTCTTCTGTGTCAAAAAGTACTACTGCAGTTAATGGGGAAATCTGATATGGGTTGAGAATAACCATAGGATCATCCCATGTATATCCATTTTCCTGCTCTGCCTGCAGCTGCTGGTCAATCTCATAGGAGGTCGCCACCAGTGTTTTCGTCTGAGGGATTTCTGTCTGGATATCATTCGCGGAATCATCGTTTTCCTGAATGGAAATCGTGTCGTCCACATCCATGGTAACATTCAGCTTCTGACCGTAATAGCCATATTTTTTCTTCCGTTTTTCTTTTACAGAATAGGGAATTTCCTGATTGGTAAGTTTCATGTAAGTATTATAAATTCCCCGCCGCTTTTTCCAGCAAAGGCCTGCAAACAATGCAAGCAGCACCAGAAACAGAAGCAGAATGGTGATTTTTTTCTTTTTGCTCCATTTTTTCATACTGTAAGCTCCTCAAATTTTTGTCGTTATGTCCGGACAGGCGGCAAAGCCTGTAACGTCAAAATGGGTTCAAGGCTCTTGAACCCATTTTGACAAATTATATACTTATGCCTGACTGTACATATATCCCGTATTATAAAGAACACCGTCCAGTTCCAGGTAAATATCCCATTCCTGACCTTCCAGCCCGTCAACTGCCGTCCAGCCCTTAACTGTAACATTTGTTCCGTCATCTCCTTCAGAAGGAGTCTGTGTCAGCTGATAAGCTCTCTGGGACTCACCGCTTATCAGGATCATCTTTCCAGCCTGCAGATCTGCTGCTGCGGTCTGGGTCAGGAAGCTGCCGTTCACACTAATCTTGCTTCCATCCAGCAGGAAATTCCAGCCATCTGGCAAAGCCTCTGCGGTGCTCACATCAATGCTGCTTTCCTCATAACTTGTCGCTCCAAGAGAACCAAGCACCTCCGGAACTGCGGATGGATCATATTTTCCTTCTGTATAAAGGGGAACAATGAGGTGTTGCAGATCTATGTCGCCTTCCGCATTGCGCCGCACCGTGCCACGAACAATGATATTCATATCCTCCAATAAAGGATTGGGGGCCTCCAGACGAGCTGCCGAGTCATGATTTCCGGCAATGATGACAATTTGTAAAGAAGGGTTCTCAGATGTGACTTCTCTTAAAAAACGATAATACACTCGTTGAGATTCTGCTGAAGGATTTGGGCTGTCGAATACATCGCCCGCTATCAGCAATACATCTATTTCATGCTGTTTTATCTGCTGTTTCAGCCATTCTAGAAAATGGAAATGCTCTTCCCGGCGGTCGTATTCATAAAAGGTCTGGCCCAGATGCCAGTCTGCTGTATGGAGAACTTTCATTAGCTGTTCGGTTTGTTTCCTGCAAAAATAGGAAAACTAAATGAAAAAAGGTATTTCTTTTAGGTACAACCTCTAAATGAAAACTATTTTTCATGCAGAAAACAAGCAGACATGCCACCTTTTCGCTATCTTTGCCATACGAGATAAATAATAAGAAGAAAGGAGAACGTCATGAGTACAATCACATTGGAATCAATACAAAACGAACTGATTCGGGAAATCTTGGACATCAAGAATGTAAAGGTGTTGGAGTCTGTAAGGAAGACTCTTGTTCATGCTAAAAAGGAAATGGAATCTGTTTCTACCATGGTGGCAGAGGATGAAGAACCCTACATGACCAAAAGTGAAATAATGGACGGGCTGTCCGAGGCTTGCAAAGACATCAAACTGATGCGTGAAGGAAAGCTGAAAGGCCGTCCCATAGAAGAATTGCTCAATGAACTATAAAATCAAAGTATATCGCCACTTCGAAAAAGAAGTTAAGAAACTTTCCAAGCGATATAAATCATTGAAGCAAGACTTGACAATTTTAGCCGCAGAACTCATGCAGAACCCTGACATGGGTACTGATTTAGGCAATGGCCTACACAAAGTACGCATGAGTATAGCATCAAAAGGAAAAGGGAAAAGAGGTGGAGCAAGAGTGATCACTCTCATCGCCACTCTATCCAAAGAAGAAAAAGAGATTGGCTTACATTTCATTTATGATAAATCAGAGCGTGAGAATATCACTGATAAAGAGTTACAAGCGGTCTTGAAAGACAACGGAATTATCTGAAAAGACGAACCGGTCATGCCAACTGAGGCATGGCCGGTTTGTATATCTATCATCATTCAGTCACCAGCCGCACCTCATAAATATGCGGAGTCACTTTCTCATTTCCTCTACCAATCTTTATTTCCAACTGATCATCAGATTGCATAGATACAGGCACGTCAACTATGCCAACCGACAAATCCGAAGCTGGTTTGTCAGCTAATTTACCTACTTCCTGCCCGTTTATCCATACTTTTGCATCCTTACGAATCTCAGGACGGAACAGGATACGGACCTTATGGACAGGTTTTCCATTCGTCTTCATACGATAACTGAACCAACCGGTTGTCTCGCGCCAATGAACACCTTCATCATCCCCCATACGAGAGTTCTCCATCCGGATGAAATGGTCGCTTTCCGGTTGTTGTTCCCCACAAATCACTTTATCGGCGGTCATACCATCCAATGCGGCACGCTCCTTTTCCTCTTTTGCCAACTGTTCCTGCCTTGCCTGCAACTCCTGTACGGACAGCACAGGCCAATAGACCATATACCGGCACTCATATAAACGGAAAAACGGTTCCACAGTCATACCCTCATAGCGTTCGGGATAAACTCCGGACAATGTAAATGTCAACGGCTTACCTTCCACTTTTTTCAGATGAGAAAGAAGATTGTTCTTATCCCCCACAATGACAGGCATCGTTTGTAAAGGCAGACGGGGCCCGGCGGCTATGTGTCCGCCACGACTGTCATCGGCGAACATACCATCCTGATTTTGCTTGCCCAATTGGGCGGCCAGCACAATCGGTCCGTATAAGATGGAATAGTTGGCAGAACCATCCGGCAGTGCAATGGCACGCAAATGCATCGGCAGTTCCAGCCTTACTTTGTCACCTTTTGACCAAGTACGGTTCAGGCTAACATATCCCTCTTTGACCGTTACTTTCTGTTGTTCACCGTTGACAGACAAGCGTAATGCTTCCGGATTCGTCCATTCGGGAACACGGAAAAGAAGTGTGAATTCCTTCTCTCCCTTTTCCGGAGAAACAGCAAGAGTTGTCCCTTCCTCATCGGGGAAAGCCGTTTGTTGCTCAATATGGATATCTCCCCAACGCAAGGTAGAGGGAATGAAAAGATTGACATACAGATTATTATCCTTGTGTCCATAAATCATTTCACCATAGCGAGCATGATTTTCCATCCCCGATCCCACACAACACCAGAAACTGGTCTGAGGTTGCGAGTAGACTCTATAATGACCGGCACGCATCGGGGTGAAATAAACAAAACCACCTTGTACAGGATCTTGTGTGGAAAGGATATGGTTATAAAGCGCCCGTTCGTAATAATCCATCAAATGAGCGTCCGCACTCGTTTCATACAACATTTTTGTAAGGCGGAGCATATTATAAGTGTTACAAGTTTCAGGCCCCTGTTCACTGGTGAGCATACTGCTGAAATCATCAGCCGGATGAAAATGCTCACGCACACTGTTACCTCCGATGGTGATACTGCGATGGTCTACTACTGTTTCCCAAAAATAACGGGCAGCCTCACTCCAGTCCCGATTGCCTTCCAAATCGGCAATACGTTTGAAACCTATCACTTTCGGTATTTGGGTATTGGCGTGCATGCCGGTCAATTTATCCTCTTGTTTCAATAAAGGCTGCAACACAGTCTGATGAGAGAACTGATGAGCTAGTTTCAAGTAACGTTTGTCGCCGGTGATAGCGGCTACATCGGCGAATGTTTCATTCAGTCCTCCATGTTCGCTGCGCAACATATCCTGTATCTGTTCATCGCTCAGTTTGGATATCAGACGAATCATCCAGTCAGTGAGTTTCACCAACATTTCTTTTGCTTCCTTACTACCTGTCTGAAGAGTTGCATCACGAAGGCCGGCATATATTTTATGAATATTGTAAAGAGGAACCCAACGATCGTTCAGTCCGAAACCGGAGGCACGAATGTTCCCTTCTTCTATTTCTTTCCACATTTTGCGCCCGTTTGGAACTCCGCACAGATAACCGTCACCAGCGGCATCCTGACAACGTTTCAGTTCACTTATCATATAATCTAAACGAACCTTGATCTCCTGATTGCCTGTAGCGGCATACATATAGGAAAGGGCCGACAAATAATGTCCGCCAATATGTCCGTCCAGTCCTGTATTTTCCCAATTAGTATAATTTTCGGCTTTAGGGAACAGACCAGCCTCCTTCAAATAAGGAGCTAACAAACGGTCGGGGTCTATTCCCAGCTGATAACGGATATCCATATCCTCTGCATGTTTGAAAGGGCTGGCGGTGAGCCGCACATCCCTAACCGGAAAACTTTCTACTTTTGTGGGCAACTGAGCATGCAAAGCTACTGAAGCTATGGCAAAAGCGGAAGTGGACAAAATGATTTTAAGTAAATTCATAATTAGGGGTTTATTTCAAAGTCTTATTTCCTTGCAAAATTAATGGAATAAATGAAAACAATCTTTTACTCCTTAAAAAAATCCTATTGAACAACCTATGATTAAACAAAGAGCATCCGATGGAACTATTTTGTGAAAATCCAAAGTAAATTCCACCGGATGAAATAACCTGATTATTTAGAATATCCCGGATTCTGTTTCAGATTGCTATTGGTCAACAATACTTTATTTGGAATAGGATACAGATTTTTGGTTTCATCACTCTTATCATGAGAGAACCAAGCTTTCGTGGTGAAGATTCCAAAACGAATCATATCCTGACGGCGGCGTCCTTCCTGACAAAACTCCCAACCTAACTCATCAAGGAAACGACCATATTTAATATCCGCTCCACCATCATGTTCTGCCTTATAACTATCTCTTCGGCCATAATCATATACACTTCCTCCCATCAATTCTGCATCTGTAACTTGCGCTTTTTCAGGCTCATTCTTAAAGGCACGTTCACGTACCTGAGTCACCAAAGCACCTGCTCCCGATTTGCCCAAACGCATCAATGACTCCGCTTTCATCATCAATACATCCGCATAACGTAACAACGGCCAGTCATTACTCAAGCGGTTTGTTATACCGGTGGCATATTCAAACTTACCCCAACGGAAACCATCATCCACATCCGACTGGTCAATAGAAGGGACATCTACCGTATAAATCAATGGCTTTCCATCAATACTACGCTTCAAGATTTCACCGGAATAGGTATATTGCTGGCCTTGAATATAGTTAGCCTCCAAACGTGCGTCATCCTTATCAAAAGAATTAATAAACTGAGGCACTGCACACACACCACCCCAAGGACGTGCAGTCAACTGATAAGTTTCCTGGTTTTCAGGTGCTAAAGTGTACATGTGGAAATCAAAATCATTCCATCCCGTCACATAAATTTCATCAAACGGCAATGCAAAGATTATTTCTTTGGAATTCTCATTATGCGTTACAAAAACATCCTTCTGATTATTTTCCAATGCATATTCTCCGGACTTCTCGGCATAATTAATCACGATATCACACTCGTCGATACATTTCTGCCACTGAGCAGTACCCGACCAGACTTCAGCATTCAAATATATTTTAGCCAGCAATGCATGGGCCGCCCACTTATTGAAACGTCCATAATAATAACCTCTCGGCGTTTCGGACAACAAATCCATATTCTCTGTTATTTCTTTCACAATAAAGTCAAAGACCTCTTTGCGAGTAGAGTGTTGCGGTAATGAAGTATCTTTAAAGTCTGTCACAATGGGCACATTACCATACAAATCAATCAAAATATAATAATAGGAAGCCCTCAGTACTTTCAATTCGGCAATCAACTTTTCTTTCGTTTCTCCATCCACACTGATCACACCTTCTTCTATCTGAGATAAAATACGGTTACAGGTATTCACACCATTGTACGTGCGTTCCCATCCTTGAAGTACACCGTCATCCTCGGTAGTCCAAGTATGCTGATGCCATCTTTTATAGATATAACCGTCTACCCATCCAATACCATCGCGAGCGGGAAGAACATCCTGATCCGCACATAATTCCTGTGCACGAACCACTCCGTTCCATTGCAATAACGTTTCGCGCCAAGGTATATAAGCGGCATTTACCAGATAACTGACATCTTCCTCCGTTTTCGGCACGTAATCCTCAGACACTACCTGCCCATAACTCTCATGCAGTAAATCAGTACAAGCTGTATTTCCCAACAATGCGGCTGTCATCAGTCCCATTGTCCATAATTTTATATTTGTTTTCATCTTCAATTCCTTTTTAGTTCATTAAAATTTCACATTAACGCCGAAAGTAAATGAGCGAACACTCGGATATCTGTCACGTGTATCATATCCCGGAGTCAAGCCGTCTGTTGATACTTCCGGATCAATACCTTTATATCCGGTTATAGTCAAAGCATTCAATACCGAACCATAGACACGGAGTGACTTTATATATTTACCTACCTGACCGAAACTATATCCCAAGGTTATATTGTCAATCTTCCAGTAGTCACCATCTTCTACATAATAGCTGTTGAATTCCGGTTCCACTTCCGGGCTCAACGTATGCTTGCCAAACACCAAGTCATTCACAGATTTCAAACGATTTTCAAAACGGCTGTTCTTTACATTCTCGTAATTCATACGTCCACCATTGATTATCTGGAAGCCAAACGCGCCACGCATAGTCACATTCAAGTCGAAGTTTTTATAACGAAGAGTATTGTTCCATCCTGCATACCATTTAGGAAGACCGTTACCAATCACATGTTTATCTTCAGGAGCATGAGTAAAGTCCTTATAGTTCACCAGCTCACCATTCCTGTCTTCATAGATCCAACGCCCTTCACTGTCTACATCCACTACTTTAAAACCATAGAAATTACCGATACTTTCACCCACCTGTACTCTGTGAGAATCGGCTACCTGACCGGAGTATTCCACCGTACCCGTATTAAAATAGTCGTAATCCGACTTAAAGATACTGCCAGACAAACTGATTAGCTTATTAGAATTCAAAGAGAATGTTCCGGTAGTGCTCCATTCAAAATCTTTATTCTGAACAGGAACCACAGTCACCAACACTTCCACACCACGATTTCTCATTGTACCCCCATTGGCCATTGTCTTATTATACAAGTTCGGAGGAGTCGGTACTCCATATTCGTATATCAAACCATCCACATCACGGTTATAATAATCAATAGAACCGGACAAACGGCCACCCCATGAAACGAAGTCCAAACCAATATTAGTTTCTTTCTTTTCCTCCCATTTCAAATCAGGATTCGGGTTGGATGCCGGAACGATGGTCTGTATCCAATTTCCATTTACAAAAGCATACGATCCATATTTCAACATAGCCACACCCAGGAAAGGATCTTTAGGCTGTGAACCTGTCACACCATATCCCACACGAAGTTTCAAGTCATCAAAAATCTTCTGATTCTTCATAAATGCTTCTTCGGTAATTCTCCATCCTACAGATACGGACGGGAAAAGTCCCCATGCATTATCAGTACCCCATAACTGACTGGCTCCTTCATAACGAAGGGCTCCCATCAACAAATAACGATTCTTGAATGAATAGGTGGCACGACCGAAAAAGCCGATCAAATTTGTAGGAGTTTTCTTTGAGCCGATGTTCGCTTTACCGTCTTTCAAAGCAGAACCGATGCCAATATTATGCCATCCGCCAAAATAATCATCCTGAAAACCATAGTTATCAATCCAAAGTTCTTCAAAATCTGTTTCATTGTAACTATAACCACCCAAGACACTGAATTTATGCGCACCGATTTCTTTGTTATATTGTGCAGTAAGTTCCATCAACTTCTCCATCTTGGTATAAGCACCTACCGAAGACCAACCTGCCAATCCATCACGCAAAGCAGAAATATGGCTCAAAGTCTCGCCGTAGCCACGGTTCATATTGTCACGAATATAAGAGAATACGGCAGAAAGAGTCAAATCTTTGATAGGATTATAAACAATATTTCCATTGTAACGCAACTGAGTCTTTTTTACATTTCCTTCAGCCTCATACAACAAAGCCAACGGATTCTCATATTCGAATTTGCTCACATTCTCATTCCATGTACCATCCTCATTTCTTACCGGATCAGTCGGGTTTCTACGAGTTGCCTGACCATATACCCAACCTCTGAAGCTACCCCCACTAGTTGTAGATTCCATTTGATTTTTCTTACCAAACAAACCGAATTTCAATTTCAACTTATCATCAAACATACGGTGAGTCACCTCAATACGTCCTTGAAAACTTTCGAAATCTGATTTTTTCATGATCCCTTGACGAGAAGCATAGTTCAAATTGGCAATATAATTAGTCTTTGAGTTACCACCCATCAATGACAAGTTGTGAACGTGGCTGATCGGCGTACGGCTAATCTCATCAATCCAGTCCGTATCAGCCCCATGATCCTGGTCGGGATAAAGGGTACGGAACTCATCCGCATTCAACATATCCAATTTCTTGGCAATAAGAGAAGTACTGACGTAACCATTATACTCCACCTGGTTGATATCCACTCCTTTAGCCTGTTTGGTAGTAATCAAAATCACACCATTCGTACCGCGCGTACCATAGATAGCGGCAGCAGAACCGTCCTTCAGCACATCCACACTCTCCACATCTTCCGGAGCCACAGTACCGAGTTCGCCCGGAATTCCATCAATCAACACCAAGGGGGCTGTATTGGCTCCACCAATGGTATTTGTACCACGAAGACGTATCTGAGTACTTCCCGTCGGGTCACCATTAGGATTTGTGATAGCCAGACCGGCTACTTTTCCTTGAATCAGCTGTCCCACATCCTTCACGGCTCCTTTTACAAAGTTATCGGCTTTCACACTAGCTACAGAACTGGTTACATCCCCTTTACGCTGTGTACCGTAACCAATCACCACCACTTCGTCCAAGGTCTTGGTATCCTCTTTTAAAATAATCTCTAATGATTTTTTTCCTGCTGTCGGAACTTCCTGAGTGACATAACCAATATAAGAAATAACCAATACACTCTTTGTAGGAACATCCAACATAAAGTTTCCATCAAAATCCGTAATCGTTCCCATGGTATTATTGCCTTTTACGACAACACTGGCTCCTATGACAGGCTCGCCGGAAGAATCCTTCACCTTACCCGTCACTTTTTGCTGGGCTAAGGCTGTTAATGAAAAGCTTAACAGAGTAAGCAACAAAAACAAATGTTTCATTCTATATTAAATTTAAAGTTATACATACCTTTACTGCGGGAATGAATGAAGAAGATGTGTTTTTCTCCCCGTAAAAGGTTGTGGCAAAAGAATGAAATAGGAAATAGAAATACAGGTGAAGAACCATGCTAACAGGGGATACAAATGGCTCTAGCTATAACTTGACGCATTTGTACCCCCTATTTGCAACAATTAAAGGACGGGAAGATGTTTATTCTTCGTGTTGTGATTTCTGGAACTCACTGGGAGTCATTCCAAATTCCTCTTTAAAGCAAGTGGTGAAATACTTCCGATTAAAATACCCCAACGTAGCGGCAACCTCTGTTACACTTTTGTCTTTATCTTCCAACATGTGTCTGGCATGCTTCATCTTGATGTTCCGGATAAAATCCAATGGAGTTCGACCTGTTATGGCTTTCAATTTACGGGTCAAAGTAGAACGGGACATATTCATGGCATCAGCTAGAGCTGTCACATCAAAATCAGGCTCAGTAAGGTTATCTTCCACGGCTTTTACCGCTTTCTCCAATAGAAGTTTGTCCAGTTGTACAAACTCAGGTTCAGGCAAATTCACCTTACTATCCAAATAAATACGCATTTTAATCATCTCCTTGCTGTCCGCCCACATTTCATTATTCTTACGGTCCACGCGCTTCAGATAAAGATACAGACTATAACCGGATACACCCATCACTATCAATACATAGAACAAATACGCCCACCAAGTTTCATAAAAAGCAGGAAGGCGTCGGATAGTCAGTTCAGTTACCTCTTTACTCCAAAGACCATTTTCATCCGTCGCTTTCACCTGAAAAGTATAAGTGCCCTTACTCAGATGATTATAAAAAGCCGAGTTTTTTCCACCTTCCACATATACCCACGCTTTGTCCACTCCTATCAACCGATAAGCATAGCGTATCTTTGAAGCATAACGGTGGTTAAGAGAAGAAAAACTAATTTCCAAATTCTGATCATCGGGATGCAATTCTATCCGGTTAATGGAATTGCTACTCTTTCTATCTCCGAATATCAATGATTCTCCTTGCAACTTTATATCAGTTATCTTGGTCTTCACTGCACTAGCCTTTCTTTCCAACCCGTTTGATGGAGTAACCATGCAAATACCCGGAATGCCGCCCCAATAAATATTGCCATCTTTTGCTTGACAAACAGCAGTGGGAAGAAAGCGATGCAACAAGATAGAACCATCCGTGGTAAGATAGGTGCGGAACGAACCGTTACGAGGATTAAATTCTATCAGTTTCTGGTTCGTATCAATCCAAATATGATTATATGCATCAGCCACTATCTGGTTCACCTGATTACCATTCATGCCGCAGGCCCCATTATAACAAAGCAACTTATTCTCTGAAGGGTCATAAGAGTAGACCCCTCCGTCACAAGTTCCCAACCACAAAATCCCATCAGGAGCGATAGACAGACAGGAGAAGTTCTTTTCTAATTTAAAAGAACGCAGTTTTTCATCTGCCGTTGTCTGAAACAAACCGTTGTCCTGAGTACAAATCCATATCAGTCCTTCCTTATTTTCGACTATCCCCATCACATGACCCACATCCGGATAAACCCGTTTGACTCTTTTCTGACGAACATCATAGCTACAAAGTCCTTTGCTCAAGCCTATCCACAAGATTCCATGCGAGTCTTCATATAATTTTGTCACTGTAGCATTCTGTTCCACCTGTCCGTTCAAGTCGATAACATCTTTCAGATGCATCTCCATTCCCTGACGAGCCATGCCATAGACCCATCTATTCAAATCCTTCGCCACCCAGACCCCGTTATTGATGCGTGCTCTCGTCATCTCTCGTCCATTATTCAAAGGCAAAGAAGCAAGTGCGGGAAAATCCGAATAGATTTTCACTTTATCCTGTTTCAAGTCATACAGTGCAAGACCAGTTCGTTCCTGCATCATCCACATCATGCCATCTCCATCATCACACAAAGCCATTATGGCCGGACTGCGGTTTACCCTGTCCGCCAAAGCGGGCAAAGCATAATCTTTGGTTATATTATCCATCAGATGTAGGATGAAACTAGGACGGTCAAAAGCTGATACCCACAAACATTCCTTTCCTTTCAAGACCTCTACCAGCATGTGGTTGACAGGCAAAAGTCCTGCCGGAAATTTCAACTGCTTCAACGTCCGGTCCGGTTGAATTTGCAAAGCCATGAAATCGTGGCCGGTAGTCAACCAGATATATCCCAGTTTATCATCCTGTGCCAGACTGAGGATGAGTCCGTCCTCCTCACCGGCCGCATTGACCGGTATTTCAGAGTATACAAACATGGAATCCCCTGGGGCCGAAGGATCGAAACGTACCACGCCATCCCCCCAGGTAGCCAACCAAAAATAATCCTGTTCATTATCCTGAACCATCACCGTAGGATTTCGACTTCTCATCTTATCGGGATAAGGGATAAACTCATCTTTTTCTTTGTCCAGATGATATACCCGACCATTCCACACAGAAATAATAATTTCATGGTTGCGACTCTCACAAAATCCGGAGATGGAGGCTCCTCCGTGTTCATTCCGGATAGGATATTCTTTAACCAACTGCCCGTTGGTATCATATTTAGCCAATACAGAGCGATACCCCAGCCACATAGAGCCGTCACTGGTAGCATAAAGATACATCACTGGAATATTCTTCAGACGCTTCGGATCTATAGGATGTACACTGTAATCCGATTTATTAAGAATATATGCCCCTTTGTCTGTACCGAACCATATATTTCCTTTCTTATCCTCAGCGATACATTCTACCAAGTTGTCCTCTAATAGCCCCGGAGTATCAATGTCCGAACGAAACACCTTTACATGATAGCCGTCGTCACGACATAATCCGTTCACCGTGCCATACCACATATATCCTTCACTGTCTCTGAAAACACGATGAATAGCATTTACCGGCAACTGGTCAATGGTAGGAATATCTGTAATAGTTATGTTCTGAGAACACACCAAGAAAGAGAGAAAAGATAGTATAAAGGTCAATATATATTTCATTGTGCTTTCTATTAGAATCATAGACCGCCACAAAATTATAAAAAAGAAATCGGATACTCTAGTAATTTTTAAAATTTGCTAAAGTATCCGATAACTGTTCTATCTGCAAGTTTCCTACTTTTGGAATCTTCTCCTTACATCTGTGTTTTATTTTTCTTCTGTAGCACCTTCATTTTAATAACCGAAACCGGTTGTTTTTACATATACCTTATAATCTTTAATCATGCCTGGAGCTCCTTGTTCCGCACGCGGCAGGATACGAAAACCAGTCACGTTATATTCCTTGCCGAGATCTATCACCACCTGATGGGGCTAAGCTGTATTGTCCACCG
>ENA-OPCI01001390-OPCI01001390.1-human-gut-metagenome-genome-assembly--contig:-NODE-1390-length-13877-cov-2.582188_pt1 | contig 13877 bp, 13 predicted proteins | sample MGYA00241564_ERZ501479 | MGnify/ENA primary metagenome ERZ501479 (study PRJEB25962, sample SAMEA2042630) | human gut metagenome | biome: human gut; feature: human-associated habitat; material: faeces...
ATCCATAATGATGGCATCATAGTGATTGCCACGGCGGATCTCACGCTCTACGAATTTTACACAGTCATCGACCAGCCAGCGGATCGGTCTGTCAGATAATCCGGAAGAGGCTGCATTTTCCTTTGCCCATGCAACCATTCCTTTAGAAGCATCTACATGTGTAACACTTGCTCCGGCAGCAGCGGATGCGAGAGGAGCACCACCTGTGTAAGCAAAGAGATTCAGTACTTTGATCGGTCTTCCTGCATTTCTGATCTTCTCAGAGAACCAGTCCCAGTTCGTTGCCTGTTCCGGGAAAAGTCCGGTGTGCTTGAAGCTGAAAGGCTTCAGATTAAATGTCAGTTCTTTATAATGAATCTGCCACTGTTCCGGGAGACTGAAGAATTCCCATTCCCCGCCGCCTTTCTTGCTGCGGTGATAGTGGCCGTTCATATGTTTCCATCCACGCTCGGTTTTCGGGGTATCCCAGATAACCTGCGGGTCAGGACGGATCAGAGTGTACTGTCCCCAGCGCTCTAATTTCTCACCTTTACTACAATCTATTACTTCATAATCTTTCCATTGATCTGCAATCCACATAGAATTATATCCTCTTTCTTCTCAAATAATAAGTTTTCATATGTTTGTATTCATTGTGTTCGAATCTGTAGAACATATTACTGTCAGCTTTTTGTATAAAGGTTAATATCGAATATAATTTTTGAAAAAGCTGATCAGGAAAAGTCCTGCAGAGGAATTATAGCATGAAAAATTAAGAAATTCAATTTTACATTTCCTACATACACTTTACACACATTTAACAATTCGCAGATTTTGGATTTAACATACGTCTTATAAGATAGCTATTGTCGAAAGCGACAAAGAAAAAAATCAGAATAAAAAAAGATGAGAATCTAAGGAGAGTATGATTATGAAAATGAAAAAGTTTATCGCAGTTTTATCCGTAGCAACAATGGCAGCAGGACTTGCAGTTGGATGTGGAAGTTCAGATAGTGGTTCTTCTGATGATAAGAGCAGCAAAGGTGACTGGGATTCTTCCAATGATATAACAATTGTTTCAAGAGAAGATGGTTCAGGAACAAGAGGAGCATTCATCGAACTGTTCGGAATCGAAGAAAAGAATACTGACGGAAAGAAAGTTGATAATACAATCTCAAGTGCTGAGGAAACAAACAGTACCGCTGTCATGATTACTTCGGTAGAAGGAAATGAGAGTGCGATCGGTTACATATCATTAGGTGCTTTAAAGAGCAATGTAAAGGCATTAAAGGTCGATGGTGTTGAGGCAACCACAGACAATGTAAAGAGTGGTTCTTACAAAGTAGCAAGACCGTTTAACGTTGCAGTAAAATCCGATGCAAGCGATGCAGCAAAAGAATTCATCAACTACATCATGAGTAAAGAAGGACAGGAAATCATTAGTAAAGAAGGTTATATCGGCGATGATTCCGCAGCTGCTTACCAGAAGAAAGATGGTGTATCCGGAAAGATTACAGTTGGTGGTTCCAGTTCTGTATCACCTGTTATGGAAAAGTTAATCGAAGCATATGCAAAAGTAAATTCTGATATTACAATCGAATTACAGCAGTCCGATTCTACAACAGGTATGACATCTACGATTGAAGGAAGCTATGACATCGGTATGGCATCCAGAGAACTGAAAGATGACGAAGCTTCAGAACTTGAAGCAACAGTAATCGCAACAGATGGTATTGCAGTGATCGTAAATAAAGCTAACACGGCAGATGAGCTTTCAGCAGATCAGGTAAAATCAATCTATGTTGGGGATGTTACAACATGGGATGAAGTTTCCAAATAAATAAAAGAGGAAATTAAAGAATGAAATCAAAAGCATGGACTGAAAAAGTCATGCAGGGAGTGTTCTTCATTGCCGCCTGCACTTCGGTGCTGGCGGTAGCTCTCATTTGCATTTTCTTGTTTGCAAATGGAATCCCTGCAATCAGACAGATAGGATTTGTAAAATTTATAACCGGTGATATCTGGCGTCCGGGAAATGAACTTTTTGGTATTTTTCCGATGATCATCGGAAGTATCTATGTGACGGCAGGAGCAATTATATTTGGTGTGCCGATCGGAATTCTGACTTCGGTATTTATGGCTATGTATTGCCCGAAGAAAATTTACAGACCGTTAAAAGCAGCAACTGAACTGCTTGCGGGAATTCCGTCAGTTGTATATGGTTTCTTCGGCATGGTGATCGTAGTTCCGATCATTCGGGACTTCGGAAGAACTTTAAAGATGATGGGACTGGTTGAAAAATCCGGAGATGGAAAAGGAATCCTGACTACATCAATTGTACTTGGTATGATGATCCTTCCAACGATCATCGGGACAACAGAAAGTGCAATGCGTGCAGTGCCACCACAGTACTATGAAGGCTCGCTGGCACTTGGAGCAACCCAGGAAAGAAGTATTTTCAAAGTTGTGATTCCGGCGGCAAAGTCCGGTGTGATTACAGGAATCGTACTTGGAATCGGACGTGCGATCGGTGAGACCATGGCAGTTATTATGATTGCAGGAAACCAGCCTAGACTGGTCAATAATATTCTGCTCGGTGTCCGTACTCTGACTGGTAATATTGTAATTGAGATGGGATATGCGACCGGACTTCACAGGGAAGCGCTGATTGCTACAGGAGTTGTACTTTTTGTATTTATCCTGATCATCAACTTAAGTCTTTCACTGCTGAACAGGAGGGCGGAGTATGCAAACTAACGTATCTATAGCCGCAGATCCTGCGGCAGAAGCAAACATGAAAAAAAGAAATACACTTACCATAGGAGACCAGCTGAAGTCTTATGCAAGACATCCCGGTGCAGGAGTCCTGGCATTTCTCACACTGCTGGGAGCAGTGATCACTTTTGCACTGCTGTTCTTCCTGATCGGCTATGTGCTTGTAAAAGGTATTCCCTATCTGAATGCAAGTCTGTTCAGCCTTACCTATACCTCAGAGAACGTTTCCCTTCTCCCGTCACTGATCAATACCCTGATCATGACACTGGTATCTCTGGCAATTGCCGCTCCGGTAGGAATTTTTGCAGCGATCTTCCTTGTGGAATATGCAAAAAAAGGCAGCCGTTTTGTAAAGCTGATCCGTATTACCGCAGAGACACTTTCCGGTATTCCATCCATCGTATATGGTCTGTTCGGTATGCTGTTCTTTGTAACTGCATTGCACTGGGGCATGTCTCTTCTTTCCGGTGCCCTGACCATGGTGATCATGGTACTTCCCCTGATCATGCGTACCGCTGAGGAAGCACTGAAATCTGTTCCGGATTCTTACCGTGAGGCAAGCTTCGGACTTGGAGCAGGCAAGCTCCGTACTATTTTTACGATTGTACTTCCCTCCGCAGTTCCTGGAATCCTGGCAGGTGTGATCCTGGCCATCGGACGTGTGGTAGGTGAGACTGCAGCACTTCTTTATACCTCCGGTACTGTTGCGGCAGTTCCAAACAGCCTGATGGGTTCCGGACGTACCCTGGCACTTCACATGTATGTGCTTTCCAGTGAGGGACTTCATGTAAACCAGGCATCTGCAACAGCAGTAGTCATTCTGGCATTTGTACTTGTTATCAACGGACTGTCCGGTCTGGTAGCCAGAAAAATTGCGAAAGGATAATGATCGATCATGAGTGAAAATACAAAAATTTCAATTGACAATATGAATCTCCATTACGGAAGCTTTCATGCCCTGAAGGGAATCAATATGGAGATCCCGGAAAAGGAGATCACAGCATTTATCGGACCAAGCGGCTGCGGTAAATCCACACTTCTGAAATCCTTAAACCGTATGAATGACCTTGTGGAAGGCTGTACCATCACAGGAAAGGTAGAGCTTGACGGGGAAGATATTTACGGAGATATGGACGTGAATCTTCTGCGTAAACGTGTGGGAATGGTATTCCAGAAGCCCAATCCGTTCCCGATGAGCATTTATGATAATATTGCATACGGTCCGAGAACACACGGTATCCGTTCCAAGGCAAAGCTGGATGAGATCGTGGAAAAATCTCTCCGTGATGCGGCAATCTGGGATGAGGTCAAGGACCGCCTGAAAAAAAGTGCTCTTGGAATGTCAGGCGGACAGCAGCAGCGTCTCTGCATTGCCCGTGCCCTGGCAGTACAGCCGGAGGTGCTTCTTATGGATGAGCCCACATCTGCCCTGGACCCGATCTCCACTTCCAAGATCGAGGATCTGGCAGTAGAGCTTAAAAAGGATTACACCATTGTCATGGTCACACATAACATGCAGCAGGCAACCCGTATCTCCGACAAGACAGCATTTTTCCTTCTTGGTGAGGTTGTGGAATTTGCGGATACAGACAAGCTGTTCTCCATGCCGGCAGATAAGCGTACAGAGGATTATATTACAGGAAGGTTTGGTTGAGATTATGTCAGAACGTTTTGTAAGACAGCTGGAAGAGCTTCACGTGGAACTGATCACCATGGGAAGTCTCTGCGAAAAAGCAATTTCACTTTCTGCCAAAGCTATTCAGGGTGAAGGCGGGATGACTCTCATTGGCAAGATCTTTGAGACGGAAAAAGAGATCGATGCACAGGAAAGAGAGATTGAAAATCTCTGCATGAAGCTTCTTCTTCATGAGCATCCGGTAGCCGGAGATCTGCGATCCATTTCCGCAGCGCTGAAGATGATCTCCGATATGGAACGCATCGGTGATCAGGCAGCAGATATTGCGGATCTGTCCAAGCATATCGAGGACAAAGCAGTTACCGGAGATATCATTAATATCCGGAAGATGGCAGAGGATACTGTCCGGATGGTTACAGAAAGCATCGATGCCTTTGTAAAGGGTGATCTTGAGCTTTGCAGAAAGGTTATTGACGATGATGATAAGGTGGACGATGCCTTCAATGATATTAAGGAAAAGCTGGCCGAGGTTCTGAATAACGGAAAGCCGGATGCAAGCATCGGTCTGGATATCCTTATGGCTGCAAAATATTTCGAGCGTATCGGTGATCACGCTGTGAACATTGCAGAGTGGGTGGAATATTCCATCACAGGAAACCACAGAAGCGGTTCCAGTCATACAGATAACTATTTTGTTGAGGAATAGAAATAAGTAAGAGCAGATTGCAAAGAGTTGCATTATTATAAAAAAGTGCTGTGGTATTGAAAGGATATCACAGCACTTTTTATAATGTGATGAAATTTACAAGGATTTAACTTTTTTCAGATGATTGTTTTTACATTGCTTTTGTAAAATGCTATATAGATTTCGGAGAAAGGAAAGGGCTGAGCTTTGAGTAAAAAAATATTTAAGTATATCATGCTGGTTTCATCACTGATCACAGTACTGGGACTGGCATTTGTCGTGGGAATCCTTTATCACTATTTTCAGGGACAGCTGATGGGTGAGCTGAAGAAAGAAGCCGTGTATATTTCCAGAGGTGTGGAAAGTACCGGGATAGATTATCTGAAGAAGCTGAATGATGAGGATTCCAGGATCACTTATGTGGATGAAAGTGGAAAAGTTATCTACGACAATGAGGCAAATGTGGAAAGCATGGATAATCACGGACATCGCAAGGAGATCCGTGAAGCAGAGATCAACGGAGAAGGTGCGGATGAAAGAATGTCATCAACTCTTTCCGAAAAAACAATGTATTATGCAGTACGCCTTGAAAATGGCAATGTGCTGAGAGTTTCCAGTAACCAGGCTTCTGTATGGATGCTGCTCCTGCAGCTGCTTCCGCCTTTTGCTGCAGTTCTGATACTTATGCTGCTCCTGTCCGGCGTGTTTGCATCTAGGCTTTCCGGGAAGGTTGTGGAACCTCTTAATGGGCTTGATCTGGAGAATCCGGATGAGAATGATGCCTATGATGAGGTACAGCCGCTTCTCAGCAAGATTGGCAGACAGAGCCGGCAGATCCGTCTGCAGCTTGAGGCAGCCAGAAGACAGCAGAAAGAATTTTCTATTATCACGGAGAACATGCAGGAGGGACTTCTTGTGATCGACCGTTATACCATGGTACTTTCTGTCAACTCCAGTGTGGGAAAGCTTCTTAAGGTAAAGGAGATCAAAACAGGAGAAAGTGTATATCTTCTGAACCGCTCGGAGGAGTTTCGAGGTGTCGTTGGGCAGGTCCTTGAAGGAAAGCATGAGAACAAGATCCTTCGTCTGGATGGCAGTGAGATTCAGGTGATCGCCAATCCTGTCACAAGAGAAAATAAGACAGAGGGTGCGGTGATCCTTCTGGTGGATGTGACCGAAAAAGTAGAAAGGGAACAGCTGCGAAGAGAATTTTCCGCCAATGTTTCCCATGAACTGAAAACGCCGCTGACTTCCATTTCTGGATTTGCTGAGATCATGCAGGACGGATTTGTGAAGGATGAGGATGTGAAGGTTTTTGCAGGACGCATCTATAAGGAAGCGCAGAGACTGATCCGTCTGGTTGGAGATGTGATCCGAATCTCCCGTCTGGATGAAGGCGGATTGCCGTATCAGTGGGAAAAACTGGATCTTTACAGTCTGACTCATGATATTTTTTCTACCTTACATGAAGCTGCCGAAAAGCAGGAAGTGCATATGTATATGGAAGGCGGAAGTACAGTGTTGGATACAGTGCCGACGATCATGGAAGAGGTTCTCTATAATGTCTGCGATAATGCTGTCAAATATAACCGCCGGGGTGGAGAGGTCTTTGTGAGACTGAAGGATGGCGAGGATGCAGTTCGCGTGAATGTGCGGGATACAGGGATCGGTATTCCGAAGGAAGATCAGGAACGCATTTTTGAACGCTTTTATCGGGTGGACAAAAGCCATTCCAAGGAAATCGGCGGAACCGGTCTTGGCCTTTCCATTGTGAAGCACGGGGTAAAAACTCTGAACGGCAGGCTGTGGCTTAACAGTGAACCGGGACAGGGAACCGAGATCCTTATGGAATTTCCGAAACATCATATGGAAAAGGAAGCAGCAGAGTGAACATAGGTCGTGCAGCGATGATGTTCATAGGCATGCAGCAGAGTGGAAGATGAAAGGCCGTTCTGTTGTATGTATCTGCTGCTTTTTATATCATAGTATATTGCTGGTTGGAGGTTGATGGTTTGACAGACCGGAAGGGTTATGCTATCTTATGTAATAATAATCAGAGTAAGCAACAGGAAAGCGGATGATAACGGTCCGCTTTCTGTATTATAATTGGTTCGGGATAATTCCGGACGACTATACTGAGGGGAATAAAAATATGATACAGGCAATTGTTTTACTGGTGTTCCTGATCCTTCTGAATTCTGTTTTCGCAGGTGCGGAAATGGCGGTTCTGTCCATGAATGAAGCGAAGATGAAGGAGCTGGCAGAAGAGGGAGATCACCGGGCGCAGATTTTGATAAAGCTTACAGAACAGCCGGCACATTTTATGACAGCGATCCGTGTAACGGTAACTACGGCAGGATTTCTGCAGAGCGCTTTTGCGGCAGAATATTTTGCACAGCCGATGACAGAGGCACTGATAAGGTCAGGGATAGATGTACCACAGAATGTTCTGAAGATCGTATGCATGATCATTGTGACCATACTGCTTTCCTATGTAAGTCTTCTGTTCGGAGAACTGGTGCCAAGACGTCTGGGAATGAAAAATCCGGATGAGCTGTCTCTGCGTCTGGCAGGACTTCTTAAGATCGCGATGATCGCAGTCTGGCCGGCTACTGCACTTCTGACAGTAACTGCCAATGGTGTGCTGTATCTGATGGGAATCAAACCGGAAGAAAAAGAGGAGCAGGCCACAGAGGAAGAGATCCGTATGCTGCTTACAGAGGGAAATGAACAGGGCAGCATCCAGCAGGAAGAAAGCGAGATGATCCAGAATGTTTTTGACCTGGATGATACTGCGGCAGATGAGATCTGTACACACAGAAGAGATGTGGTTGTCCTCTATATGGAAGACTCTGATGAGGAATGGGAACGGATCATCAGAGAGAACCGTCACACCTTTTATCCGGTATGCGGGGAAGACCAAGATGATATTATCCATATTCTGGACACCAGAGATTATTTCCGCCTGGATGACAGATCCAGAGAAGCTGTTCTGCATCATGCCTGTTATTCGCCGTTTTTTGTACCGGAATCCATGCGTGCCAACCTGATCTTCCGGGAAATGAGGGAAAAACGGGATTATTTTGCAGTAGTGTTGGATGAATATGGCTGCTTTGTAGGAATTGTCACTCTGCATGATCTTGTGGAGACGCTGGTGGGAGATATTGACGACAGGACAGATCTGCCGAAGCCGGATGATATTGAGAAGACAGGAGAACATATCTGGAAAATACAGGGAGGAGCGATCCTGGATGATGTGGCAGAGGTCATAAATGTGGAGCTTCCTGTAGAAAAATATGATACTTTCAGCGGCTTTGTCTGCGGAGTTCTGGAACGTGTACCGGAGGACGGAGAACAGTTCCGATGCAGCTGGAAAAACCTGGATATTGTGGTAAATCAGGTCAGAAACCATACCGTTGTGGAGGGAATCGTTCATGTTCAGCCAGAGAAAAAAGTGCAGGAACAGAAAGAAGAGATCTGACAAAACCTTGTTCAGCCAGGTCATGGGACAGTTATCGGGAGAAAGATCTCCGGGGATTTATGGACATTTTCGAACATGTTGTTGCTTGAAAGTATGTTATTTTTATGACATAATAAGGAAATAACCCGAGGAAAGCTTGTGATGGGGGAGAGAAAATGCCAGGTTTTACAAGACAGATCATACTGCATACACTGACGGAACTTATGAACGAAAAACCATTGTCCAAGATTACGGTAAAGGACATTGTGGAACGCTGTGGAGTAAACAGGAATACATTTTACTATCATTTCAGGGATATTCCGGATGCAGTGGAAGCAATGGTAAAGGAAGAGCTGAATGACATTCTGAAGGATCAGAAAGTACCGGAATCAGTGAGCGACTGTATGGAAATCCTTGTCAACGCAGTTCAGAAGAACAAAAAAGCCATGATACATCTGTACCGCTCGATCCAGAGGGATGTATTTGCCGATTATCTGGATCATGCCGCAGAGCGTGTGGTGGAGGAGCTGATCAACAGGGCGGTCGGAGACTTTGAAATGGATCAGGAAGATAGGCATCTTATAAGCCGGTATTATAAATGTGTATTTGTGGGAGTGATCCTGGACTGGCTACGGCATGATATGGATTATGATATCCTGTCAGATATGCATAAGCTGGAGTATATTTACGAGAAGAGCCTTGAGAGTCAGTACAAAAATCTGAAATAAAAGCTATGATTTCGACTAAATGAAGATTAAAAATATCCATTTAGTGTAAAACAGGAATGTCCTCGAATATTATTAAGGTATAGAAACGGTTAATTTTGAGCTGGTGTCTGAAATTTAGGCACTGGCTCTTTTTTGTCTGTTTTTTTAAACGACACAGGGATGTATAATTCAGTACAATAAATGAGAAAAAATTATCAAGGAGGGAACGTATGGATGACCTGAAACAGCTGAAGCTTGTAAAAAACATCTACATCGTCATGTCATTACTGTTCTGTGTGCTGGGTATTTTTCTGATGGCAAGGCCCAAAAGCTCTGTAAAAATGCTGTGCGTGCTCATGGGAATCATGCTGATTCTGTACGGAGCTATTAAGATCAGCGGATATTTCACGAGAGATGCTTTCTGTCTGGCATTTCAGTTTGATCTGGCTTTCGGGATCCTGCTGATGGCAGTGGGAGTGATCCTGATAGCCAGAAAAAATTTCGCAGTGGATCTTATTTTTTCCGTGTTCGGAATCCTGATCCTGGCAGATGCCCTGTTTAAGATCCAGATGTCTGTAGATGCGAAGAGATTCGGTCTGGCGTTGTGGTGGCAGATCCTGCTGATCGCACTGGTCACCGGAGTGATCGGAGTTCTGGTTTTTATCAGACCATTTGAAGCAGCAGCTATGATGATGGTGTTGGTAGGATTTTCCATTTTACTGGAAGGGATCCTCAATCTATGGGTCGGGATCCTGACGATCAAGATCATCAAGAGTCGGCTTTAAACATAAACATAAAAATAACCAATCACTTTAGATAATAACATAGGAGGAAATAGAGTATGGGAATCGTAGACAAAGCAAAACAGGCAGCGATCGCAGCTACCGTAACAAAAGCACTGGATTATCTTGAGAAGGATCCGGAGACAAACATACCGAAGATCATGGAAATGGTTGATAAAGTAACACCGGATGGCTGGTATGCAGGACAGAGAAATGCGATCCGTCACTCCATCGAGGCAAAGGACAACTGGTATCAGCTGATCCTTCGTATGTATCAGCTGGATGCCGGCGTACGCCAGACATTTTTCCGCAACTTTATTGTAAATGCCAGTCTTAAGGGAAGCGCAACGCAGGAAAAGGTATCAGAAGAGAATGACTGCAATGTACCGTGGGCAATTCTTCTTGATCCTACCAGCGCATGTAACCTTCATTGCACAGGATGCTGGGCAGCAGAGTATGGCCACAAGCTGAACCTGGATCTTGAGACCATCGATTCTATCGTAAAACAGGGTAAAGAACTGGGAACCTATATGTACATCTACACAGGCGGTGAGCCACTGGTCCGCAAAAAGGATCTCATTAAGATCTGTGAGATGAATCCGGACTGCGAGTTCCTTTCCTTCACAAACGGAACTCTTATTGACGAAGAATTTTGTCAGGAAATGCTCCGTGTGAAAAACTTCGTTCCGGCTATCAGCCTTGAGGGAACAGAGGCAACTACAGACGGACGTCGTGGTGATGGTGTATATCAGAAGGTTATGCACGCCATGGAGCTTCTGAAGAGCCACGGCCTTCCGTTCGGTGTTTCCACATGCTACACATCCGCAAACGTAGATGCAGTAAGCAGTGAGGAGTATTTTGATCATCTGATCGAGTGCGGAGCTTATTTTGCATGGTTCTTCCACTATATGCCGGTTGGAAATGATGCAGCAGCAGATCTCCTCCCCACACCGGAGCAGAGAATCAAAATGTATGACAGCGTCCGCAGATTCCGTGCCACAAAATCTCTCTTCACTATGGACTTCCAGAACGATGCAGAGTATGTAGGCGGATGTATCGCAGGTGGCCGTCGTTACCTCCATATCAATGCAAACGGGGATGTGGATCCTTGTGTATTCATTCATTTCTCCAATGCGAACATTAAAGAATGTACACTCCTTGAGGCGCTGAAGAGCCCGATCTTTATGGAGTATCACAAGGGTCAGCCGTTCAACAAAAACATGCTTCGTCCATGCCCGATGCTTGAAAATCCTGAGCTTCTCCGCAAGATGGTTGAACGTGCAGGAGCGAAATCTACAGATCTTCAGTCTCCGGAAACAGCGGAGCATCTCTGTGCAAAGTGTGATCACTATGCAGAGGTATGGAAAAAACAGGCCGATGAGCTCTGGAGTGAGAGCCAGGCAAAAAAAGCTGCAAAAAAATCAACAACTTGTTAATTAACACTTGATATAGATGTTGGGATACTGTATAATGAACCCGTTTTTCAGGAGTCTGAAATAACAGTTCAGATAAGAGTGTCGAAACAGAAGAGACACGATACGTGTACTGACAGATAACAGGGCGGTTATATTCAGCAGTGGGTATAACTGCCTTCTTTTTTATGTTATCGTCAGGACATAGGGAAAGAAAGGATGGATTCATTATGGAAAAACAGGAGAAAAACACAGCCAGCCCTTATGAGCTGGACGGACGCCCACCTCTTAAGGTGGCAATTCCCCTTGGACTGCAGCACGTGCTTGCCATGTTTGTGGGTAATCTTACCCCGCTTCTGATCATCACAGCTGCCTGCGGGATCGAAGCAGGAGGGGATCTTCAGGTTGCATTACTTCAGAATGCAATGCTGATCGCAGGAATTGTTACACTTGTACAGGTCTTTACGATCGGACCGGTCGGTGGCAAGCTTCCTATCGTTATGGGAACAAGTTCAGGCTTCATCGGCGTATGTCAGAGCGTTGCCGGAGTCATGGGAAATGGTATCGTTGCCTATGGTTCAATCATGGCAGCCTGCTTTATCGGCGGTCTTTTTGAGACTGTTCTGGGAAGCTTTCTGAAGCCCTTGAGAAAATTTTTCCCATCTGTTGTAACAGGTACGGTTGTACTTTCAATCGGTCTTTCACTGATCGGTGTGGGAATCAGCTCTTTCGGTGGCGGAAGCTCCGCAAAGGATTACGGTTCTCTTGAAAACCTTTTCGTAGGCTTTGTAGTTCTGATCGTGATCATTGTACTGAAGCATGGAACAAAAGGCTTCACAAGCTTTTCTTCAATCCTCATCGGTATTATCGTGGGATACATTCTGGTAAGTATCATGGCTATGGTACTTCCTACAACATTTACATATGTAGATGACACAGGTGCTACTGTGGAGGCTACAAAGGCCTGGGTTCTCAACTGGGACAAGGTTGCTCAGGCAAAATGGTTTGCGGTACCGGCACTGATGCCTGTAAAATGGGTGTTTGACGCACGTGCGATCGTGCCGATCCTGATCATGTTTATTGTAACTGCAGTTGAAACAGTTGGTGATATTTCCGGAATCACAGAGGGTGGTCTTGGAAGAGAGGCTACAGACAAAGAGCTTTCCGGTGGTGTTATGTGTGACGGACTTGGATCTTCCTTCGCAGCACTGTTCGGTGTGCTTCCGAACACATCCTTCAGCCAGAACGTTGGTCTGGTTGCAATGAATAAGGTTGTAAACCGTTTCTGTATCGCTACAGGAGGAATCTTCCTGATCGCATGCGGACTGTTCCCGAAGCTTGCTGCACTGATCTCCATCATGCCGCAGAGTGTTCTTGGCGGCGCTGCTGTTATGATGTTCTCATCTATTGTTGTCAGCGGTATCCAGTTAATTACCAAGTGGCCGATCGGACCGAGAAATGTTACGATCGTTTCCGTAGCACTTGGTCTTGGTTATGGACTTGGCTCCAATACAGCGATCCTGGTGCATCTGCCACAGGCGATCAGCCTGATCTTCGGCGGTTCCGGTATTGTTCCGGCAGCGGTATTTGCGATTATTCTTAATATTGTTCTTCCGAAGGATGAGAAGAGTGAGATTGAGAGAGCTGAGGAGATGCTTGAAAAAGTTAAGAATAAATAAAAAAGTGTAAGAATAAAAAGATTTTTTTTCTTTTTTGAGACTGTTGGACTTTATTGGTCTGACGGTCTCTTTTTTTATATGTTTTTATTTTTTTTTATTTTTTTATTTTTAGGATAAAGGTTCGGCCTTTTGGAAGGCGGTAATTTGCGAGAAGGGGAAGCACTCATAGTTGCGAAGGCCGTCTCCCCTTCTCGCGCTCTTCCCCTCCTGGCCACGCCGCTGTTCGGCGTTGTGGTGGGCGTGAATGTTCTGACAGGGTGCGGAATTCGGGGGTGTCGAGGAGGGGAGGCTGTGTCGATCTGTTGGGTGGTGGATAATAATAAAAAGGATCTGTAAAAGGCGAGATTTTACAAATAGTTCTGCCTTTTTCAGATCCTTTTTTGGTTAGTAATTGTAGGCTCCCTCATAAGCATTGCATCGTTCCTTCCGATGTCCCTGCTCTACACAGGAGCTGCACCGGTCACAAAATTCCTGTTCATAGCAGGTAGAACAGACACATCCCTTACAGGCATCCCGGTCATAAGCCGGCGTGCAGGTAAAAGGAAGAGTATCCTTCGTAGTTTCCGTACTCATAAAGATCACGCTCCTTTTTTCTATATTATAGACCTATCAAAAAAGCGTTTCAATACAAATAATCAGAAAATACAAAAAGATACCTGATAAAAAGTTACTGTTCACTCCGTTTTCAGTAATACGCTTTGTGATGCACAGAATTTATACTGATCGTATAAATTCGCGCGGTATGTCTCGGGCTTTCTGTGA
>ENA-OPCI01001396-OPCI01001396.1-human-gut-metagenome-genome-assembly--contig:-NODE-1396-length-13814-cov-2.328658_pt1 | contig 13814 bp, 9 predicted proteins | sample MGYA00241564_ERZ501479 | MGnify/ENA primary metagenome ERZ501479 (study PRJEB25962, sample SAMEA2042630) | human gut metagenome | biome: human gut; feature: human-associated habitat; material: faeces...
CAACTATATCGCATTCATCCGCCGTGCTCTGAAAAAAGCCGGTATGGAGCAGATTCCGGTTATCTCCCTCAACTTAAGCGGACTGGAGAGCAACCCTGGCTTTAAGCTGACACTGCCGCTGATCAGGCGTATCGTTTACGGTGCCGTATTCGGTGATATCCTGATGAAATGCGTATATCGCATGCGTCCTTACGAGCTGGAAAAGGGTATCGTAAACCGCAAGCACAAGATCTGGGAGCAGCGCGTCATTGCCTTCGTAACAGCCATGGTACCTTCAAAAAAATGTGCCGTGAGATGGTCCATGATTTTGATACGATCCCGATCTCCGATGAGAAAAAGCCTCGCGTTGGTATCGTAGGTGAGATCCTTGTCAAGTTCCTGCCTGCTGCCAACAACCACCTGGCAGATCTTCTGGAGGCAGAAGGGGCAGAACCGGTTGTTCCGGATCTTATCGACTTTATCTGCTACTGCTTCTACAACCAGAATTTCAAGGTTGAAAAGCTTGGATTCAAGAAATCCAAGGCAACCATCGCAAATCTTGGCCTCAGAGCCATCGACTGGCTGAGAAAAACAGCAAATGAGGCCCTGGAGCAGAGCCGCCACTTTACACCGGCCGCAGATATCCGTGATCTTGCAAAAATGGCTGCACCCATCGTTTCTGCCGGAAATCAGACCGGTGAAGGATGGTTCCTGACCGGAGAGATGATGGAACTCATCCACGGCGGTGTCCCGAACATCGTCTGCATCCAGCCTTTTGGATGCCTGCCGAACCACATCGTAGGAAAAGGTGTCATCAAGGAAGTTCGCCGTGAGCATCCGGAAGCCAACATTGTTGCCATCGACTACGATCCAGGTGCCAGCGAAGTAAATCAGCTGAACAGGATCAAGCTTATGCTTTCCACAGCACAGAAGAATCTGCATAAAGACGATAAAAAAGACGCATAACAAGAAATGCAGGTTACAAACATCGTTTTCCCAAAAAACAAATTCAAAGCTGCACAGCCGCAGGATTTCTGCCGGCTGTGCAGCTCTTTTTATTTCAGATATGATTCCTGTCAGACAGATTTTTTCTCTGATCCATCACTCTTCACAGGAGGCTTTGCACGGAGCATCAAAGCTCGGGTTAAAGGCATAGAAATTTTTGGCATCCAGCTGCTCCTGCACGGATCTCAGTGCTTCACCGAAACGCTGGAAATGGACTACCTCTCTTGCCCGAAGGAAACGGATGGGATCTGCAACCTCCGGGATATTTTTCACCACCCGGAGGATATTATCGTAGGTGGAGCGTGCCTTCTGTTCTGCTGCCAGATCTTCAAACAGATCCGTGATCGGATCACCCTTACTCTGGAATTCGCAGGCATTAAAGGGCACTCCACCTGCAGCCTGCGGCCAGATTCCCACCGTGTGGTCAATATAATACGGCCCAAGTCCGCTGTTCTCGATTTCTTCCATAGAAAGATCCTTTGTCAGCTGATGGACAATGGTGGACACGATTTCCAAATGTGCCAGTTCTTCTGTTCCCACATCATTGAGCACTGCCGCGACCATCCGGTTCGGTGCGGTAAAACGCTGGGAAAGATACCGCATGGAAGCTCCTATTTCTCCGTCCGGTCCGCCATACTGGCTGGATATAAACTGTGCCAGCTTTGCGTTAGGCGTCTTGATATTTACAGGATACTGGAGTCTTTTTTCATAATTCCACATACCTTATCTGCACCCTCCTTCCTGTTCCCATGGAAACGGCTGTTCCATCCACTGCCATGACTTAAGATTGCTGTCGTTTCCGGTATCAATGGTCAGCGGTCCATAAAATTTTGCATATTTTTCCAGGAGCTCATTTCTTCTGGCTGAAAGCTCACTGTAATATTCAAGAGCTCTTTTTTCTTTTGGATGCGTATCCAGAAAAAGGAGAAGATCGTCAATGGCAAAGCTTACCTGGTCAATAAACTGCAACAGTTCTTTTTTGGAAGTACAATTTCCGGACATCATCGACTTCCTCCTCTCCTGCCGCAGAACGGCTTGCAAAGCTCAGGAAAGATAGTTCCGACCTGAAGAGCTTTTTTCAACTCAAAGGTAGGCGCAAATTCCTGGTATGGCACATACGCCATTGCAGGAACCTGTTTTGCCATATCAGAAAATGATCGATCCGTCCGGCTTGCCATCCCGCTATTCATCCCACAGGTATACTGATATGGCCGGCAGCCCGAACGATTCATCTGAAATCGGTCCATAATCGAAATCCTTTCATTCATGATCACGCTATATTTTATGACCGTTTTTTAAACTTGTGAAAACAGGAATGTTCACTTTCCTTCATATATATCTATCTTTCTGCCATTTTTTTCTATATATACAGGAAAATATTACTGTTTAAAAATCAGATATACAGTGCTATAATATCCTTGCCTATCTTTACACGGATGGGCGCTTTTACTTATGATTTGTAGCCCTGACCGGCTATTGAAGGAGGAAATTATGCAGGTAATTATTGTAGGCTGCGGAAAAGTCGGTAGAAATCTTGCAGAGCAGCTTCAGGCAGAGGATATTGATATCACTCTTGTCGACGTTATTGCCGACAAGATCAATGATCTCTGCGAAAATATCGACGCTATGGGAATCGTCGGTAATGGTGCCAGCATCAATACTTTAATGGAGGCAGGTGTTGATACTGCAGATATCCTGATCGCAGTTACCGCTTCTGACGAGCTGAACCTTCTCTGCTGTCTGATCGCGCAGAAGGCCAACCACTGCCAGACTATCGCCCGCGTCCGTAACCCCATTTATGAAAAAGAAATCGGATTCATCAAAGAACGTCTTGGTGTTACCATGATCATTAACCCGGAGTTTGCTGCTGCCCAGGAAATTTCACGGCTTCTCCGTTTTCCATCTGCGATCAAGATTGACACCTTTGCTCGTGGCCGTGTAGAACTTCTCAAGTTTAAAGTTCTCCCGGAATTCAAGCTGGACGGAATGAGCGTTTCCCAGATCTCAGAGGCTTTCCGAAGTGATATTCTGGTCTGCGCGATCGAGAGCCGTGACAATGTATCCATTCCTGGTGGTAATCACATTATACACGACGGAGATATGGTTTCCATTCTGGCCTCTCCGCTTAATGCAGCGGCATTTTTCCGTAAGATCGGTCTCAAGACCAATCAGGTCAAAAACTGTATCATCGTAGGTGGCGGAACCATTTCCTATTATCTTGCCCATGCACTTCTGGATATGAAGATCAGTGTCAAGATCATCGAGCAGAACAAAAACCGCTGTGAGCACTTAAGCGAACTGCTTCCAGATGCGACTATCATCAATGGTGACGGAACGAACCGTTCTCTTCTTCTAGAAGAAGGACTTTCCGAGTCCGAATCCTTTGTCACACTGACGAATCTGGATGAGGAGAATGTATTTCTTGCCCTCTTTGCCAAAAGCATCTCCGATGCCAAGCTGGTTGCCAAGGTCAACCGTCTGGAATTCGATGATGTCATCGACTCCCTGGATATCGGAAGTGTCATCTACCCGAAAAATATCACTGCTGATTATATCCTGCAGTATGTCCGTGCCACTCAGAACAGCATCGGCAGCAACGTAGAAACCCTTTATCATATTCTGGATGGCAATGCAGAAGCACTGGAATTTGCGATCCGTGAGGAATCTGCCGTAACTTATATCCCTCTTGCAGAGCTGAATCTCCGCAAGAATCTTCTGGTGGGATGCCTGAACCGCAACGGCCGCATCCGCATTCCCCGTGGTCAGGATATGATCCAGGTAGGAGATACCGTGATCATCGTAACCACTCACAAGGGGCTTCGCGACATCACAGATATACTTGAAAAATAGAGGTACTGCCAAATGAATTATTCGATTATTATTTATATCCTGGGATGGATCATGAATGTGGAGGCTGTCTGTATGCTGGTTCCCGGCATCACTGCCCTTATCTACCGCGAAAAATCCGGTATTGCCTTCCTGATCACGATTCTGGCATGTCTGGCCATCGGTGTTCCTCTGGTCAGCCGCAAGCCCTCCAAAAAAGCATTCTACGCCCGTGAAGGTCTTGTTACCACTGCCTTAAGCTGGATCGTTCTCAGTATTGTCGGCGCTGTGCCTTTTGTACTCAGCGGAGCTATCCCCAATCCGATCGATGCTTTTTTTGAGATTGTTTCCGGTTTTACCACAACCGGTTCCAGTATCCTTTCTGATCCAACACAGATGTCTTACTGCATCAACATCTGGAGATGCTTTTCCCACTGGATCGGCGGTATGGGGGTTCTGGTATTTATCCTGACACTGCTGCCCCTGGCAGGTGGCTATCATATGAACCTTATGAAGGCAGAAAGCCCCGGTCCTTCCGTAGGAAAGCTTCTTCCAAAAGTCCAGTCAACTGCCAAGATCCTGTACAAGATCTACATTGCACTCACTGTTGCACTGATCATCCTCCTGCTTCTTGGGGGGATGCCTCTTTACGACAGTCTCTGTGCAGCATTTGGAACTGCCGGAACCGGTGGGTTCGGAATCAAATCCGACAGTATGGGAAGCTACAGCTTATATATTCAGATCGTCATCACTATCTTTATGATCCTGTTTGGCGTAAACTTCAATGTCTATTTTCTTCTTCTCACCAGGAAGTTTTCTCAGGCATTGAAATCTGAAGAGGTCCGCTGCTACTTCTTTGTGATCATCGCTTCTGCCCTGATGATCACTTTCAACGTCCGGCATCTGTTTGACAATGTGTGGGAAGCACTTCAGCAGGCATTTTTCCAGGTTGGTTCTATTATCACCACCACCGGTTATGCCACTACGGATTTTAACCAGTGGCCTGCGGTATCCAGAACGATTCTGGTACTGCTTACCTTCTGTGGTGCCTGTGCCGGCAGTACAGGCGGCGGAATCAAGATTTCCCGTCTTCTGCTTCTTGCAAAATCTGTTCGCAAGGAACTGCATCTTTATCTGCATCCCAACGCAGTAAAAAAGATCAAAATGGACGGAAAAGCGGTGTCTCACGAAGTTATGCGTGCCACCAATATTTATATGATCGTTTATCTGATGATCATGGCTGCATCTATCTTTATCATCAGTTTTGATGAATTTGATCTTGTAACAAATTTCACAGCCGTAGTCACCACTTTAAACAATGTGGGTCCCGGTCTTTCCCTGATCGGTCCTACCGGAAACTTCGGGATCTTTTCTCCGCTGTCCAAGCTGGTCCTTTCTTTCGATATGCTGGCCGGCCGACTGGAGCTATTTCCGATCCTGATTCTTTTCCTTCGTGAAACCTGGAAGAAATTCTGATAAATATTCGTCATATTTTGCTATATTTGTGGCATAAATTGTTCTTTTCACATTTATTTCAAATGTTAGACACACTTTCTTCACATTTTTACTGTATATTATAAACCATAGAAGGTGATGAACTTTCTATAATATTTTTCTTTTTCATACGCGCCGGTACGAAAGTACCGGCCTCCTTCCATTTATGGAGTATTTTTTTCCACTCCCTCATAATCGAAATCCGGAATAAAGCTTTCTGAAGCAGTTTCTCCTTCCTGGATAAATCCATTCTGAATCCCCATATCCACAGCAGCATCCAGAACTTTTTCATACTCTCTTTTTGTAACTTTCCGGTTTAATTCCTTAAATTCCACAAATTTTCTCACCGGCGTATACTGATTCATAATACTGATATAAATATCTTCCCCATAGGTTTCATGAAGATACCTCAGAGCCTTTATGGAATTTCCTGTATGTCCCGGCAGGATCAGATGACGGACAATGGTTCCTTTCCGGATGTATCCATCCTCTCCAAACTCACATTTCCCGGTCTGACGCACCATCTCTCCAATTGCAGCCTTTGCAGCCTGCACATAATCCGGCGCATAAGAAAATTTCTGTGCAAGCTCCGGATCCAGATATTTCAGATCCGGAAGATAAATGTCCACATATCCTTCCAGAAGCTTCAAGGTTTCTGTTTTTTCATACCCGCTGGAATTATACACCACCGGAATATCCATACCATTCCTTCGGGCCATATCCAGTGCCTCTATGATCTGTGGTACATAGTGTGCACCTGTTACCAGATTGATGTTTGCAGCTCCTTTTTCCTTCAGTTCCAGAAAAATCTCTCCAAGCCGTTCCACACTTACAGCCCGTCCCCTGCTCCCGATGGCAATATCATGATTCTGGCAGAAACAGCAGCGCAGCCCGCACCCGGAAAAGAACACTGCCCCGGAGCCTTTTGTTCCGGAGATACAGGGTTCCTCCCACATATGAAGTGCAGCCCTTGCCAGATAAATTCTCTCATCCATGCCACAGAAGCCTTTTTTCCCTGCACCCCGGTCTGCCAGGCATTCTCTTGGACAAAGAGAACAAGCTGACATAATTTCTTCCGTACAGTGCGCGCTCCCTGCCATACTGCTGATTTTATTTTCATTCTCCACTTTCACTTTTCTCCTGATCTTTCTTCCAATATCGTTATTTTCTGTTATCTAGTACTAGTTTAGCACATCACGTCTGCTGCCAACAAGGCTTTCTCTGTTTACACTATATCCTTAATATAGTACAATGGATTTCATGGAATCTTAAGAATTTACCCCTTTCGTCTTAATTTCCGGCTGCTATTCTAATAACATCAGGGAGGTACAAAAAAGTGGCTAACATACTTGTTTGCGATGACGACAAAGACATCGTGGAAGCTATCGAAATCTATCTTACGCAGGAAGGCTATCACATTCTGAAAGCCTATGACGGACAGGAAGCACTGGATATCCTGAACAGCGAAACTGTAGATCTGCTGATCATCGATGTGATGATGCCCCGTCTCGACGGGATCCGGGCAACAGTCAAGATCCGGGAAAGCAATCCTCTGCCCATCATCATCCTGTCCGCAAAATCTGAAGACACGGACAAAATCCTGGGCCTTAACATCGGTGCAGATGACTATATCACGAAACCTTTCAGTGCCACCTATCTGCAAGCCCGTGTAGAAAACTTGTTGATACAGCGCAAGAAACTGCAAAGTTTCTATCGCGATAGCCTGATGCATATCAACATGGCTGCTGTTCCTGAAGATCTGCCTGTATCGGCAGAGGGGGAATCAAGAGAAGAAAACAGGACTGAACCGGAGCAGGAAGCACAACCTGCTGTTCCCGATATGTCTCCCAACGATCGTAAGTTTATGGATAAATTGGTGGAACTAATGGAGCAGAACATGGATAATGGCGAGTTGGTGGTGGATGATTTGGTACGCGAACTGGCTGTCAGTCGTTCGGTATTCTTCAAGAAACTGAAAATGCTTACCGGATTAGCGCCTATCGAGTTTATCAAAGAAATCCGTATTAAACGTGCTACACAATTGATTGAAACCGGAGAGTTTAATATGACGCAGATTTCATATATGGTCGGGATCAATGACCCGCGTTATTTCAGCAAATGTTTCAAGGCGCAGGTGGGGATGACGCCGACGGAGTATAAAGAGAAAGTGGGGAGATAATACGAGTTTAGGCACAGAGTTCTTCCTTCATGTGAAGATACTAAAAAGAGAGGTCACTTCATCGGAATGAAGTGACCTCTCTTTTTAGTATCTATGTTGTTCGTGGTTTATGGCAGCCAGCGCGGGTCACCAAAACCATAACTCTGATAAAGTTCATCAGTGATAGTGAAATCAGCCTTGTCCGGGTTGGCGAACGGATTGTTCTCAAGAACATTTCCTTCTGTGTCGAAGCACGTTACTGTTGTGTCCGTATTGCCTTCAGCCAATGAGATCAAGTTCTTACAGTTGTAGTAATAATTGTTCGAGTAGGTTGGCTTTCCTACGGCACTTGAGTTGGCAAAGCCGCGTTTGTTGTTGAAGTTGGCAATTACGTTGTTGGTAAACGTGTTGGTGTTACCCTTGAATCGCAGATAGAAGAAGCGATAGTTGGCTTCACTGTTACCTACATTATAGAATGTACATTTATCAATCGAAGTTACCATGTTTGCAGTTACGCTGTTTGATGCGTCATCGGCACGTAGTACGTCCCGCTTGGAGGCGGAGTTATAGATTGTGGAACTTGAAATGGTGAGATTGTTCCAACCACCTTTACGGCTATCAATAAAGTCACCACCGTCACACACGATATCATGAATGAGGGAGTTTTCTATCTTGATAGTATTTGGTACTGCTGCAACATTGATGTAAATAAGTCCTTTAATATAGTTTCTTATTTCACACCCGTTAATGGTAAGGTCACCGAATCCTCCTTCCTTTTTGTATTCAATAGCCTGACTGCCATCAGTATTCGTTCCATCTAACACAACCTGATAGAGATAGAGTGAAGCGCCGTTATAGATATGGATACAAGTGTTGATTACCGGTGGCTCGGCAGAATTCTTAGCAGCAATGACTACATTATTATTAATTTGTAATTTGGCTGCTGTCAGCACATATTCACCGGGTGTAAGAGCAAATTTACTGCCTGGTGTTGCATCTTGAATAGCAGAAACCCAATCGTCAGCAGGAGTAAGTTCGATAGCATCACTCAAATCCAGATTAGTGGTGAAAGTAGAATAACCACGAGTCTTTTCACCTAACTTCAATGTAGCTCTGTAATTGGTTTCCGGTGTAAGACCTGTGATAGTGGCGGAGCCGGAAGATATGTCGGTTGAATTCAGCGTATACGTCACAGTATTGGCACTGGAGTTTGCGGTAGTAGGAGCACAGATGACAGCATCGACCTCAATACCCGGTGTCCATGTTACTTTTACAGAAGTGCTCTGAATGTCGCCGGCTTTTACCTTTTTCATGTTCTGTTCGGGGTTGGTTGTACGCTTGATGTCAACCCATTTGGATGTGCGGGAAGAATTGTTTTCATCAATGGCTCTTACGCGGATGTAATAATCAGTCTCTCCGATAAGATTGGTTAAAGTCTTTTCGGTTAAAGTTGTGGTATATGAGGCATCCGGTGTACGTTGGTCATAGTCGGGACTGTCCGCATAAACTTCAAGTTCGTAAGAGGTAGCTCCTGACATTTCATTCCAACTGACAATGATGTTTACTTCCTGTGAAATACGTGCAGTGATGCCGGTTGGCGACAAGACACGATTAAGAACTAAATCATTGATATCATCTGGTTCACTACATGATGTCACTGCAACACTACCCAGGCAAACGGCAGCTAATGTACAAATTGATAGTATATATTTTTTCATTGTTGTTTAATCATTTAGTTAGTTAATACCACTCGTAATTAGAAAGATTAGGATTATCATTCAAGTTGACGTTAAAGATAGGCCAGTATTGATATTTGTCTGGGTCGCGAACATAGAGATAGTCAATAACATCTTCCAGGGCATTATCTTTGATCCAAGTGGATGCTTCGCCCTTACTGTCTGAAAATTCGGTATAGCCTTCCGGATTAATATCCATTTCACCATAGTTCAGACCGTAAAGGTTCAGTTTTGCATCCTTTTCGGTAGTCTCTATACCATTACGAGTCCAGGTATATGCGCTCATTTTATAATATGCATGGCCTGATAGCTGGCTGTAAGGATGTTTAGAATCATAATCGGTCAAACTCACAATAGCTTTCATCTTGTTTTTTGTCTCGTCCATTTTACTTTTCAACATTCCCCAACGGATAAGGTCAGCTTTACGGATCAGTTCTCCGGCAAACTCATAAGCTCTCTCGTCAACAATTGCCTGGAACATCTTTTCTTTACTGAGAGCTGCTTCTGCAACATAAGCTGTAACTTCTGTTGCACGGTCGGAGGTCGCAAAAGCGCGGTTGCGAATCTTAGTCAGGTAAGGAACGGCAGCAGATGCACCATTCAACTCGTTTTCCAGTTCGGCGCGCATCAGTACGATGTCGGCATAACGCATATATTGTCTGTTGATACCGTCATCGTTTCCGGTAGGAATCATACGGTTCGTCCATTCATAACGCAACTTTCCGAAACTCCAGCTTTTGAAAGACTGAAGAGTTTGTACGCCTTTTGTCCATTGGAATGGGCAGCAAGTTATATCACGGCGCAAGTCCTTTACTGAATAGTCAAAGAAGAAAGTTGGTGTAGGACCAACCTGGCTTCCCTGAAGCATGGTTGTCATATTGTCGGCAGTGGTATGCTTGATACCGAAAGTGTACATGATACGTCCGCGTGCGGGGTTATTGCTATAACCTATCTCGAACAATGATTCACTGCCTGCATTGATAACATCTCCTGAGATTCCGTTGTTGTTGAAGATATCTTCAAAATTTGATTTCAAAGCCACGTAAGTGCCTTCCTGTTCCATTACATCTTTACAAGCTTGCAGTGCGATAGGGTAGAGACGTGCTTTGGATAGTTCCGGATCCGTACTTAAACGGTTTTCTCCGTCAAGACGCTGAGCGTAGCCGGATGCTTGCAGGCATACGCGGGCCAGGAGACCTTTTACGAAGACTTTGTTCACGCGTTCCACTGTTTTTGTGGCGTCTATCTCATTAGGCCACGCGCAAAGGTCTTGTGCCTCTTGCAAATCAATGATGAGCTGCTTGTAGATGACATCACGGTCTTCGCGTCCTGAATACATATTGTCGGCGTTTAATGAAGTCAGGCGTGCGGGAACATCTCCCCACATATTAATCAGGTCAATATAATGTAAGGCACGTAGCGTGAGCGCTTCCCCCAACAATTGTTTCATATTGGCATTTGTCAGGTCTGCATATTCACGAAGACCTTCAATAGCCAGATTGGCACGTTCGATAGCGGCATATATCTTAGCCCAAAGGTCGGTCCCGGTACTGGTGTTCATTTGATCGTTTCCGACTCCGGCATTGTATGTTGCCAAGTCTGCCTTTCCGTCGGCCTTGTCCGAACTGTTATAGTATTCTATATCTGTATTGTATCCATACCAAATGGCACGTGCACGATAGTTTTGCTCTCCAAATTCCTGATAGATATTGGCAATGGTGCCTTGTGCATATTCATAAGTACTGAAAATGTTCTTACCGTCTAAAGATGAAGGAGAACTTTGATCTAAGAAATCACTGCAAGAAGACAGACTAGCAAGAAGGGCGACAGCTGTCAATGATTTAATCGTTATATTTTTCATTTCTTTTTCGTTTTAGAAGTTTAAGTTAAGACCTATTACAAACTGGCGGCTCTTCGGGTATGCGGAGTAGTCTACTCCCGGAGTAAGAGCTGTTTTGTTTCGGGTGGAAACTTCAGGGTCGAAGCCTGAATAACCGGTCAGACAAAATACATTATAACATGTGGCGTAGAAACGCAAATTGTTAATACCCACTTTTCTAGTCAGGGACTGCGGTAGAGTATAACCTACTGTTAATGTAGACAGACGTAGGAAGGAGCCATCTTCAACAGCCCAGTCGGTCAATACATAACTGGTATAGGGTGACCACATGGTAGTATTGGCGTTTAATGCAGCCAACTGTGCGGGATCGTTTACCAAGTTTCCGTTGGCGTCAAGGTTTGTCCAACGTTTGCCTTCGGCCATAATGTCGATCATGTTACGGTAATAGTATTGATAGGACGAAGTATATTCAATCTTATTGGCATTATAAACGTCATTACCGATACTGTAAGTGAAGTTTGCACTCAAATCAAAACCATATACGCGACCTGAAAGGGCGAAACCACCACTGGCTTTAGGATTGGTATTACCGATAACGGTACGGTCTTTTTCATCAATGACATTGTCACTGTCGTCTATATTCTTCAGTTTTAAGGCACCCGGACGGAGATAACTGGCACCGATAACACCTGCATTGCTTGCTACATCTTGTTTCAATACCCATTTTTCACCGCTGGCATAATAGTCTTCAAAGTCACTTACTTCATAACGTCCGGCAGTTACATATCCGTAGATCTCACCTACTGAATGGCCTGGTTTCACGATGAAGTCATCCTGAATCTGTGTTGAGGCCCAACCGGATGATGCCGGATATTGTGATAATGTACCCAGGTTCTTTACTTTGTTTTTATTGAAACCTACGTTACCATTGAAGCTCAGCTCATAGTTTTTCTTGCTGATGATGTTCCAGGTAAGAGATATTTCAAAACCTTTGTTCTCAGTCTTACCGAGGTTGCGGTACTGGTAGTCATAACCGGAACCGGAAACAGGGAATGCGATTAGTAAATCTTTAGTCGTATTCTTATAATATTCGATGCTACCGGTCAGCTTGCCACCGAATAAGGTATAATCCAAACCAACGTTACGGGTAACGGTCGTTTCCCATTTCAAGTCCGGATTGGATGCGTAGGAACCACTTTGACCTGAGGCAATGCCGCTTGTCCAATAAGAAGGGAATTGATTGAGCCAAGTAGTAGAACCGGAAGACCATACGGGAGAAGTCTGGTCGGCGGGAATATTGTTATTACCTGCGGTACCATAAGAAAAACGTATTTTCAAATCATCAAGCCAATTCTGGGTCTTCTCCATGAACTTTTCTGAGGAAATACGCCATGCTACGGCAGCTGAAGGGAAATATCCCCAACGATTGCCTTTAGAGAATTTGGAAGAACCATCGGCACGGAATGTACCGCTAATCAAATATTTGCTTTGGAAATCGTAATTGACACGTCCGAAGTAGGAAAGCAAGTTGTCGTCTGCGTTAGTATATTTGTCTACACTATAAGGAGTACCTTGTGAAGACAAGGCCCAAGCCTGAGAAGCAGTAAAGCTGACAGGAAAGAAGCTCAGACGGTCATCATTCAATGAACTTTTTTTATTGATAGTCTCTTCACCAACCAATACATTCAGGTTGTGGTCTTTATTCTTGATGATATCTTTGAAGTTGTAATTTACTGTATTGGTATTGCGGAAAGTCTTACGCTGCGTGTCGGCAAAATAAGCCATCGGATGAACACCTTCTGTATCGGAACTGTTGGTACGTGCATTGTAAGTACTTGGACCATAATATTTCTTATCGGTATTGTAGTACCAGTCCAGACCGAACTCTGTTTTGAACTTGAAGTTCTTGAAGATTTCCCATGAAAAGCTTCCATTCATGTTGAAAGTCTGACGGTTCTGCTTGCGGTCTGTGTCATATACTGATGTAATCGGGTTTGTCAACTGAAAATCCGGGTCATAACTGTCACTCAAATCAGGAAAGTTAAACATCGGGTAGATCATAACGTTCTTCATGCGTGAGTCGGCTGAAGATACTTCACTCTTGCTTTCATTGGCACCTGCACCGTTTACTGTGGTATTGGCATAACGCATAGAGAAGTCGAGGCTGACTTTATCATTTACCTTGTGGTTAAGTTTTAAGCTTAAATTATCACGTCGGAAAGAAGACCCCAGCATGATAGCTTTGTCATTCATGTGGGCATATCCCATGTTGAATTTAGTTTTGTCCGAACCACCGCTAATTGTCAAGCTATGATTGAAGGTATTTCCTGTACGGCCGAATACTTGGTCTTGCCAGTCATTGGTTGGGGCGTTTTCATACAAGTCTGCATCTTGCCAGTTGCCGAAAAGACTGGTAAATTTGCTTTCATTACCTCGCAACAAGGCGTATTCTCTTTGCCATTTTACGTAATCAGTTGCGCTCAATGTCTCCAAGGTCTTTGCCATTTTTTTCCAGGAATAGTAGGTATTATAAGATACACTCAGTTTTCCTTCCTTTCCGCTTTTAGTCGTTACCAGAATTACACCGTTTGCACCGCGGGAACCGTAAATAGCTGTAGAAGATGCATCTTTCAGTACAGTCATATCCTCAATATCGGATGCAGGAATGTCGCTGATAGACTCTACCGGGAAACCGTCTACGATAAACAGCGGAGTATTGTCACCTGTGATAGAACCACCACCACGTACGCGAATTTTCATTTCTGCGTCAGGAGAA
>ENA-OPCI01001399-OPCI01001399.1-human-gut-metagenome-genome-assembly--contig:-NODE-1399-length-13795-cov-3.733624_pt1 | contig 13795 bp, 10 predicted proteins | sample MGYA00241564_ERZ501479 | MGnify/ENA primary metagenome ERZ501479 (study PRJEB25962, sample SAMEA2042630) | human gut metagenome | biome: human gut; feature: human-associated habitat; material: faeces...
GAAAGACCTGTATCTTTGTCGGCCGGAAAAAGGACAAGCCCTACGACTCAATGAAGATTTTCCGGAACTGAACCGCAGCCGTGCCATGAGCTTTGCCATAGAAATAAAACCCGGCCGTTTTGCTCTGCTTGTTGAACAAGTCTTCGGTTCCGACTTCCGTCATGCTTTCTCCACTCAATTGGACAGGAATGGTTTCCGTCATCCACTGCTTGTCGGTCAGTACCGGCAAGTAATGCTGTTCGCCGTCGCTATATTCTCCAGCCTCGGCCGTAATCCGGCATACCACCATATCATATTTATCAGGAATCTGGCAGTCAAACCGTACGACTCCCGTTGTTCCTTCTGCCACACTGAACGGTTGCTGATAATCGTAAACCACTTCTTCTGTCACCGGATCGTATAATTTGATACCGGCATTCCCTTCAATCTTGTCCATCGACAGATTGACCAGCGAAGCAGCAATAACGGTTCGGTCACCTTTGCGGACGAAGCGCGGCATATTAGGTTGCACCATAAATGGCTTGCTCGTCTTCACGGTCTGCGTCAGCATGCCGTAATCGACATCCTGTGTATGCGCCAGTCCTGTGAACTTCCATTCGGTCAATGCATCCGGTACGGTAAAGACGATACTTACCCTACCCAGTGAATCAGTCCGCAAATTCGGATAGAAAAAGGCTGTTTCGGCAAAGTTCTCACGCACCGGAATCATCGTTTCTTTACCATCTGTTCCTTCGACAGCTGCATCATTTTCTACAATCTGCAAGACTTCTTCTACACCAGCACTGCCGCTTTCTTTTTTAAAGCCGGACGATACAATATCCGGAGAGGCGACTACCGCCGATTCCTCAACAGTCATGACAGGCTGATATTTCACCTCTACGGCATTTCCGGCATCGTGTTTCGCCAGAATACGGGTTGATGTGCCAGCCAAATTGATGCCTCGCATATAAACATTTCCGGAAAAGACCAGCAAAGAACTGTACTCACCATTCAGCAGATTCAGTCCGGTGTATGTCCTTACGTATGGAAAACCTGCAAACATGCCGATTCCCTGGTTTGCCGACAACATACCTGCATAAATCCATGGAACAGGGCGAGAGAACCACAGATTAAAACGCCAGTCGTGCTGATACAGCTTATCGAGCGAAGCATCGTAAAGGGATGCCATCACATTAGCTTTTACCGGATTTCCGGCCGCATCTGTAATATACATGCTCCATTCTTCCTTATTGCCCGGCTGCAACTTATCTCTGAAAGTTTCCCACTTCAATGTCAGTTTCTTTTCCGGTTCCGGCCGGATGATTGTCGCCTGCTTGCTATACAGGCTGCCATTCCGCATGAAAGCAAAGTTTACGGTAATACCATCGCCATACACCTCCTGATACGGATAACTGAATTTCTTGATTTCATCATTCAGTGTCAATCGCTGAGAATCTATCCGTTTGCTTCCACTGTACACATCGACCAGCAGATACACATTCTTTTCACTGGTTCCCACATACAAAGTTGCCGGAGCCGATTCGTTAAACTCGGTTCCATCCTGATAGAACCAGTCGACAGCAGGATACGGGAGTCGTGTATCCAGACGCGAGAACAATGTAAAATCTTGCTCTGCCGTACATACTCGTCCCTGCGTATCCGTTGCAGAAATTTCAATGCGATATCTGCCCGAAGGCAATGCAAGCAGTTCGGAAGGAACAAACGAACGTTGAGCTTCCGCCTTGCCTTCCAGTTGCAATCCGGCTTTCTTGCCCGCTTTATCCAATGCAAACACACGGTAAGCGACCTCCGTCTCTACAGGAGTTCCATTCAGATTCAATGCCATAAACTGCACCTTTTCCTGTTTCTCACGCATGACCATACCCGACAGTCCGCGTATCTGCAAGCCCAACGACTGCTTACCCACTGGAAGTGACAAGGTGTTTGTCTGTGTTTCGGCCGCTCCATCGGTTACCTCTGCCTGTACTTCATATACATAATAACGGTGCTCCAGCATATCCCTTCCGGTTGTTTCCGGGGCAGTAAGCACCACACGAACACTAAAATTACCATCAGCATCCGTCTGCACCTCACCGTTATCCAACTCTACTTTATTCATACCTCCCATACGGAACCACATATATTCCGAACGGGATATCGTATATTTTACCTTTGCCATGCGGACTGGTGCTCCGGCAAATGTCTTTGCTTCTCCTTTCACCACAATGGAATCGCCCATATTATATGTGTCTTCGTACGGAGTAAAGATCACATCGAAAGTAGGACGCTTGTATTCCTCTACCTTGATAATGGCAGAAGCTCCATCCATCGATACATAATAAGTACCGGGAAGCAGGTTCTGTGGCAGCACAAATTCACCCGACAATACGCCAAAGTCGTCTGTCGATACGGTATATTCGGCTACATTACGCTCGGAAGAATACAGTTTCAGAGAACTTTTTTCGCCCTTTATCACACGAAGAGAATCACCGTTCTGTTCGTAAACCATACCGGAAACATATACTTTCTGCCCCGGACGATACAACGAACGGTCGGTAAACAGATTTACCTTCTTCTTCCATCCCTGCACTGTTTCTCTGACAAACGAAGCATTTCCTCCTATACTTGAAATAGCAGTGAAATCATTTCCTGCCATACGGACATTGTAATAAATCCTGCCCGAACGGGGAACATCTACCGTAACACAGCCTTTACCATCGGTCTTATATACCTGAAGTACATTGTATTCATTTCCGTTCAACCGATACGTTACCACTTCTGCACCCGGAACTGGTCTGCCCGTCAGTTTATCTACAGCAACAAACTCCTTGCGTCCCTCTGACACAGGAATACTGATGCACTGATAAGGAGAAACAAACAACAACGAATAATCAATACCTTTCGCACTCCCTTGAGGAATTTGCTTTAACATGTAAATTCCCGCTTCGGGCAATGTATAATGCAATACCGTATCACGCTTCTCGTAATCGGGGGTAGAAGGCAAAGCGTAGTAACGTGAAGACACTTTTGTACCGTAATTCTGTATCAACGTTTCTTCCTTCAGATTGCCGCGAATCAATGAAGAAGCAGGAGATATATTCAGACGATACAATTCGAAAGACACTCCTTTCAGATTGGCATACGTCAGGTTCATATCCGCCTCATAGTTGGGATATACAAAAGGTATATTCATTGAAAGATACGGACTGGAAGCAAAATCAATGTATGAACGCAACTGAGACACCCATTCGTGCTTAGGATATTTTTCAATTCCTTCTCGTGCCACCTCAACCGACTTAAGCAGTTCATTGTTCATACGATAGACATAGGCCAGCTTTACATATACATCGGCACAGACAGGCAGATCCTTGTATTCTTCTGCCAGCTTACGCAATTCCTCCGCTACCTGCTCCGGGGTCAGCGCTTCACGTACGATGCTACTTCCCGCCCCTTCCCAGCAGTACAACAAACGGGCTTCCTTAGTCAGTAAAGCTGCCTGACGGTTGCTTTCACCGTAGAAAGCAATCAGTCCGTCGTACAGTGACAATGCTTCCGACACACATTTCAGTCTGTCGGAATTAAAACGATAAACAGACAAACGTTCAATTGCCTGCCGGGAAAGCAAGTCGAACATATTATCATCCAGATACTTTTCACTCAGCTCGCCTGAAGTTGTCATCGGACGGAAATCCTTGGCAGAAGCCTTACCCAGTACCTCTCTGTCTTTCAGCGAAAGACGGAAATACCGTATTGCATCATCTTCCGTACCCAACTGCTGATTATCCAGTATCAGGCTACCCATTACATGATTCAGTGCAGCACACCCCACCCTATCTGTTTCGCTTTCTGCCCATTTCCGGATACCATCGTACTCTGCCTGTGCACTGTCCGGAGTAAGCTGGATGCGTGATTCAGCACGCACAATATAGGCCTTCATCATCTGAGGGATGTTCTTTTCACTCTTTGCTTTAGTGTATATTTTATCAACTACACCAATAACCGTTTTCGGCAAGTCCTTCTTTTGGGCTGCTTCTACTTCTTTCCAAAGTTCATTATAACTCTGTGCCTGCAATACAGATGGAAACAAACTGAAAAACAGTATCAGCCAGCTCATCAAATGTACTTTCTTCATATCGCATATAGTTTGGTTTCACATAACATTGTTCTATAAAGAAAAGAAATTTTCACTTAAATGCTGCACAGATTTTAATTAAATTATCTGAAAGACTAAGTAAGTTACCATAAAAGACATTGAAACCTTATCCCAAAACATGCTGATGTTTCTTCTAAAAGATGCTCATGTTTTCCCCAAAAAATGCTGATGTTTTACAGAACTTCTGCCCGTATTTTTCAAAAAAAAATCCTTCGCGCTCCTGTATTTCCAAAGAAATTCCAAGAAGCGCAAAGGATTATGAAGGCATCCTTTAACGGGCTGTGGTACAAAATTTTCTGTCGTATCCGACACTATCAACGGGGTGCTTAAACCTTTCTGTCATTACATTTTCATAAGCATATCAGTTTGCCTTCCAAATTATATAGAGATTGTGTACTGTGTTGATTTTCAATTAAATTAAACGATATTCATCATATACACCCCAACAAATAAAAAGCGCCCACCTTATATATATTCACATCTATTGTTTCATATCTTATATCCGATTATAAGCCTTCATTCAGATAGACTTCCAGATTGGTATATCCTTCACGACTTAACGTTACTGCTGGTCCATCTGCCGGATTCTCGGGATCCAGTCCGTGTTTTCTTTCCCACACATCGGGCATACCGTCACCATCAGTATCCAGAAGAGCCTGCAAATCGGTATTTCCGCCGGAAAGGTCCACCCATGGTGATGAAGCTCCTTCAGGCATGAAATCCTCGGGCAAGTCGATTATGCCAGGCGAACTGGCAGCCTTTTTATCAATGCTTCCCATATAAGTCGCCGTACCGGTACGAGTTTCTCTTACAATCCGCTCATCGATTTCATCTCTCCATTTGGAACATCCGGCTGAAGCCAGCACTTTCTCGAAGGCTTCGGCAGCTGTATGTGTGGTAACAATACCTTTTTCCAATGGAGCTTTCAGCCGTATCGTATCGCGTGTGACGGAAGAAAAGTATCCGTCGGCACTTGCCGTATCGAGCTGTTCGTATATACCTTTCGTCCAGTTATCGGCTGAAACTTCGGGAAAGCCTTCTACTACATTACCGTCCACATAAAACTTTCCCCACACATGCAGCATGGGATGCCAGATATTGGGCTCCCCTTTCTTATTATAACAATATTTTCTAGAACGCACACCGACAGAAGCAATCCGATAACGCACCTTGTTATGAGGTGTGGCAGGACCGGGTTTATAATAATTATTCACGATATTGACTTTCATTCCTTCGCCTCCATAGCAGCCATTGCCAGCCCAGTTGTAGTACACATTGTTACGGATATCCACATACTCTCTGGTCTGTGTTCCCGGACGAGGTCCCATACGCGGAACTCTACTCACATGATGTGCCATGAGATTATGATGGAACGAGGCATGATCTCCTCCTACTATACCGCCATATCCGTGCGCTCCCTTGGCATGACCTCCGTTATTCAGACTTTCTGAGATGATACACCATTGTACGGTAGTATTCTCATTTCCATATACAGAGCAAGTTTCGTCTACCGACCAGCTGATGGAGCAATGGTCTACAATGATATTGCGATGATCGGTAGCTCCAAGTCCGTCGGGTTCTCCCTTGATTTCGTTGCCAACCCGAAAGCGTACATAACGGATTATAACATCGTCTGCCTTGATAGTTACCGGATAACGTGCAATACATACTCCACGTCCCGGAGCTGTCTGTCCGGCAATGGTCAGGCTATCGTTCACTATTTGCAAGGGACGGTTCAGAAAAATGTTACCCGAAACATCGAACACCACGGTACGTGCCCCTTTCTTATTTACAGCATATCGGAGAGTTCCTTCCTGCTCTCCATCTTCGAGTGTGGTAACATGATATACCTTACCCCCTCTTCCTCCGACAGTGTATCTTCCGAATCCTTCAGCTCCCGGAAAAGCCGGAAGAGCAGTTCCACCGTCAGCTGCAATCATCGTTCCAGTTGGGAAAAACAATAATAAGATTAATAAAAATAACGGATGTTTCATAACTATCAGATTTTATTCCTGCTGTTTTCGATAACGCAAAAATAAGATACCCCTGAAGAAAAGGCGTGCATTATTTAAGTAAACAATGTATACTATTTAGGCAAACCGGCGATATGAATAAATATTGCATGACATACGGACTATTTTTCAAGACAAAGCAATGGCGCCATCAGCAGCCGGACGATAAATCGTACAGCAACCAATAACTCCATGCCTTAATCAACAACTATTTCCAGAAATTACTGCTGTTGTTTCTTTATAATATCCTGCACCAGACTATGCAGATACATTTCAAGATTTGTATATTTTCCAGCCGGATCGAGTGTATTCGCATTACCGTCATCCGGATTATTGGCATCGAGCCCGTATGCCGTTTCAAAAGCATCAGGCATACCGTCGCCGTCTGTATCGGTCACATCACGCGAGGTATCTTTCGCAAGTTCCGGATAAGGATTGTCACCCAGTTCGGACAATGCCTGCAATACATCTTCAGGTTCGTTGATGTATCCAGGCTTATTTCCTGAAGCCGTACACGTAGCTTTTCCTTCTTTGACATCCGAAAGGACAAGCTCGTCGATTGCATCCCGATAATTGCAGGCTCCAGCGTAGTTCAATACCGCCTGATAAGCTTCCTGCGCCGAATGTTCGGTTGTCATTACCGGATCGACTACCGGCGACTCCTTACGGATAGCCTTCATGGTTTCTTCAGTCCACAGATTATCTACCTTACTGCCGTTTTCCTGCTGTGCGTAGATACCTTTTGTCCAGTTGTCTGCCGTAACATCATCGTGTCCTTCCACCACGTTTCCCGTTACATAGAAAGTTCCCCATTTATGCAAGGAAGGATACCAGTCGTTGTAAGAACCATCGTCTTCAGTCACATAATCGAGAGTACGAACACCAATCTTGGCTATACGGTAACGGATACGGTCTGTTTCCTTACCCGAATTAGTAGCCGGTCCCGGTTTATAATAATTGTCTACAATATTTATATTCTGATTTTCGGCTCCGTAACAGCCCTCTCCTGCCCAGTTATAGAATACATTATTCCGGATATCGACATACTCATTAAGCTGTGTGCTGGCGCGCGGGCCCAGACGAGGAACACGGCTTTCGCAATGTGCTATCAAGTTATGGTGATAGGAAGCTTTGTTTCCACCCCAGTTTCCTCCGTAGCAATGTGTACCCTTGCCATGAACCGATACACGAAGTGCCTGAGCCGCGATGCACCACTGCACGGTAGAGTTCTCCATACCGTACACCGAGAGACATTCATCCACACTCCAGCTCACTGAACAATGGTCTATGATAATATTCTTTTTATCCATACCTCCCAGTCCGTCGGGTTCTTTTCCACTGTCATCTCCGGGACGGAAACGAAGGAAACGGATGATTACTTCATTCGAATTGATGACAAAAGCATAATCGGCAAGACAAATACCTCCCGGAGAAGTCTGTCCGGCAATAGTCAGATTATCGTTATTGGTTTTTAAGTCGGCTTTCAGATGAATGGTTCCTGCAACATCAAACACGACTGTCTTTGCACCTTTCTGTTTCAATACCCAGCGTAATGTTCCCTCTGCCGGATTGTTGGCATCGTCGTCCAGACTGGTCACGTGATAAACCTTTCCTCCTCGTCCGCCTACGGTATTCTTTCCATACCCTTCTGCACCCGGAAATGCAGCAAACTCTACCGGATCCATCTGCAAAGGTCCATCAGGATTATCTTCACCTCCTGGTTCCTCGGTTTCTCCACTCTCTGTACCTCCACCAGCAGGCTGTTCTGGTGTATCATCCGAACATGCTGTTCCTCCCAAAGCAGCAAGCAGACATGCACTGAAGAGGATTCTTTTAAAATTTCTGTTCATAATATTAAATGTTAAGTAATTTAGAACTTGTTTCGGAAGCAAATTTAGGGAAAGGCAACTATACGGAGTTGCACAAATTGATTTATGATGTACAAACATTAGTCAATCGTACATAAATATACCTCGCAGAGAAATTGTACAACGAATTGCATAAATACTATACAAGGCTTTCTGGTATACGGGCTATTTTTGTGAACAACACTCAAAATTGTATCTTATGCATATCCTGAAAACTTCAATTTTAAGCGGTTTACTGCTGACAGCCGCTGCATGTATATCCTGCCAGACATCAGAACCGTGTTCATGGAAGGAGATGGAAAAGGTGTACAACCAGATTTCTCCTCCAACTTTTCCCGACAAGACGTATGTGATAACCGATTATTACAACGGAAAAGATTCACTATATACCGATGCGATTAATCGGGCCATCGAAGCCTGCTCTTCACAAGGAGGAGGAACCGTACTCGTTCCCGACGGCGAGTTTCTCACGGCTCCTATCCGCCTGAAATCGAACGTCAACCTTCACCTGTCGAACAGTACCATTCTGAAATTTACAACCGACTACAATCTGTTCGAAACCGTACTTACACGTATAGAAGGCATCGACTGCCATAACATATCTCCGCTGATTTATGCATACGGAGAAAACAATATTGCCATTACCGGAAAGGGGAAGCTAGACGGACAGGCTAGTACAGACAACTGGTTTGCAGAACAGCGCATCCGTGGCATTAAGTCAGAAAACGGAGAAACGGTCAACGAAAAGACCTTGCTATACCAGATGAAAGAAGATTCTATCCCCGTAAAAGAACGCATCTTTGAAAAAGCGAACGGTATCCGCCCGCAGTTCATCAATTTATATAAATGCAAGAACATTCTGCTGGAAGGATTCACCATCAACCGTTCTCCGTTCTGGCTTATCCATCCACTGCTGTCGGAAAACGTAACCATAAAAGGTGTGAAAATGCAAAGCCACGGTCCGAACAATGACGGATGCGATCCGGAATCGTGCGAAAACGTGCTGATAGAAGACTGCGACTTTGACACGGGCGACGACTGCATAGCCATAAAATCGGGACGCGATGAAGACGGACGTTACTGGAACATTCCCTGCAAAAACATCATCGTACGTGAATGTCGCATGAAGGACGGACATGCAGGAGTAGCCATAGGAAGCGAAATAACCGGAGGATGCCATAATGTATGGGTAGAGAACTGCCAGATGGACAGCCCCGAACTGGACCGTATTATCCGTATCAAGTCCAACCCTATGCGTGGTGGAAACGTAGAAAACGTCTTTGTACGGAATATCACCGTAGGCGAATGTAAACAATCTATTCTGGGTATAGAGCAAAAATACTGGCATGTAGACGAAGGTCCGTATCTGCCTCTCTTCGAGAATATCCACCTGGAAAATATTACCAGCAAGAAAAGCCAGTATGTGCTTCATCTTGACGGATTTGACGATAAATCTCAGATACGCAACATCTACCTGAAAGACTGCTCATTCGAAGGAGTAGAAAAGCCGGAAATCAACAAAGTAACAGGAGCTGAAAATATCCGTTTCGAAAATGTAACTGTAAACGGAGAACCATTCCACGAAATGTAATTATTTCGTGGAATGATTTTCCTTATATTCCGTAGGCGTACATCCCATTGCAGCCTTGAATACACGACTGAAATACTGGGGAGAAGAAAATCCACACATATAGGCAACTTCCGATACCGTATATTCTCCCGACTCCAGTAGCTGCACCGAACGTTTCACACGCATATCTTTCACAAAGTCAATCGGTGAAACACTCAGAATCGATTTTATCTTCCGATAGAACATCGAACGTCCCATTCCCATCGAGTCGGCAAGATCCTCTATCTTAAAGTCCGGATTATTCAGGTTATCTTCTACACTCTGTATGATATTCTTGATAAACTCTTCATCAAAATGAGTGATTTGCGGAAGTGAAGGCGACAGATCCTCCAGCCGGTGTTCCTGCTTTTCTTCAGTTGCCGTTACGGTCACCTCGTCCAGACTACGCCCTGCCAGCAGGAAGTCTTTCAGGTGAGTGCGCTGCACACGCCAAGAGCACCGGTAAGATCGGTTTCTTCAAGATTATCTCTGAGAGCAGCGTAGCAGCCGGCATCCGCCGTATCGAGGCTTTGACAGGCAAGGCTTGCGAGGAGGCCATCTACGGTTTGCAGGATACCATCGTGGCACTGAAGGGCTTGTTCAACAATGCCAAGGATCTCGAGGGTGTCATCAGAAAGTACATCGATGAGCACGATGCCCTGAAGAAGGACGTTGAGAAGTTCCAGGCTCAGGCTGTGGAGCGTGCCAAGGATAAGCTTGTAGAGAATGCCAAGGAGGTGAACGGTGTGAAGGTTGTCACAGCCGTATTGCCTATGGAGCCAGCAGCTGCCAAGGATTTGGTATTCAAGGTTCGCGAGGCTTTGCCAGAGAACATGATCTGCGTGGTAGGTTCAGTATATAACGACAAGCCAATGCTCAGCGTAATGTTCAGCGACGACATGGTGAAGGATCACGGTTTGAACGCCGGTAAGATGATTCGCGAAGCTGCCAAGTTGATTCAGGGTGGCGGTGGCGGTCAGCCTCACTATGCTCAGGCTGGCGGTAAGAACAAGGACGGCTTGAGCGCTGCAGTTGATAAGGTTGTAGAGCTGGCTCAGCTGTAATAAGCTTCCACATTTGAATATATGATAGAGTTATCTTAACTCTTATATATAATTAAGGTATAAAGGGTTGCAATCCATCTTTTCGAGGATTGCAACCCTTTTTCTGTTTATCCGTTTATTATCTTTTTATGATAATATCAAGTATCTTTTGCTGATGAACCTTCATATCTTCTGCATTCCATACCATACCATACTCACGATTCAATTCACCATTCACCAATTATGGAAAAATTACCAAAACTATTAATCTCTTTATCACAGAGCGGCTTAAATCAATGCATAAAAGATAAAAATCCATAAAATATTCGCAAAAATAGCGAACACTAATTATAAAGTATTATCTTTGCAATCAACAAAACATATATAATTATGGAAATAATATTTGAAGAGGATTATCTCCGAGAATTATATTATGAGGGTAAAGCGCATAACAAAAAGTATCGCTTCCAACCTCAAATCATAAAGAAGTACGTTCGAGTTATTGACCTTATGGCATCCTTGAACAGTACAGCTGATTTTTATCGCTACAAAGCTTTACATTACGAAGTTCTTGTGGGTGATAAGAAAGATCGTGAATCTGTTAGAGTCAATGACCAATATAGAATAGAGTTTCATTCAGAAGTTGTTGGCAACGAAAAACAAATCACGATATGTAATATATTAGAATTATCAAACCATTATAAATAAAAAAACAGCATTATGTCAAACTTAGGTTTTGGTTTTTACCCAACTCACCCTGGTGAGGTTTTGAAAGAAGAATTAGAAGAACGTGGCATTTCGCAAAGAAAATTTGCGGAAAGTATTGGTATGGGATATTCCGTACTCAACGAGATACTGAATGGCAAACGTCCCGTTACCACAACTTCTGCTCTGATGTTTGAGGCTGCACTAGATATTCCTGCAGATTCTCTCCTAAAATTGCAGATGAAATACAATATGCATACTGCTCGAAAAGATAATGCTTTGGTAGAAAAACTTAAGCAGATTCGCAAAGTTGCAGCCATACTGTAAAATATATAATAAAGTATAGATATGGTAATGAAGAATCCTTTTGTCACAAATGGTTACGCCGGTCCGGAATACTTCTGCGACCGTGTGGAAGAAACCCAGCATATCACAGAGATGCTGACCAATGAGAATAACATGGCTCTGGTTTCCCCTCGGCGTATCGGAAAAACAGAGCTGATTCACCATTGCTTCGCCCAGCCAGCCATCCAAAAAGATTATTATACTTTTATCATTGACATCTATTCAACCAATTCCGTCAGCGATTTGGTCAATATGTTCGGCAAAGCCATTATTGATGAACTTCGCCCTAAAGGCAGAAGCGCTTGGGAGAAATTCCTGATGGCACTCTCTTCTCTCCGTTCAGAAATCTCTTTCGATATCAACGGGGCTCCAGTTTGGGGAATAGGCATCGGCAACATAGTAAATCCCGAAATTACGCTTGATGAGATATTCTCTTATCTCAACCAAGCCGACAAGCCATGTCTTGTTGCCATCGACGAGTTTCAGCAAATCACCAACTATGCCGACAATCGCATAGAAGCATTGCTCCGTACCTACATCCAGCGTTGCACCAATGCCCACTTCATCTTCTCGGGTTCTCACCGCCATCTGATGGCAGAAATGTTCACATCTCCTGCCCGCCCATTCTATCAGAGCGTGACGCTGATGAACCTGAAGCCTCTGGATGTGGAGAAATACAAGGAGTTTGCCACAGCCAAGTTCGAGGAGCGCAACAAACATCTAGATACTGCCATTATCAAAGAACTCTTCACCCATTTCGGTGGTGTCACTTCATACATCCAGCGAGTAATGAATGTCCTCTTCCTCAAGACTCCCGAGCAGGGTACCTGTACTCTGGATATGGTAGATGACGCCATCAACTACAATCTCAACATGGCATCAGACACCTACGAGACACTTCTGCGCCAGATGCCTGAAAAGCAACGCAACGTCTTCATCGCCATCTCTGCAGAGGGCGAAGCCAGAAGCGTAAAGAGCGGAGCCTTTGCCAAGAAATACCACCTCCCATCACCAAGTTCTGTCAACTCTGCCTTGAAGGGATTGTTGGAAAAAGATTTCATCACCCAAGAAGGCGATGCCTATGTCGTATATGACAAGTTCTTCGACTTGTGGTTGAAAAAGTATATGAAATAGTTTGACATGGTGCCATCGTCCACGGAGCCACAGTCAGAAAAGGTGCACTCATCGGAATGAATGCCACTGTGCTTGACAAGGCAGATATCGGAGAAGGAGCTATCATTGCTGCAGGTGCTGTAGTTACCCATGGCACCAAGGTTCCTGCACATGAGATTTGGGCAGGTATTCCAGCCAAGAAGGTGAAGGCTTGCAATCCCGGACAAGCCGAGGAATTTGCCAAACATTATTCCGGATACATCAAAGACTGGTATCTGAAGGAATGTAAATGAACCTAAGTGGTTTATGATCATTTGCGCAAAAGCCAAAGGAACATACAATGATAGATACAAGATTGAAAGTTTTCAGGAGTGTGGCCACACTCCTGAGTTTCACCAAGGCAGCCAACGAACTGTTCATCAGTCAGCCTGCCATCAGCAAACATATACAAGAGCTTGAGAAGGAATACGGGGTGCAACTGTTCGACAGAATCGGCAATCGCATCCAACTCACCCGTGCCGGACAGCTTCTGCTTGATCATGCCTGCAAGATCATCGATGCCTATCAGAATCTTGATTTCGACATGAAGAAGCTCACGGAGAAATCAGGAGGAGAACTGCGCATCGGAGCCAGTACTACCATCTCACAATATGTTCTTCCCGAACTAATTGCAGATTTCAGAAAACAATATCCCGATATCCGCCTTACCCTGCTCAGCGGAAATTCCCATGAGATAGAGGATGCACTCGCTACAGGAAGGATAGACCTGGGTATGGTGGAAGGCATCAAGCGACAGCCCACCTTTAAATACACCCCTTTCATGAAAGATGAGCTGGTAGCGTTCGTACATTGTTCCAATACCCTCGCCCAGCAAGAGGAGATTTCCTTAAATCTTCTGAAGCAGACACCGATTGTACTGCGAGAGTTAGGTTCTGGAACACTAGATGTCATCCAAAAAGCCCTGCAGG
>ENA-OPCI01001411-OPCI01001411.1-human-gut-metagenome-genome-assembly--contig:-NODE-1411-length-13713-cov-2.787743_pt1 | contig 13713 bp, 10 predicted proteins | sample MGYA00241564_ERZ501479 | MGnify/ENA primary metagenome ERZ501479 (study PRJEB25962, sample SAMEA2042630) | human gut metagenome | biome: human gut; feature: human-associated habitat; material: faeces...
GTTCAGAGCTAAGCAAAATTTCAAAAAATAGGTGTAAAATGCGTAGCATTTTGGAAGTTGGCTCTGAACAGTTCCATTTGTTAAAAAAATGACTCCGTACCAGGTGACAATTCAACAAAAGAATGGGGATAAAAGATGAGAAGAGCAATCATTGTATTTACAAGAGTTCCGGTGGCGGGGCAGACAAAGACAAGGCTGATGCCATATTTTTCGCCGCAGGAATGTGCCGGGCTGCACACTTGCTTTTTGAAAGATATTGCCGGGCAATGTCAAAAAACACAGGCGGATCTTTATATCTGTTACACTCCGGACGATAAAGGAGCTGCATTAAAGAATATATTTGGGGATGACAAGATTTATTTTCCGCAGATGGGGGAATCTTTGGGAGAGAGAATGTACATGGCAATCCAGAGGGTTCTTGCCAAAGATTATGGATCCTGTGTGTTGATTGGAACGGATGTGCCGGAAATTAAGCAGGCAGATTTAGATTATGCATTTCGTCTGTTAGATGTGCATGACATTGTTCTGGGACCAACGCAGGACGGTGGATATTATCTTGTAGGTATGAAGAAGCCAGTGAGAGAGGTGTTTGAAAAACAGACTTACAGCCATGCAAGTGTTTTGGAAAATACAGCAAAAGCAGCTTTTGAGGCTGGTTATACAGTTGGTTTTGCAAGAACGCTTCATGATATAGATGAGAAAGAAGATATTAGTAAATTTCGAAACCGGATGCGTAAAACTCTGGAATTGCAGAAAAGTGAGACTGGACGTTATCTTCTGAAAAAACAGAAGATTTCTATTATTGTTCCGATTTATAATGAAGAATCCACGATAAAATCACTGCAAAAACAGTTGATTCCTCTTCTGGACAAATGTGAAATTCTTTTTGTAGATGGCGGAAGCAAAGACCGGACATTGTCAATGATTGATTCCAGGTTCCGTGTACTTCATTCAGAAAAAGGCCGGGCAAATCAAATGAATCTGGGAGCAAAAGAAAGTTCCGGGGATATTTTGTTTTTCCTGCACAGTGACAGCGAGCTTCCGAAGCATCCGCTGGCGGAGATTCGTTATGTGATGAAAGACCATCTGGCAGGGTGTTTTGGAATTGCATTTCATTCAAAGCATTTCTTTATGTGGACGTGCCGTGTCATTTCCAATCACCGGATCAAAGACCGCAAGGTCATGTTTGGAGATCAGGGAATCTTCATAGACAGGGAGTTGTTCTTTGAGGCGGGAATGTTCCCGAACCTTCCGATCATGGAGGATTATCAGTTTTCACTGACTCTTAAGGAAATGGGCGTAAAACTTGGAATCGCAAAGCACAGGATTTATACATCTGACCGCAGATTTCCCAAGAAGACGATCCCAAAACTTAAGGTTATGTGGAAAATGAATCGGCTTCGCAAGATGTATCGGAACGGGGTACCAATTGACCGAATATCAAAGATGTACCGAGACGTAAGGTAAAATATAGCAGTGGATTTCAAGAAATAAAAATATCAAGGTAGAGGAAAAAATCTATGGAGCGGATCAGAGGCCTGGAAGAATATGTGAAAAATAAAGAGTACAGAGAAGCACTGGGATTGCCAAAAGAGAAGACGGAAAATTACGAATTGCTGGCACAGGGAGAGTATAATATTAATTATGCATTTACACACCCTGTGACAGGAAAGAAATTACTACTTCGTGTGAATTGTGGAAGCCAGATGCATCTGGAGCATCAGATTGAATATGAAGCACATGCGTTAAGGTTAATGGAAGGCTCTGGCAGGACGCCAAAAGTGCTTTATGTAGATGGCAGCAAAAAAATATTGGAGCATGGCGTTCTGGTCATGGAATACCTTCCGGGTCATGCAATGGATTATCATACAGAATTGATGCTGGCAGCCCCATGTCTGGCAGACATTCACAGTGTCCCGATTCCAGAGAGTGAAGAAATCCTTATACACCCACAGAATCCATTGAAAGCGATTCTGGAGGAGTGCGAGGAGATGTTCAAGGTCTATCTGGAATCACCATTAGGAGATGGAGAGAAAAAAACATATATCCGTGAACTGTTGGATCTTGGCTGGAAACGGGAAGCAGAAATCCAGCTTGAAAGTGGTTATCAATGCTGCATTAATACAGAACTAAATTCTACGAATCTCCTGATCAACGGGGAAGAAAAGTCCAATTACCTGATTGACTGGGAGAAGCCGCTATTTGGTAATCCCGCCCAGGATCTGGGACATTTCCTGGCACCTACGACTACATTCTGGAAGACAGATGTCATTCTTACTTCAGAAGAGATGGAGAAGTTTATTGATGCATACATCAAAGCGGTGGGAAATCGGTTTAAGACAGATATGATCCGGGAGCATACTCATGCATTTATTCCAATCACATGTCTGCGCGGGATTACATGGTGTGCTATGGCATGGGTTCAATACCAGCAGCCGGATAAGTTGATTTTCAATGAATCCACATTCAAAAAGTTGAATGCATATCTGGATATGGACTTCTTAAAAAATATACGGGGCTATCTGGAGCCGTAAATATTCTTGAAAATGACACGAAAGGAGAAATATTATGGAGAAAAAAGAAATTGCAGAGTTATTTATGAAAGGAATTGATTGCTCACAAGTTGTAGTTGGAGCATTTGCAGAGGAGCTTGGAATTACAACAGAGGAAGCTTACAAGATGTCTGCAGCATTTGGCGGCGGTATGGGTCTTGGTGAGACTTGTGGTGCTGTTGTCGGAGCAATGATCGTTCTTGGATTAAAATATGGACATTGCGAAGTGGAGCATATGGGGCAGAAGGATATTATGAATGCAAAACGTGCAGAATTTTTACAGAAATTCCAGGAAAAATATGCTGCCTGTAATTGTAAAGGGCTGTTAAAGCATGATATTTCCAAGCCGGAAGAGATGCAGAAGATTCTGGATGAAGGATTGTTATTTGATTTCTGTCCGGAAGTCGTAAAAGATAGTATCACTATACTAAAAGAGATATTCTAGCAGATATATGAAGAGGTTTTTATGGATGAGATAATTAATGATTTTCATGATTTGGATCAGATACCTGTGTTTCAGACACAGATTGATCCAGAGATGATGAATACAGCAGACAGGTTGGATGTGCTTCAGATGAATATTGGCCGTGTCTGTAATCTGGCGTGCAAGCATTGTCATGTGTGTGCAGGACCGAACCGGACGGAAGTGATGTCCCGGGAAGTGATGGCAGATTGTATTCAATTTGCAAGAGAACAACAAGTGCAGACCATTGATATTACAGGTGGAGCGCCGGAGATGAATCCGGATTTTGAATGGCTTGTTACAGAGGCATGCAAAGTCTGTAGTCATGTGATCGTGCGAACCAATCTGACAGTTCTATTGAATCCGGAATATGAACATTTGATTGAATTTTATGCCAGACAGAAAGTAGAAATTGTATGTTCCCTGCCTTATTATAGGGCAGATCAGATGGATCGAGTACGGGGAACCGGTACATTTGACGGGGCAATACAGGTATTACAGAAATTAAATACACTTGGTTATGGAAAGAATCCTGAGTTGGTGCTGAACATGGTGTACAATCCGGCGGGAGCCTTTTTCCCACCGGATCAGACCGCTATGGAACTAGAATATAAAGAGCATTTGGAAGCAGATTTTGGAATTGTGTTCAATGCCCTGTATACACTTTACAACAATCCAATGGGACGATTTGGAGCATTTCTCCGAAGATCCGGGAATCTTTCAGGGTATATGAAGAAGTTGTATGATGCTTTCAACCCGGCAACGGTGGAAGCTTTGATGTGTCGTTTTCAGATTTCGGTAGATTATGACGGAAAGCTGTATGACTGTGATTTTAACCTGGCAGCAGGGCTTCCAATCTTTTCGAAGGAGACTATAGCTGATTGGATAGGAAAACCTTACACAGCCCGGAAAATCCGGATGGATAAACACTGTTATGCCTGTACAGCAGGAGCCGGTTCAAGCTGAGGCGGCGCAACAGACTAAGCAGGCTGCTTAAAAAAGAAAAATTATGAATAAAAAGAGGAAAATGCAACAAAATGTTTCTTGCATTTTTCTCTTTTTTCGCGTATGATAATAATCACTCTAATTTATCTGAGAAAACTTCTGCCAGGTCGAAGAGAATCAGAATTTGTCACAATATGAAATCACACCGATAATTCCAAAAAAGTAATACAGATAGGAGGAATGCGGATGGGCGAAAGGGAAGGTTACGAGGTGCTTCGCCTGATCGAACATAATCAAAAATGTTATATCAGCTCTGATTATGTAGAAGGAAAGTCACTTATTCAGTGGTTGAAATATCACCCGAACCTTACAAAAAAACAATTATTTTTATGGATCCGTGATCTTGCAGATCAACTGGAGTGCATACATAAGTGCCGGGGAAACCCTTGTTACCAGTATGTGAATCCGTACAGCGTGATCGTCACGGAGGATATGACACTACATTTTCTTGATATGAGTGTGGAATCCAATGAAAAAATGCTGGTTCAGATGAATCGAAGAAGTGTGAGGGAGAACTTTCTTCCACCTGAAGTCAATTATTATCAGGCTGCCAGCATTGAATTAGATATATACGGACTAGGCAGGACAATTCAGTACCTGTTGTCAGTAACAGACCCGATCCCGGAACTAACCAGACGGGAGACGGTAAAGTTTCAAAAAATAATATCCAGATGCCTGGATGGGCATTCAAAACGGGCATTTAAGCAAATGTCCGAAATTCAAAAAGAAATTCCAAATGTAACAGAGAAGAAAAGTAAAGATAGACGAATATGGACGAAAAAAAGAACGGTTATGGCAATGATAAGTATTTGTGTATTCGTAGCCGCAGTAAGTGTCCGGGTCATTCAGAAAAAAGGAGATGAGAAGAACGCAGAACTTAAGATGGAAAGTTCAGACGGTTTAAATATGTCAGAAGTGTCAGAGCGCGAAGCATTCGTAGAAGCACAGAGATCCATGGGATTGTTGTATTTTCTGGAGCTGGAAGATTACGAAAAAAGTATTCAGGCATTTGAAGATGCCGGAGAAGATCAGATGTCGGAAAATCTGGCTGCATTAGTGCGGTATGTGGCTGGGATAGAAGATAAAGAGAGCAGCAATGAGAAAAAGGAATATGCAAATGAAAAGAAAATAGAGAACATATTCAGGAAAATCGAGGAGTGGATGCCGGACGATTCAAGGCTGGATTATGAGCGCTGTCTGATTCGGGGCTATGCAGTGGAGGAATCGGAAGAACATGCAAAAGCAATCTTAAGAATTGGTAAGAAAATTCTGGATGAGAAGCCAGAGGAGAGATTGGTAAAAGAATGTACTTCTTATATGGCTTCTGCGGCTGAAACGGCAAGAGACTGGGATATGGCTTTGGAAATGTATACAGATATGCTTGAGTGGGAAGAGGAGTCGAAGAAAGAAGATATTTATCAGAAGCTTGTGAAAATACAGGGAGAAAAAGGCTTAAAGGATCAGGCACTTGAAATATGCAGGAAAGGAGTGGAAGAATTAAAAGACTCAAAGCAGCTTAGAATTCTTTATATGCGTATGCAGTGTTCAGATTCAGATATTTCCAGAGAAATCTGTGCACAGACAGTAAAAGAGTATTTGAATCAGATTCCGGAAATTAAGGAAGAAACAGAATTTCAAAAATTGGCACAGGAATACGGAATAGTCATGGAAGGAGAAAATGTATGGGTAGGAAGATAAGAACCGGAGCGTTATTGATATTAGTCCTGGCAATGATTTATACACAGCAGGCAGTTATTTATGCGCAGAATGAGGCAGAAAAAAACATGAAAAAGACAACAGAATCGGGAAATTCAGATGGAACTAATGGAGAAGACAAGGAACAAGAGAAGCCAGGAGGAGAAGAAGGGGATAAAGAACCGGAGAAGCCAGGAGGGGAAGAAGGGGATAAGGAACAAGAGAAGCCAGAAGGGGGAGATGAAGACAAAGACAAGGAACCGGAGCAGCCCGAGATTAAGAGATATGAGCTGGAAATCCCCAAGGCTGATGGAAAGAATGGATATTATCTATCAAAGCCGTCCGTTATGATCACACATAATGGCGCCTATGGAACAACTGTGTACGAATTAAAACATGGGGAAGATACTTTGTTACAGGGGAGAATAAAATACATAGTATCACAAGAAGCAGAAGAGCAGAAAACCAAGATTTCTCTTGAGGGTGAAGTATTTGAGGAAGGAAAAAATATTTTACATGTCTTTATGGAAGATGAAGAAGGCAATGTGATTCCGGAATATGATGAGACAATAGAAATGCTGATAGATACACAAAGTCCGACAGTGACCTTGGAGGCGCCGGAAGGATTTTCTACCTGGTATCAGAAGGAAGCGTGGATTCGTGTGGTATCAGAAGATGGTGCATGGGGAAGTCAGGTTGATACGGTTACATGTTATGTTGGAAATAAAATTATTGGAAAATCAAAGGAGAATCAGTCAGAGTTTTTGATCACACAGACTTCAAAAAGTGGAGAAGGTGTGCCGGTAACAGTGACTGTCACAGATCAGGCAGGTAATAAAACGGAGAAAACGCAGAAGTTATTCATTGACAGTCTGGCACCGACAGTAAGTTTAACAGGGGCAGCCGATTATCTGATTACCAGTCAGCCCGTGACTTTGGAATACCAGGCAACTGATGAAAATAAATTAGAAAGCTGTCGGGCAGTGATTGATTATGAAAAACCGGAAGGAGAGAAAAAAACGGAGGTCATAGATTCGGAAGAAAAGTGGAGTTTAAAGAACGGATCCGCAAGTCTTGTAAAGACATTTCAGGAAGATGGAATCTATAAAACCAGTGTACAGGCTGTGGATAAGGCAAAACAGAAGTCAGAACATTTCCTGCAATTTATGATTGATACTAAGAATCCAGTGATAAAGATGGTGGACGAACTGCAGGGAAAGTATCTGAAAAAGTTTTCATGGGATTATCCGGTGGATGTATTTATCAAGGACTTTACGACATTTGTCCATCAGATTCAGATGGACGGAAGGTTATATCCGATTGGGACAGAGATTGATACGGAGGGGCGTCATACATTACAGGTAAATGCCATAGACGCCGCAGGAAATGAAGCGGTGGCAAGAGCGGAATTCGTAATAGATCACACACCTCCGAAGATTCAGTTTTATCAGGTAGAGGAAGGGGCACAGTATGAAGGAATCCTGAACTTTCAAGTAGATTCCAGAAAAAAAGAAGACTGGATAGAAGAAGTGTTGATTAATGGAAAAAGGCAGACACTAAAAAAAGAAGACGGGAAGTATACATTTCAGATTACAAATCCAGGCGAATATGAAGTAAGCGTGACAGCAGCGGATCTGGCAGGGAATGAAGCAGAAGAAAATATATCATTTGAAATCGTTCCAGAGAAGACGATATTGGAAAAGGCGGCAGCGCCAATTCAAAAAATATTATCTGGAAAGACAGAAAAGGAGCAGAAAAATCGGCAAGGAGAAAAAGAAAAACGTCATTTTGCCATGTTGGAATGGATTGTGATTGGAAGTATAATAACAATACTATTAATAATGACCGGTGTAGTATTGTGTAGACGCAAAAAAGACAGTGCGAAAGAGGAACAGGCAGACGAAGAATAATATATAAAGGTTCATAAAAGGGAGGATGCCGGGTAACCGCTAAGCGGCACCCGGCACGTATTATGAAAAAGTTTATTCAAAATGTATTACTGAACTTCTGTTGTTGATGATTTTATTATATGTAAGAGTTGTGGAGAAACAATGTTAAAGAGATGAAAGAATTTTAAAATAAACATGAACAAACTATGAACGTAAGGAAGTTTATTATTTCTTAATAAAATTCACAGAATTGTTAGCACTCGATGAAAAAGAGTGCTAATTTTCTATTGACTTTTAAAAAGCGAGGGATTATCATAGATTTAATCAGGGACATTTCAAGATTTTGTATATGCTTACTTATGAGTAAGTTCATGTAGATTTCGATTTTATCCCTGGCATCAAAACACAAATGATTAAATTTAAAATATCAGAAACAGGAGTGATTAGAATGGAAGCAAAAAAAGGTAGTCTTTCAATCAGCAGCGAAAACATTTTCCCAATTATTAAAAAATGGGTATATTCTGACCATGACATTTTTGTCAGAGAGATGATTTCCAATGGCTGTGATGCCATTACAAAATTGAAAAAACTGGATGTAATGGGTGAATACCAGTTACCAGATGATTATAAGGCATCAATTCATGTAGAAGTGAATCCGGAAGAGAAGACTTTGAAGTTCATTGATAATGGTCTTGGTATGACAGCAGAGGAAGTTGAAGAATATATTACTCAGATTGCATTTTCAGGAGCTACAGAGTTCCTTGAAAAATATAAAGACAAGACAACAGAAGACGATATGATCGGTCATTTCGGACTGGGATTCTATTCTGCATTCATGGTTGCAGATGAAGTTCATATTGACACATTATCTTACAAAGACGGAGCAACACCGGTACGCTGGGTAAGTAATGGTGGAACGGAATACGAGATGACAGAAGGAGACAAGCAGACTGTAGGATCTGAGATTACATTGTATCTGAACGATGATTGTCTGGAGTTTGCGAACGAGTATCGTGTAAGAGAAGTTATCCAGAAGTATTGTTCCTTTATGCCGGTAGAGATTTTCTTATCAAAGGCAAATGCAGAGCCAGAGTATGAGACAATTGACGAGGCAGACCTGAAAGAGGACGATGAGGTTGTTGAGCACATTCATGAAGATGCCAAGACCGAAGAAAAAGAGAATGAAAATGGTGAAAAAGAAGTTGTAGAAGTATCACCTGCAAAAGATAAAGTAAAGATTAAAAAGCGTCCGGAATCCTTAAGTGATATTCATCCGCTCTGGACAAAACATCCGAATGAGTGCAGTGATGAGGACTACAAAGAGTTTTACCGCAAAGTATTTCTGGATTATAAAGAGCCGTTGTTCTGGATCCATCTGAACATGGATTATCCGTTCAACTTAAAAGGTATCCTGTACTTCCCGAGAATTAATACAGAATATGATTCTATTGAAGGAACGATCAAGCTGTATAATAACCAGGTATTTATTGCAGATAATATTAAGGAAGTCATTCCGGAATTCCTGATGGTATTAAAGGGAGTTATTGATTGTCCGGATCTTCCACTGAATGTATCACGTAGCGCTCTTCAGAATGATGGATTTGTAGGCAAGATTGCTGAGTACATTTCCAAGAAAGTTGCAGACAAGCTTGCAGGTATGTGCAAGACAAAACGTGAAGATTATGAGAAATACTGGGACAGCATCAGTCCATTTATAAAATTTGGTTGTCTGAAAGATGAGAAGTTCTGTGACAAGATGAAAGATGCAGTTCTCTTTAAGGATATCGACGGAAAATATCTGACACTGAAAGACTGCGTAGAAGCAAATGGTGGAGAGCTGAAAGAACTCGATAAAAATGCAGCACCAGACAATGCCGAGGAAAATGCAGAAGAGAAGAAGACAACTATCTATTATGTAACAGATGAGATTCAGCAGAGTCAGTATATCAATATGTTCCGTGCACAGGGACAGGATGCAGTTGTACTGAAACACAACATTGATTCTCCGTTCATTACACAGCTTGAGCAGCGCTATCAGAATGTTCAGTTCCAGAGAATTGATGCAGATGTTACAGATAATGCAAAAGAGGAAGTTGCTGAAGACGAAAAGGAAGCATTCCAGAAGACTGTAGACAGTCTGACTGCAACATTCCGCAAAGAGCTTGGTAATGACAAGCTGGATGTGAAAGTTGAGAAACTGAAAGACAGCAATGTAGCTTCTATTATGACATTATCAGAGCAGAGCCGCCGTATGCAGGAGATGATGAAGATGTATGGAATGGATTCCATGGGAATGGATATGGGTGGAGAGAATACCCTGATCCTGAACGCAAATCATCCACTGGTACAGTATGTACAGAAACATGAAGATGGAGAAAATACATCTTTGATCTGCAAGCAGTTGTATGATCTGGCTATGCTGGCACATAAGCCATTAAATCCAGAAGAGATGACAGCATTTGTTCAGAGAAGCAATGATATTATGATGCTTCTGACAAAATAGATTCAATATTGGATTCATAGTGATATAAGTATAAAAGAACCTGCCTCACAATTTTGGGGCAGGTTCTTTTATACAGTTTTATTCTGAATGCTCTATTCTACTGGAAGTATGGTATCAATTAATGAAGTGATCTCAGAATCTTCGGCACCGGCCGCTGACAGTGTTTTGAAGTTCAGAGAAACGGTAACCGTTGTCTGCGCACCATAAGTTGGTGCAGCAGCGTATTTTTCCATCAATTCTATAAGAGCACAATCTACTTCTTCCTCAGAATAGTAAGTTCCGGTTTCGAGTTCATTCATAGCACTTTGGAAGCTTGTATTCGGAGTTACGGTTACATCAATAATGTAATTGAATAATCCGTCCTGTTTCTTTGGTGTTCCAACAGAATACTGACAGTTATTACAGATTGCTTTCAGCGCGGCGCTGTAACGCTCTGTGTATGAGGCGCTGAGTTCTTCCGGTGGTGCGTACATAGAACTTTCTAATTGAGACTGGACAGAAGACTCGTCTTCGCCAGTATGTTTTGCATATTCGGCTACATCATTTTTAAACAGTGCATTCAGACAGGATGTGAGATAATCCTGAGCGTCCAGTATCTCGCATACACTGTCATATGGTGCCATAATGTTATCCATAGTAGCAGAGAATAATTTCTGTAACTGCTCGTCATCAAGGCTGTAACCGTCTTTTGACTTCTTAACCTCCAGTGTAAGCTGAGTGGAGGCTTCGTAAGAAGGAGAGCTTTTTACAGCTTCCGTTGCTTTTTCGAGAAGCTTTGTCATCTCAGTATTCAAATCTGTAGAAGAGATGGCCGGACTATATTTTTCGCAAGTGTCTTTTGTAGTTGCTTCAATATCCAGTGGAGTAAAAGTAAGTTGCACAGAATAACGTTCATCGTCAATTTTTTTAGCACCATTTATCTCAAATTCTACGGCATTAAATGATGCCTGAAGGAACTTAAGATAAGAATCTTTTAGCTCGTCCGGAAACTGAAGTACATACGTTTCGTTCTCATCTGAAATTCCCTGTTCCAGAAAAGAAGATAAAGAAGACGGATCCTCTTTTTTGATAGAAGTGATCAGATCTCCTACATACTTGTCTGCGGTCTCACCGCTGGCACATCCGCCAAGTAACAACGCAAAGATAAGCGTTAACACAAGGCATAAATGCTTTTTTTTCATAGTTTCTTCCTCCGTATTCAGATAAATATAAAACCATGTATGAAAATGGTTAAATAGTTATTTATAATATACCACAAATAAGACTGGAAAAACATCATTATTTTTTATATAATAGTTGTAAGAGCGCATAGCGCGTAGTAATTGGTGATCATATGAGGATATAATCTGTTAATTATGTGATTTGATCAGTTACTAGAATACTTGTGGAGGAGAATATTCATGGAAATGTTGAATCTTGAAAAAGAATTACAGAGTAATTCCTACCCGGGACGTGGAATTATTATTGGTAGAAGTGCGGACGGTACGAAGGCTGTGACCGCATATTTTATTATGGGAAGAAGTGAGAACAGCAGAAACCGCGTGTTCGTAGAAGATGGAGAAGGAATCCGTACACAGGCATTTGATCCGTCAAAGCTTACAGATCCAAGTCTGATCATTTATGCACCGGTGCGTGTGCTTGGTAATAAGACCATTGTGACGAATGGCGACCAGACAGACACGGTTTATGAAGGCATGGACAAGCAGCTCACTTTTGAACAGTCACTGAGAAGTCGTACATTTGAGCCGGACGGACCGAATTATACTCCTCGTATTTCCGGACTCATGCATATTGAGAATGGAACATACAACTATGCAATGTCTATTTTAAAGAGCAACAATGGTAATCCGGAGAGTTCACACCGCTATACCTTTGCATATGAGAATCCAGCAGCAGGAGAGGGACATTTTATCCATACATACAAGTGTGATGGTAATCCACTTCCAAGTTTTGAAGGGGAGCCAAAGCTTGTCAGCATTCCGGATGATATGGAAGCATTTACAGATCTTGTATGGAACAGTCTGAATGCAGATAATAAAGTTTCACTTTTTGTGCGTTATATTGATATTGCAACCGGAACTTATGAGACAAAGATCATAAATAAGAATCAGTAGGAGGAATATCATGAAAGAACTGGAATTAAAATATGGATGTAACCCGAATCAGAAACCATCCAAGATTTATATGAAGAATGGAAAGGATCTTCCGATTCAGGTTTTGAACGGCAGACCGGGATATATCAATTTCCTGGATGCATTTAACGGATGGCAGTTAGTCAGTGAGCTTAAGAAAGCTACAGGACTTCCGGCTGCAACATCATTTAAGCATGTATCACCTGCAGGAGCTGCAGTGGGACTTCCGCTTGATGAGACATTGGCTAAGATTTACTGGGTAGATGATCTTGGTGAACTTTCACCGCTTGCAAGCGCTTACGCAAGAGCAAGAGGTGCAGACCGTATGTCATCTTTTGGTGATTTTATTTCACTTTCTGATGTCTGTGACGTCGATACAGCAAAACTTATCAAGAGAGAAGTATCTGACGGCGTGATCGCTCCTGGATATGAGCCGGAAGCGCTTGAGATTCTGAAGGAGAAGAAAAAAGGTAATTACAATGTTATTCAGATCGATCCGGATTATGTACCAGATCCGATTGAACATAAAGAAGTATTTGGAATTACATTTGAGCAGGGAAGAAATGAATTAAAGATTGACAATGACTTCTTCTCCAACATTGTTACAGAGAATAAAGAACTGACAGATCAGGCTAAAATTGATCTTGCAATTTCCATGATTACTTTGAAATATACACAGTCCAATTCTGTATGCTTCGTAAAAGATGGACAGGCAATCGGAATTGGTGCCGGACAGCAGTCCAGGATTCATTGTACAAGACTTGCCGGACAGAAAGCAGACAACTGGTTTTTACGTCAGAGCCCGAAGGTACTGAATCTTCCGTTTAAAGACACGATCAGCCGTGCAGAGAGAGATAATGCAATTGATGTTTACATCGGAGAAGAGTACATGGATGTATTGGCTGACGGTGCATGGGAAAATGTATTTACAGAAAAGCCGGAAGTATTCACAAGAGAAGAGAAGCGAGCATGGCTGGATCAGCTTACAGATGTGACACTTGGTTCGGATGCATTCTTCCCGTTCAGTGACAATATTGAGAGAGCACATAAGAGCGGCGTGAAGTTTATTGCTCAGCCAGGTGGTTCCGTGCGAGACGATGCGGTAATCGAAACCTGTAATAAATATGGAATAGTTATGGCATTTACCGGAATTCGTTTATTCCATCACTGATTATGATGAGTCAATATTAAACATAAAATTAATTTGCAGGAAATGCCGAAAAAGAGAGGAAAAAGCTTCCTCTCTTTTTTCAGAATATGCTATGTTTAGCAGCAGGAAAAAGGAGGAGAAGAGGAAGAATTTTTTACCTCTGAAGAAACATTACCTGATGCTGGGACAGTCGGAGGGAAATGCTTCGGCTATATTATTGAAAGTCCGAAGCATTTCTTTGTGCTATGAAAAAAAATAGCAACAAAAAACCGGACATAACAGTCCGGAAAATAAAAAGAGCGATAGACGGGGCTCGAACCCGCG
>ENA-OPCI01001413-OPCI01001413.1-human-gut-metagenome-genome-assembly--contig:-NODE-1413-length-13706-cov-7.499158_pt1 | contig 13706 bp, 7 predicted proteins | sample MGYA00241564_ERZ501479 | MGnify/ENA primary metagenome ERZ501479 (study PRJEB25962, sample SAMEA2042630) | human gut metagenome | biome: human gut; feature: human-associated habitat; material: faeces...
GATTTTGAAAGAATATCAGACCACGCCTGTAATCTGTGCGACTCTGCAAGACTGCGGACTCCTTGTGGGTGCTGTCATCGGTGTCGTGTGCTACATAGGTTATCTGAAACTGTATTACAAGGTGTCACCCCACATCACATATATCTCCGACCAGTACACCCCCACGGGTTACGACCACGACGACATCGACAAGATACTCTGCATCCTGGCTTTTACCCTGGTCTATGCCTTCTTGCGGGCGATAGTCATGGCTGGAGGAGTGTAACATTAAAATTCAACCATAATGGATACAAAACATATAAAAATCACCGATTACAATTACCCCCTTCCTGATGAGCGCATTGCCAAGTTCCCCTTGGCGCAGCGCGACCATTCCAAACTCCTTCTCTACCGTCATGGTGAGGTAGGTGAGGATGTGTTCTACCATTTGCCGGAATACCTTCCCAAGGGCGGACTGATGGTTTACAACAATACCAAGGTGATTCAGGCGCGTCTGCATTTCCGCAAGGAGACGGGTGCCCTGATCGAGGTCTTCCTCATGGAGCCTGCCGATCCTACCGACTATGAGCTCATGTTCCAGACGGCTGGACATTGCTCATGGCTCTGCATGATAGGCAACCTGAAGAAGTGGAAGGAGGGCAGTCTGAAGCGTGACTTTGAGATCAAGGGGCATCAGCTTACACTCTCTGCCACCATGCGCCGTGGCGACGCCTTAGGCTCGGAGGCTGCCTCTATGGTGGCGAAGGGTGGTGGAACCAACTATTGGGTCGACTTCGACTGGGACAACACGCAGGTCTCCTTTGCCGAGATTCTCGAGACCGTGGGCGAGTTGCCTATTCCACCTTATCTCAACCGTGCCACCGAGGAGAGCGACAAGACTACCTATCAGACGGTTTACTCGAAGATAAAGGGCAGTGTGGCTGCTCCTACTGCCGGACTTCATTTCACCGATGCCGTGTTGCAGGACATCGACCGCCATGGCATTGAGCGTGAGGAGGTTACCCTTCATGTGGGCGCTGGTACTTTCAAGCCGGTGAAGAGTCTGGATCACGCACCAGTCCATTCCATAACCGATTTATTGCAACGTTTTCAGCAGCGATGTGATGCTTACGCGGTCTGCAATGATATTGTTCAGTTCGGAGATAGCCACGCGTTCTTGCTGCATGGTATCACGGTTACGCAAAGTCACGCAGTTGTCTTCCAAAGTCTGATGGTCTACAGTTACGCAGTACGGAGTACCAATGGCATCCTGACGGCGGTAACGCTTGCCGATGGAGTCTTTCTCGTCGTACTGGCAATGGAAGTGGAACTTCAGGTTGTCGATGATTTCGCGTGCCTTTTCGGGCAGTCCGTCTTTCTTTACCAACGGCATCACAGCCAGCTTCACCGGAGCCAGGGCAGCGGGAAGTTTCAATACTACGCGCGTTTCACCATTCTCCAGCTTCTCTTCACAATAGGAAGCAGACATGATGCTGAGGAACATGCGGTCTACACCAATCGAGGTCTCGATGACGTACGGGGTATAGCTTTCGTTGGTTTCAGGGTCGAAATACTTGATGTTCTTGCCGGAGAACTTCTCATGTTGGGACAAGTCGAAATTCGTACGGCTGTGGATGCCTTCCACTTCCTTGAAGCCGAAGGGCATCAGGAACTCGATGTCCGTAGCCGCATTGGCGTAGTGAGCCAGCTTGTCGTGGTCGTGGTAGCGGTAATGGTCGTCGCCGAAGCCCAGCGCCTTGTGCCATTTCAGACGGGTAGCCTTCCAGGTCTTGAACCAGTCGAGTTCCGTACCCGGCTTCACGAAGAACTGCATTTCCATCTGCTCGAACTCGCGCATACGGAAGATGAACTGACGAGCTACGATTTCGTTACGGAAAGCCTTACCAATCTGGGCGATACCGAAAGGAATCTTCATACGACCGGTTTTCTGTACATTCAGGTAATTTACGAAGATACCTTGTGCCGTTTCCGGGCGAAGGTATATCTTCATGGCACCATCGGCAGTGGAACCCATCTCTGTTGAGAACATCAGGTTGAACTGGCGCACCTCTGTCCAGTTCTTTGTACCACTGATAGGACAAACGATTTCTTCGTCAAGGATAATCTGACGGAGTTCGTCCAGATTATTATCGTTCAAAGCCTTGGAAAAGCGTTCATGCAGGGCATCACGCTTGGCCTGGTGTTCCAGCACACGACCGTTGGTACTGCGGAACTGAGCCTCATCGAAAGCCTCACCAAAACGCTTGGCAGCTTTGGCCACTTCTTTGTTTATCTTGTCATCGTACTTGGCAAGCTGGTCCTCTATCAACACATCGGCACGATAACGTTTCTTGGAATCGCGGTTGTCAATCAAAGGGTCATTGAAAGCGTCCACGTGTCCGCTGGCTTTCCAGATAGTGGGGTGCATAAAGATAGCCGAGTCGATGCCGACAATATTTTCGTGCAGCAGTACCATACTCTGCCACCAGTATTGCTTGATGTTATTTTTCAGTTCCACACCCATCTGACCATAGTCATACACAGCTCCCAGTCCATCATAAATCTCGCTGGAAGGGAACACAAAACCATATTCCTTACAGTGTGATACGAGTTTCTTAAAAACGTCTTCTTGTGCCATTTTCTGTTGTATCTAAATTAATTTGAATCTTATTTTCAGCTAAAAAGCGCCACAAAGATAGGGATTTATATCGTAAGTAGGACACGGAGGGTATTAATTTATCTTATTCCACCTTTTGAACGGACGCACCGAAGCATAAAAATTACAATTCCCTATCGGTAGGATACGAACGTTTCTACACTTGAAAATAGATACAAGCATAAATACTTACCCTCATTACTTCCACCTACAAGAAGACATTAAATATTACATTTTACCCTTTCCAACCAGCCGATATGCTTCCCTGACCACTTCCTGCGGATAGCCGCACATCTCGATAATCCGGATGGCATTACGTTCCGTCACCGGTCCCGGCTTCAACTTATAATCAAAAGACAATGTATTGTCGGCAACACACTCACAAAAATGAAACAATTCATATTCGTCCTCAAGTAAGGAAGCCAGTTCGACATCGTGAGTGGAAGCAAACACAATACTGTTCTTGTGCGCCAAAGCAGACAGCACAGCTTTGGCTATAGCTATCCGTTCCACCGTATTCGTCCCCTTGAACAACTCGTCCAGCAGGAAAAACCGCCAACACTCCTTTCCGGCTTCCAGCATCTCTCGAACAATTTGCACCTCCTGCAGAAAGAAACTTTTTCCTTCCATCAGACTATCCTCCAGATGGATAGCAGAATATAATGCAGTATCCATAGGAAAACGGAAACTGCGGGCAAAACAAGTATGGAGCACTTGTGCGGAAAGCAGGTTAAGTCCGATGGCACGGATAAAAGTTGTCTTACCGGACATATTGGAGCCGGCAACAAGGACAGATTTGCCACAGAGTGTAATGTCATTAGGGATACAACGTTCTATAAGCGGATGATAAAGCCCTTCTGCATGAAACGTTTCACCCTCGCTGCAAGCTTCCGGTAAAACATAATAAGGCAGCCCATCCCGGAGTTCGGAAACAGAGCAAAGCACATCCACCAATCCGAAATAGCGGAAAACCTCTTCAATCTGTTCCTGTCTACCCCGCAATAGAAAGAAAGCCTTGGAAACCGGAATAACTTCCCGCAGAAAAAACACATTCACTATCTCGGTGAAGAAATAAGCGAAAATGGCGATGTCGCTCTCCAGTCTGATACTGAAACGGAAAGTGGAAAGTTTCTTTCGCAACGGATGCAATGCCTGCAAAGTCTTTTGGATATCCCGATGCACGGATGCACACAACGGAATCTGTGCCAACTTCTCCGCTTGCCTGAGCAACTGCCATAACTGAGGAATGGAAAAGAAATAGCCCTGAATCCGCGCCTTGCTGCGATAGTGCAGTACCATGTTCACCAATACCGATGTGCACAAAATCCCCAGAACATAAAGCGAAGACGTAATGTAAACTATTCCCAACAAAACAAAAGGCGCGAATTGCAAGATAGTCAGCAAACGGTAAAAGCGGCGGGAATACACGGGATGGGAAATGGAGAATAGCGATGCAATGGTATAAGCATCCGGCGTATCCAGTTTCCGCAACTCCGACCGGATTTCTGCACGCAACTCCTTGTCAGCAGAAAGCTTACGAATCACTTCCTCTTGTTCCGAAATCTCCGAAAGACGGTTGTAATGCAACACGTCGTAGAGGTACTGTCGGCCCACACAAGAAGAGGTACGGTCAGCCCATTCGAAAAAATCATCCAGATTGAGGTCATCCCAGGTTTTCTGCGACACCAAATGTTCTGTCTCCCTCGCCGACCGGTACTCGTGGTATAGCGATATATCCGAAAATGACTGTTCCATCAAAGAATTATTTGGAATGATGCACAAAAATAATGAAAAGATTGCATTCTATCTAATTTCCTTGCTGCTTTCCCTATATTATGTTTACTTTGCGAATACAAACACTTTTCATTACTTCACCATTAAAATTATAACAAGATGAAACACACTTTTTTCACATTGACACTGTTTTTACTGGCCTTACTGTCAACATCATGCGGAAACAAGAAAGTAGCATATCAGAATCCCCTGCCCATGGCCTTCGGAGACCCGTTCCTACTGAAAGCCTCCGACGGCAAATACTATATGTACGGAACGGGCGGAGTATCGAACGGTTTTAAAGTATACTCCTCCGATGACCTGGTGACATGGACAGACGAGGGTCCCATCTATCAAGGCGGCACCTCCGACTCATGGACCACCGACTGTTTCTGGGCACCCGAAGTGTATGAACGGGACGGCAAATACTACCTATGGTTCAGCGCCAACTGGAAGGAAAATCCCACTAAGGAGCAAGAGAACTTCCGTATCGGTGTAGCCGTAGCCGATAAGCCTACCGGCCCTTTCAAAGACCTGTTCAACCAACCGGTATTCGACCCCGGCTATCCTATCATCGACGCAAACATACTCTTTGACGATGCTTCCGGAAAGACCTACCTCTACTACTCCCGCTGCTGCTACAAACATGCCGTTGAAAGCGAAGTTTCAGCATGGGCTAAAGAAAAGGGCTGGTTTGACGAGATTGAGGAAAGTTGGATTTACGGCGTGGAACTGAAACCAGATTTCTCTGGTATCATCGGAGAACCGGTAGCACTGCTTTGCCCGCCCCAGACAATGGACGACCCTCAAGCGGAATGGGAGAACCGCTCGGTGACTTCACATGAAGTCAACAGACGCTGGACAGAAGGTTCGTATATCGTGAAGCACAAAAATCTTTACTATATGCTGTACTCTGCAAACTTTTTCGGAGGGAAAAATTATGCGGTGGGTTATGCTACCTCCCAGAACCCCTTAGGACCATTCACAAAAGCTGCCAACAATCCAGTGCTGCAAAAGGATACAGAGCAAGGCGGCATCGTGACCGGAACCGGACATTGTATGCTCATCGATATTCACAACCGCCTCTACTGTGTCTATCATGGACGCACCGAAACCACTGGTGACGAACGAATGGTATTCATCGACCTCATAGACATCCAACCAGACGGGAAACTGGTGGTCTACGGACCGAATACGGATTTACAGAAAATCACATATTAAAGCTATCAGGCGCAGACTGTACAGCATTTCACGGTTCATTATTCCCTGTGGCTCTCCTATACATTCCGCGCCTGATGAAAATTAAAAAGGACATATCCATACACAACAATCCGCTCCATATTTGTTCCTGACTTCAATTCTATTTTCACCGGTATCCAATACAATGCCTTTCCATTCCAGTACATTTACGGAATCAGGTTTTGCAGTCCCATATGCTTTGCCATTGATATACAATTTGGCAGCTCCGCTATTGCTGAATACTTGCACACCAACGATTTTGCGGGTTCTGTTTACCAATCGTTTTCCTGCGATATATACAAACTTATCTTCTTGATTCCAGTTTGCCTTATAAAAGTAAAAGGCATCTTTCTTTATTTTCCGGTCGTAAGTCACCAGCCCCTTATCGTTGCGTCCCATAATGGATCCCTCCCTACGGCCTGCCGCCGAAAAGTCGAACATGCACCAGATGAAGTTGCACCACAAGAATTCGCGTTCCTGAAGCTGTTTCCAATTCTCCACATGATAATAAGTCTGCCAGTTTTCGGGATGCCATTGCCCCCACGGTTCCGGATGCCTCAGCGAGTCCTCCTGCTGGAATACGCATGCCCCGGCACCATACTCGCTGATGCCCATCTTCCGCTCCGGATGTGCTGCATGCTCGCGGTCTATCCAGCGCCCCATGTCATCCATGTTGTCGCCATACCAGCCGAAATACTTGTTGAAAGCAATCAGGTCGGTGAATCCGTTGAAGTCGTCATCCTGATTACTGGCTCCCATAGTGGGACGGCTCGGGTCCAACTGACGGGCCAAAGCATGAAGCTCTGCCGCCATACGCGAAGGACGGTCCAGCCAACCGGAATTTATCTCATTGAACAGCCCCCAGAACAAAATGCAGGGGTGATTGTAGTTCTGTAAAATCAGTTCCTTCAATTGCAGGCGCAAGTTTTCATCATAAGCAGGATTATTCACATAAACATTGACAAAAGGAATCTCAACCCATGCCACCAGTCCCCGCTTGTCCATCTGTTGATGCATGTATTTGGCTTGCGGATAGTGGCAAAGACGCACGGCATTGCATCCCATTTCCTGCATCAAGTCCAAATCTTCGTCATGGTCTTGCGGATAAAATGCCGAAGCGCGTTCCGCCCTGTCCTGATGCCGGTTCACGCCATTCAAACGATAAGGCTTTCCATTCAGAAAGAAACCTTTTTCCGCATCGGCATGAAAGTAGCGGAAACCTATCTCTTCTTCGCGGCGGTCTATCTCTTTCCCATCCTTACGCAATATCACCACTCCTTTATATAAATAGGGGTCCTTCACTCCATCCCACAAATGAGGCCTTTCAAGCACCATGTCCATCACCACCTTTTTATCCTCACCCACCTCTGCACTGGCAACACGGCAAAGCAACTTTTCCTTGTCATATAGTTGAAACTCCACCTCGCAACCGGTCACAGTAGTTTCCCTTGCCGAAAGCAGTGCTTCAATTTTCAAATGGGCCTTTTTCTCCGATACATCGGACTGAGTGAAGAATACACCTGAAGAGGCATAATAAGCAGGTTCTATGCAGACATCCTCCGTTACCAGCAGCTCCACTCCCCGATACAACCCGCCAAACATATTGAAGTCACCGCAAATGGGAGCGATATCCATAGTCTGAGCATTGCTGACACGAATTTCCAATACACTTTCTTTTCCCGGAACCAAGAAATCAGTCAGTTCTGCTACAAATGCCGTATAACCACCTTTATGTTGCATCACAAAATAATGGTCGATAAAAATGTCGGCAACCGTCTGTGCAGCCATCACTTTCAAGAAAAAACGTTTGCCCCGATAATGGGCAGGAACAGACAACTTACGACTGTAATTGCATAATCCCCTATAATAATCGGCATTGCCAAACATGCCATCGCCCGCATTCCAAGTGTGAGGCAAAGTAACCTTCACTATTTCCGAAGCAGGTGCCTGAAAACCCCGGTGGAAATTCCATCCTTCATTCAGTGGAATCACCTCTACGGCAAATACACATGTTGACAATATTCCCAAAGAGAATAAAAATAAAATGATGAATCTGTTCATTTTCGATAAAGTATTAGAAGGTTAATCATATTGGCAGGAACCAGTCCTTCCCTGCAAAGGTATGAAATAAATGTTGAATAATAAATGAGAAAAACACTTCAAGACACGCAAGACAACAAACGGATGACATGTTTAAGACTTATACGACCGCGATGCAACATTACAGACCTATTAATGCAACATATTTACGTTTATTTAAATAAGATATTGCTATCTTTGAGAATTCAATTTCAGATTATATAGTATGTCTTTTACAAACTATTTACACAAATTAGTGTTCCCCCTCATTATTCTGTTACTGGCTTATCTGCCGTTAGCAGGACAAACTCCGTATGTATTTCGCCATCTGAAAGTAGAAAACGGGCTTTCAAACAATAACGTAAAAACCATATTGAAAGACTGTGAAGGCTTTTTATGGATAGGGACCGCCAATGGATTGAACCGATACGACGGATATAGCTTTAAAGTGTATCAACCCAAAGAAAAAGACATCCATTCTTTATTGTCTAACGACATCTGGAACTTACAGGAAGACGGTTTGGGCAATTTGTGGATTGGAAGCGAGGCAAGATATTGTATATACGACCGAGACAAAGACAACTTCATTACCGATATTCCCTCATACCTCCTTAAAATAGGCATCCAGATAAATGGTACCTACAAAGTACATGTTGACAAAAGACACAATTTATGGGTACTGCAAGGCCAAAATGCTTTTTACTTCAATTTTTCTCATAAAACCCTTAAAACATTCAAAATAGAAAACTTTCCAGAAGAAACTCCGGAACTGAGTATCAGCGATGATGGTGAAAACCTATATCTTCTTTGGAATTCGACCTTATTGAAACTAGAGAACAACGCAAAGAAATGTAAACGGGTAGATAACATCAGCTTACCCTCCAACTCTATTATCGAAAAGCACATATACATTGATTATCATGGAGGCATCTGGCTATATTCATATACCGATGAACAAATATTCTATAAGAAAAACATAAAATCGGAATGGAACCAAATCAATCTCCATTCTAAAATAGAGACAAAAAGTAATGCGGTAAGGAGCATACTGGATGACTCGAACGGACATGTCTGGATAGGAACGGACCATAAAGGAGTATTCATTTATGACTACGTAAATGATAACCTTGTCAACCTCCTGAATACCCCTATGTCTTCCACATCCCTTGCTTCCAACAGAATAAATACAATCTACCGTGATGATTCAGGCGTCATTTGGTTAGGAAATTTCAAAAAAGGAGTTTCTTATTATCACGAAAGCTTCCATGAATTTATTGATACCCAGCATAAAGAATGTGGTGATATAGCCTCCATTTTAGAGGATAAGGCCGGAAACATTTGGCTGGGAACAGATGGGAACGGACTTTATGTAAAAGAAAAGCAAAAAGGATTTGCCATTCGCAAACTATCCATCCCCGACATAGCCATCATCAGTCTTCTCGAAGACCATAAAGGACGGATTTGGGCAGGAAGTTATCAAGACGGATTGTTCTGCTATGAGAACAACAGTATTCGCCATTTTACTCCAGAGAACAGCCAACTGCCATACAGTGGCGTATGGAGTATGAAGGAAGACCGATATGGAAACTTATGGATAGGTTATGTACTGGAAACTTTGGTTTGTTTTAATCCGGACGCAAATACTGCGACAAGTTATCTACTACCTGATGGGAATAATATCAATGTACTCAATATCTGTTATGACTATGGAGACAAAATGTATATTGGGACTACATACGGACTCTGTGTAATGGACATCGTGACGAGAAAACCCGAAATGATTTATGCCAATCGAAAAGAGACACAGCCATTCAAGCAGCTCTTCATTTCCACTGTATTCAAGGACGACAGAGATATATTGTGGTTAGCCCATAAACAAGGATTGACTGCCTGGGACTTAAAAAATGATTCACTACACTGGTTCGACGTAAACAACGGATTGTGTGACAATCTCATTAACAGTATAACCCAAGACAATCATGGTAACATGTGGCTTGCAACAAGTAACGGATTGTCTATATTGGAAGTAACCCCAGACACCCAGGAAGGAGTAGACTTTTCTTTCAAGAATCTTTCTACCAGAGACGGATTGCCAGAAAATCATTTCAACTCCCATTCCGCTTGTAAATTGTCCAGCGGAGATTTACTGCTGGGAGGCACCAGTGGCTATACATCTATAAATCCGAACAAGCTGACCGAAAAGAGCCGACCGCTGGCAAAGGTGTATTTTACAAATCTGACCATTGGCAATCAACATATAGAAGTAGACTCAATATATGAAGGGCGTAAACTATTAACAACTGTACTTGGCAGAACCCCATCATTGTCTGTCAGATATGACGATTATTTAATCTCCATCGAATTTGCCGCAGGCGATTTGCTGAATGCTGATAAAATAAGATATGCCTATAAACTGGAAGGATTAAATACCCAATGGTACTATACAAACGAGAACAAAATAGCTTTCACCACCCTTCCTCCTGGCAATTACAAACTATTGATTAAAGCTTGTAACAGTGACGGTATATGGAATGACGAAGCTAGTGAGTTGAATATAACCGTTTCATCTCCAATATATTTATGTAATGTTGCTATCATCTTATACATATTGTTTGCCATTGGTATAATATCCTATGTAATATACCGATTCAAAAAGCATCACAACATAAGACTGGAGCAACAACGAGCAAAACTGGAGCAAGAACAAAAGTTGCTCCTGAATGAGATGAAGCTAAAGTTCTTTACAAATATAAGCCATGATTTACGTACACCACTGACGCTTATCATTAGCCCGTTACAAATGTTATTGTCAGAAACCCTGGATGACGGAATACGCAAAAAACTAAATACAATCAATAAAAATGCACAACAATTACTTACATCGATAAACTCTCTGCTTGATTTCCGGAAACTGGATGTAGGAGCCGAGACAGCTCATTACAAATCGGGAGATATTGTCAACTTTATCCGCGAGATTTGCAGTACTTTTCAAGAGTATGCTCTTGACCATACCATCAGCTTCTGTTTCATGTGCGAAGTAGAAAACCTGAACATGTCCTTCGATCCGGTTAAAATAAAAAAAGTAATGAACAACTTGTTGTCCAATGCCTTCAAATACACTCCTGATAAAGGAGAAATCAATGTACATCTTTATCGCGAAGATGACAATGTATGCATCTGTGTGGCAGACAACGGACAAGGTATCATAGACAAAGACAAGAAACATATCTTCGAACGTTTTTATCAGGTGCAACAAACTTCGGAAAAAACCGGCAGTGGAATCGGCCTGCATATTGCAAACGAATATGTACATCTACACAAAGGAACAATCTCCGTTACAGACAATTTTCCTAAAGGTTCCGTATTTACCGTTAAATTGCCTATCGTCACATATGCCAGTGAAAAGGAGGAATTACTTCCGGAACTGCTAAACAATGACAAAGCTCCGAATGAACTTCCCGTTCCAAATGCGGAAGAATTGCGGTATACCATCTTGTTGGTGGACGACAACAAGGATTTCTGTAGTTTCATGTCTGAATACCTGTCCGATGAATACGCCATACAGGTTGCCTACAATGGAGCAGAGGCATTGAAGATATTAGAAAAAAACAGTGTCAATATTGTAATAAGCGACATCATGATGCCAGTGATGAATGGAACAGAGCTATGTCGGCAAATCAAAACAAACATGCAATGGTCCCACATTCCCGTTATATTGCTTACAGCCCGTATGGCAGAAGAATACAAAAGTGAAGGATTTGAGCAAGGAGCCGATGACTATATCGTAAAGCCTTTTGACTTCAAATTACTAAAGCTGCGCATCAGGAAATTTATTGAATGGACAGAAAAAAGCCATCGTAAATTCAGTCAGAAAATAGAAGTGACACCTAATGAAATAACAATCACTCCACTAGACGAACAATTTATTGAAAAAGCTATCAAAATAGTAGAAGAGCGCATGAGTGATTCCGACTTCTCTGTGGAAATGTTAGGAGCAGAATTGGGGTTGAGTCGTAGCCATCTCTACAAAAAGCTGATGTGTATCACCGGTAAAGGTCCGGCAGAATTCATCCGGATTATCCGTTTGAAGCGCAGTAAGCAACTTCTAAAGGAAAGCCAGAAACAAATTGCAGAAATTGCCTATGAGGTGGGATTCAGTTCTCCAAAAAGGTTCACTGTAAACTTCAAGAATGAATTTGGAATATCACCATCTGATTACATCCGCAGTCTAAAATGATAACTTGAAACATAAAGGTATGTTATTTGAGACATGATAGACCTATGCTATTATGATAACTTTCCATATTTGCAGTAGCTTTTAATAACAGTTATTTTTAAATCTTAAATTAAAGTATTATGAAGTTACACGCAAATGTATGCTCTCAATGGGAATGGACAAAATTGAGACAATTGCTTGTTATCGTGTTACTAGGTTTGGGTATTGTTTCCACGTATGGACAAACCAAAACAGTATCCGGTATCGTTAAATCAGAATCGGGCGGTGAGCCACTTGTAGGAGCCACCGTCAAAGTGAAAGAAACCAATACGGGCGGCATTACCGACATCGACGGCCGTTACACCATCCAGGCAAATCTGGGACAAACATTGATAGTCTCTTACATCGGCTACCGCACCAAAGAGGTGAAAGTAGAGCGCACCATCCGCATCGACATACTGCTGCAAGAAGACAATGAGATGCTGGACGAAGTAGTAGTAGTGGGATACGGTACGATGAAACGCAGTGACCTGACCGGTTCCGTAGTCAGCGTGACGGGTGACGAACTGAAAAAGTCCGTAGTCACCTCGCTCGACCAAGCTTTGCAAGGACGTGCCGCCGGTGTGCAGGTGACCCAGAATTCCGGAACTCCGGGTGGCGGTATCTCGGTCAGCATCCGTGGTATCAACTCCTTGAACGGCAACGAACCGCTCTACGTTATCGACGGTGTAGCCATCTCAGGCAACAACACCAGCAACAGCAGCGTGCTCAGTTCCATCAACCCTGCAGACATCGTTTCCATGGAAGTATTGAAAGATGCATCGGCCACAGCCATCTATGGTAGCCGCGCCTCCAACGGTGTAGTACTCATCACCACCCGTCAGGGCGAAGAGGGCAAAACGAAGGTCTCCTACGAAGGTTACTATGCCTTGCAACAGCTTCCCAAGAAACTGGAAACACTGACACTCCCCGAATATGCAGTTTACCAGAACCTCCGCGCCGCCACCATCGGCTTCGGTGCACGCGAAGAGTTCAAAGACCCCTCACTCCTCAGCCGCGGTACCGACTGGCAGAATGAAATCTTCCGCACTGCCCCGATGCACAACCATCAGATAAACATCTCCGGAGGTTCGAAGAGCATGAAATACTCGCTCTCCGGCGGCTACATGCAGCAAGACGGTATTGTATTCGGTTCGGACTTTGAGCGTTTCTCTTTCCGCGTCAACATGGACAACGACATCAACAAGTGGCTCACCACCGGCTTGCGCGCCTCCGTAGCCCGTACACAGCAGACCAACAACGTAGACGGTTCGGGTGCCATCTACAATGCCCTAAACCAGCTCCCCGAAGTGCCTGCCCGCAACCCGGACGGCAGTTTCGGCATGCAGACGGAGAACATGTATGGAACTTACTTCTCCAACCCCCTCTCCGACCTTATCCAAAACGAAAACTATAGTCGCAACACACAAGTCTATGTCAACGCCTTTGCCGACATCAAGCTGTGGAAAGGACTCGTATTCCGCACGGAATATGCCGCCAACTTCAATTACAGCAACGACTATAAGTTTACCCCCTCCTACGACTACGAGCACTTCAAGCAGCAGTCGTCAGCAAGCCGTGGAGCCGGCAACGGAAGCAACTGGACATTGAAAACTTACTTTACTTATAATAATACCTTCGGCAAACACGGCCTCTCTGCCATGCTGGGACACGAAGCGCAAGAAAACATGCATTTTGGGGTCGATGCCATAGTCCTTGATGTGT
>ENA-OPCI01001431-OPCI01001431.1-human-gut-metagenome-genome-assembly--contig:-NODE-1431-length-13595-cov-3.722600_pt1 | contig 13595 bp, 10 predicted proteins | sample MGYA00241564_ERZ501479 | MGnify/ENA primary metagenome ERZ501479 (study PRJEB25962, sample SAMEA2042630) | human gut metagenome | biome: human gut; feature: human-associated habitat; material: faeces...
CATAGCCATCGGGGGGTATTATGCCATAACCCTGTATCTGTGATTTTTTTTGTAGTCAATGTTCGTAATATTACGAATATAATAATTCCAACATCAATATCGTAAATTATGGAAATTAAAGTTTTAGGAGCAGGTTGCGCCAAATGCAAGGCGACCTACGCAGTCATTGGAAAAGTAGTGAAAGAACAGGGGATTGATGCTACCCTCGTCAAGGTGGAGGACATCATGGAATTGCTGAATTATAACATCATGACTACCCCCGCGGTGGTAGTCGATGGGGAGGTAAAGCTGAAAGGACATGTTCCCACGGAAAATGAAGTAAAGAAAATATTAGTTATGTAAACTCCTGTCGCTATGGACATTCAAAAAGAATTGAAAACATTAGCCTGGATTGTGGTTGTTTTCGCATCCATATTCTTTATGCCGCTTGGAAGCGAGCGGTTTCTTACAGCTATTGATGCGTCCGCCTGGGAGCCAATGGCCTCAGAGACCTCGTTAAGGACAAATTCCACCACCTGTCTGTGGATCCCCGCCTGCTCCTTGAGCCTTGCGATCACTCCCAGATTGATCTCCTGGATCGTAAGCCCGTTGAGACTGTTGTTCAAAAGGATATTTAAGTTTAATATCTCTTCATTGGAAAGCTCTTCATCCAAAGAATCGAGATAGCTTTGCATACTCTGTTCAACTTCTATTTCTACATTGATCCAGCTTTCTCTTGATACGTTGGCCGGAATGTAGCTTCCATCCGCAGCCATAGCTTCTCCGTCGATCAGCCCGCTGTCTATGCATTGCTTGACTATTTCATAGAAGGCTTTCTGAAAGAGATCGCTTTGCTGCCATTTTCGTGTTCTGGTCTTACTGAATGTGGAGTGATTTGGGATCGTGTCATCCAGTTCAAATCCGCAAAACCACCGGTAGGCGATGTTGAGCTGAACTTCCTCCACCAACCGCCGCTCTGATTTGATGCCATACAGGTATCCGATCAAGAGCATTTTGAACATACTGACAGGGTCGACAGATGGACGGCCTGTTGCTGGATAATATGGCGCCAAAAGATCATAAATGAAGTCAAAGGATACCATCCGCTCGATCTTCCGCAACAGGTGGTTTTCTGGAATCAGTGACTCTATATCTACGAAAATCATTGCCATTTGTCTGCTTTGGCGTCCCATCATGCTACATCCCTCCTATAACTATTTATACCACAGAAAGGATTTGCGCGCCACTTTGTCAACAGGTCCCTTATTGTACATTATCGGCGAAAACCGAATGGCTAATTCCGCCCGGCGCTAACAAAACAATATCTTTACCATGGCCAGTCGCGTATCATACAGAGCAAAATATGGTCGTATGCAATGTGCTGTTAGCGCCGGGAGCGCACAGCCAATTGGCTATCTCCGCCCGGCTCGAACAGTGCATAATAATTTCCAATTCAATGAAACGAAACAGCAATGTCGGTACATATCTATATAGAGGTTTATATGCAGCACGCTAACTTCTTGCATTCAATGGAAGGCCGTATCTGTTTTCAAACTATATCCAACTCACGATTTCTGACAAAGGTTCGTGATCTCTGATGATTAGGAAATAGGATACCCAATCGCTCTATTACTTAAGGTGTGAAGTGTTATTCAGCTGTGGATAATAGAATACAAGCCCAACTATCAGGCCTTGAAAAGAGGCTGGTTTTCGCCACCGAGCGAACCGTTTTATCCGTTGCCGCTCGCCACCATTATACCTTTCTCTGAGGCTTTACAAATTCTCAATGAAAGGAATTCTGACATGACTATAAATATCAAAAACTACGTTATTCAGGAGCTCGAAGCATACCCTCGTATTCTGCGGCAAATTTCGGTACTTCGTTATGAAATGGAGCATCCCGCTCACGTCTCTGCGCAAGAGATGCTGGATGCAATGGCATACGCCTGCGGAGATCGCACCGGCTCCTCTCCAGGACATGTTTCAGATAAGACCTTTTATATTGCAATGAATTACCGTCAGAAGGCCGCCGCCGCTAATTCTGAAATTTCAGAGGAGATTTCCGCAAAGCTACTGGAATTGGAGCGTAAAAAGGGCCGAATTGAATACTATGTTGGGATGTTGGACAGCAGAAAGGCCAATGTGATTCGGCTCTGCTTTTTTGAAGGGCGGACCATTGAAGATGCTGCAGAGGAACTCAACATTAGTGCTAAGACGGCTCAGATTGCCAAGAAAAAAGCGATTGAAGAGCTCACGGATCTCTTTGCACTGACCTCTAATATCAACTAATGCGATAGGCAAGAACTGCTGCGAGTCTCTATCCTGCAGCAGTTCTTGCGCAGATATATCATACAATCAAAACTGCATCTGCAAAAAGTGGGGCACAGACAGTCTTTTGTTGGCTGTCTGTGCCCCACTTTTTTGCTTATCTGAAAATGGTCGGGCAGAATGGGTATGCCATGGTGCATAGCGTAACTCTAATAGGTGGACGAAAAAACCGATGCAGTACTTGCCATGATCAGTACTGCATCGGTTTTTGCTACAAAAATAAGATTTGCCTATTTAGCAATATTATATGTGCCGTCTTTATTAAGTCGCCTTGACAATAATGGAGGTATAGGGCTTTTCATCATATCCTGTACTATCTCCTGCGTAGCAAAATGCTGTTACGTAATAGCTGTATCCAACTGTGCCATAGTACGTGAACAGATCTTCATAATAGTGCTTTCCAGAGCTCATCATAATCGGATAGTCTTGGTAGTTATAGGATTTTGCAACTGTGAAGTTCTTGCCATCTTTTGATCCGTAGAGAATGATTGTCGTGGCACCAATTTTTGTCATGCTACGGAGTGCATCAACATCAATGGTAATTACAATTTTTCCATTTCCAACAGGAGATACATATGTGCCATATGCATCTAAATATTTGCTTGAGCGAGCCACAGCCAAGGCCTGACTGCTTAAGATACTGCTAATAAGCATAAATGTAGCAATTACGCTCAAAAATCTAATTTTATGCCCTTTCATATCTAACCATCCTTATAAATTGAGTCAATAATCGCTATTGCTTCTTCCTCAGAAATGTCTCCACAAATTCTACATTCAAAGTTACCGTTGGCCCAGACTATTTTTGTTTGAGCTCCGTCATCGACTATATAATGCTGGATACCTCGAACAACATATACTCTTTGGCTATTTGAGTCTTTTTCAGCTGTCTGCTGTCCAGCCCTCGTCGACTCCTTCAAGCGAACACCTACAGAACCGTTGATAGAGGTATAATCTGCATAAATGCATACACCTGTAGTTCTGCGTTCAATTGTGATACCATCTGAGCTATATCGCTCCGGTAGATATTTCGGAACAAGAGGAGAGGTAACCCCTAGTGCATCAACAGCCTCCTGAAGAGAGGCATACGACTTTACTTCGCCAATTTCAAGCGGGTATTTTGTAATTTCAGCATAAGGAGTCCCTGATTGGTCGAGTTGGAATATCTCGCTTGTCCATCTGGCGATTGTAGAAAACAAATCTATCCCGCATGCCTCTGCGGTCAGAGAACCTACGATACATAAAACGGCAAAAGAAGCAGCGATTTTAGTAGCGATTCGCTTTGATTTCGATCGCTTTTGGTGGGATTTTGAGAGTTCATTTGTCAGCAGATCATGGCGGGCATGAAACTTCGCCAGCGAGTCCTCGGCAGATACCCCAAATGGTATAGGGTCTTTTTCGTCCAATGCGTCGAGATACGCATTGATCTTGTCAAGGTCAACATTGCCGTCAGCAGCATCGTCTGTCAGTACGGCCAACTCGTCGACCAGGGTATCCACATCTGCTTCCTCAAGATGCTTGAAAATTTGGACGTCATTATGGCTGACCCCACCCTGTGAGCGACGATCACGCCCCCGAAACATCTTTAACACACCTTCACCTCCTATTAAGTGCCGTGTTTGTACATTGGCAAAATGTTGCATATATCAAAGAATTTTTCTTTTTCGTAGAGATTCAGTAAATGTGCCTTTGCACGCATAAGTCGTGAGCGGCAACTAACCTCTTTGATTTTAAGGACGTCTGCTATCTCTGAATACGAGAGCCTCTCCTCAAAGCGCAGAAGAAGTATCTCCTGCTCCTGTGGAGACAGGCCTTTAGGAAGGACTTCGCGGAGACGCATTCCAACCCCATCTGTGCTCAGTGTGCTCTCGGGCAGAACATCTATAGGCAATTCGTTATGCCAACTTAATCTGGCGTAGTTTCGAACTAGATTCGCCAAGATGCGAGTAATATATGCTTCGGGATTGTCAATGACCATAGTTATTGATTTTTGCAAATAAATCAGAAACGCTTCGTCTACCAAATCTTCGGAATCATAACGATTTCGAGTAAGACGGTAGGCCAAGCGCCATAATTTAGGGCTGTATTCTAGATAAAAGCTGTCAAAGTCACTGTGGGCGTATTTATTCTCCACGATGCACCACCTCCCTTAACGCCTTGTTGGTCTCTTCTTGTCCTTCATTTCTTTCAGATTCGTCCTCCAAGTCGTCTTCTGAAAATTCAATAATTTCAGGAACATCCAAGAACTCAACAATCGTCATGTTAAATGCTGTGGCGATACGGATAAGTGTTTTTAAGTTAGGCGAATCCGACTTTCCGCGAAGTAAGCTGTTCACGGTGGAATAGGGGAGTCCGCTCATTGTAGCCACTTTGTTGACTGATAGCTTTCTAGACTTGCGTAGTTGATTGATGCGAGCAGCGATCAGATTGGTCAGTGTAATACGAACTCCTCCTTCCTGATTAGTTTAATCGCATCAATTCTACCAATAGTTTGCCCTGTAATTGACGATAAAACGCTAACTTTTGAAAATTTGGTGTTGTTTCGCTAATTAATATATAATGAGAGTGTGTATTCATTCTTATCAGCAAAACGGCCCTGTCGGGGTTGCGTCGCAACCTGTCAGGGCCGTTTTTAAAAATGGACTGGTAAATCATATAAAGATTCATTCGCGATTTTGGACATTGTGCTTTTTTTTGGAGCTGAATCGACGACTTGCAACATTTTCCTTTCTTGGAAACATATCATATACGGAAGAATCTAGCATGACTTAGAAATAACATCTACTATCAAAGTAAGTCATAATAAGGAGGGCGTGGGTATATGGGTAAAATCAGATGGCTGCATATTTCGGATCTTCACTATGACCGCGAGATGATGGGCGACTGGCCAGCGGGGCAGAATGGATTTCCTGTTACGGGTATTGATTTCATTGTTTTTACGGGAGATATGCATACTTACGGAAGAGATTACAACGAAGGAAAACGGTTTTTAACAGAGTTAGCTAAACACTATAATTTGAACCCTAGCGAGGATATTTTCATTGTCCCCGGCAATCATGATGTTGACCCATACCGAGTTTCGACTAAAGGGATTAGCGCGGTAAAATTGGAAAGGGGTAGAAGGGCTGCTGAGAGAAACGCAAAAAAGGCAACTCAGGTGGTGAGCAAAAGTTTTGATGACTTTGCGATAGATCGCCTCAAACACCTGCGAAATGCTCCGAGTGATGTTTTGAATGCTGACGGCAGCCATCTGTCGCACCGTTTTTCTGAGTATTGCGAAGCTGTTGAGTCAATCTGCGGTCCTGCGCCATTTTCAAGAGACAGAGATCCCTTTGCATATGCAGGTGCTTTTTGCAGAAAATGGAAGAACAGAATCAATCTGATTCATGTGAATTCCGCCCTGCTTAGTTGTTCTGATACCTATCGTGCACAAATACTTGACATCTGTGCGATCAATGATCTGAGCTACAATCCTGCCTTTAATCGCGCACTTCCTACCATAATCTTAGCCCATCACAATTACGCTGAGCTGGCCGCTATCCAACGCGAAGCGTTAAAGCCAATTCTTGCTGGCCTGAATGTTCGTGCCTATCTGAATGGGGACTGTCATCAGCGCGGTGAGGACAATATCCTGCTGGACGGTGGGCGTGCTATCCCTTGCTTTACAGCGCCAAGCATTTATAAAGCCCAAGGAGATGACGCAGCCAGTATTGGCTTCTACCTTTATGAAATGGATACTGACAGCCCGCAATGGCGTGTAAATGTAACATCCTATCGTTGGATAGAATGGCGTTGGGAAATCGCTCCTTGCCGTGCAATCCCTGTCTTTAATATGCGGGATATTAGCGCCGGACTTCATGAAAGATACGCTCGGGATGTCAAGAAGCTATCTCTTGACATTCTCCCAGGGATCACATACCAGTCGCCGGATGGTACCGTCACCAATGAGTATAAAAACCGCGGAGATACAGCTCCGTCGCCGATGCTCCAGCTTTTAGAAGAGCATCGAGACGTGCGGCATTTTCAACTGGTTGGGAAGGGCGGTTCGTCCTGTGGTGGAGTCGGAAAAACAAGTACATTGCTGAATCTCGCTTTTTCTTTGACCTCATCATCCAACGCTCCCGATATTGCTCCGCTCTATATTCAGCTGAGACGAATTTACGGAATAAACAGCAAGTCAAAGAACAACGAGAATCGCATTCTCCACTATATGCGTGAGGAATATAAGCTCACAGAGGCTGATCGCAACGCTTCCTTTATATTCCTGCTGGATGGTTTCAATGAGATCCCGACCACAACGATGCAAATCCGATGCCTTAGGGATATCCTTGACATTTCAGACAAGAAATACCCGGAGGCAGCCATTATACTCAGCAATCGTGATCCGCTGGATACCTACATGGATCTGCTGGAATATGAAAACGGTTTTGACGCTGACCAGATTGATAGATTAAAGTTCTATTTCCACAACTGCTACATCAAGGAACTGTCGCAGGAACAGATTGATGACTATTTTGAGCCAAATCAGCGCTGTTTGGTTCCTGCTGCTCGTAATATTCTGGATACTCCCTTCTATTTGGTGCTTTATCGCCAGGCTATGCAGCCGTCCGGCAAGGATGCAGGAAGATGGATCACAGATGCTTTTCAGGACCACCTGAATAATGGTACTCCAGAGAAAACCACATTGATGCTCCAAATGTTGCTGCGTGAGATTGACAATCTAAGAAGCGATATTACCTCTGCCGAGCGTGAACTACGCTGCTTTATCCTGACAAAAGTGCTTCCATATCTTGGGTATCAAATGGCGCTCAGTTCCCATTTAGATCCTGCACTTACACCTATAAAGAGTCCTAACTTCTTCAGGCGTGATGCCTATGCACGCACATATGCGTGCCTTTCTGCATATCTGCCGACCATAGACATTTGGAATGAATATAAGAATCAGAACCCTGAGACGCTGGAAAAACCTTGGAACACTCTGCGTAAACTCTATCAGGATAGTAATCCTGATATTTCTGATTTGACAGCAGCTATTCCCTATACTGTTTTCCCATCCGGCCTGCTCTGTCATCACGGAAGAAATATCAGCTTCTGTCACGATAACTATAGAGATTTCTTTGCTGCGTTTCATATTGCAAACGTGGTCTATGGCCTTTACAGTGGAATCGATCTTGCTGCGCTGTCCCCTGATGCGCAGGAGGTATTTCTGTTACAGCTCGAAACTCTTGATAACAGCATTCTCTTTGATGCTATTTCGATCTTACGGCAATACTTTGGCCTCTCTATCTATGATATCAGCGCGCAAGACACCACCGACCTCTCTGACACCTGCGCACAGATTGCTTTGCCGGCCATCTTGATTCGCCTTCTTGATGCAGTGATCCGTCGCGGTGAGCTTTCTAAGAACGAGCACTCCCAATTATGTCAGCTTAGATCAACACTCTGCGAAAGGTTTGTGCTGTCTTTTAAGGCACTGGATGAGAGTGATCCGCTGCAGACAAAATACTGTCTCTTTTTCTCGCTTGCGCTATCAATGCTGGCGAGGGACTATCGAACGGGGGTTGCGGGGACAAGAGATCTGATCAAATGTGCCGGATATGCCCAACAGTGTATCAACGGCGAAAAGAAATTAAATATTCCAAAAGCGGACGGCTACCTTCAGGTGGCCTTATGTCTCAACGCCCGTATGGAAGATATGCTCAACGTGACGGATACCAAGATGAACGGTACGCTGCCTTTTTCCTCTCAGCTGGCCGATGCAGTTCGAGAGGCTGTCAGGGACTATCACGAGGGATCGATGTACAAACGGGATGAAGCTGTTCGTACTTTTAGGAGAAATTTATTCCCTCGATGGAAGCCCGGCTTGGGCAATGTTCTGGCGTGCTGCGACATTTTTCAGATTATTCTTGAAGCGGCGTATGAAAAATATGTCTCCGCCGCTAATCAGAACAATCAGAACTATCAAGAGATCGCCCGCCTTGGTTATGTCAGCAAGGCATACCTTGTTTTGGCTGCGATTGGGACAAGCGGCGGTGCGTTGAATCTGCTGGCACAGATGTTGATCAATCAGGCAAATCAGTATGAAGCTGACCAGAGGATTTCTTTTTTTAGGAGGCATCCTGATATCGACACCTTTGTCCAGCAACATGCCGCACCTTATGGTTGGCCTTTAAACGACAACTATGCGCTTGCCTACCGTGTGCTTCAAAGCGTATGCGGCATTCAGCGCGGCAGCCAGCCGTATTCTCACATGAAGAAGGCTGAGCTTGTGCTCAAGGGCTACGTCTCCGAATCGAGCAGCACACAGTTGACCTCACTTAACATTGCCATCAACGGCGGGCTGGCGATGGGACATTACTGGAAGGGACGTCTTCTGTTGGAACAGGCAAAACAGGACCATGACCGCTGCAATGACTATAAAGATGCGGCCATTGCCAGCTTCTGTGCAACAAATGTGACAGAGCGCTTTGATCACTTGCCTGAAAATGCTGACGAGGACGCTGCTCCCCAACTGTCGCCTCCGCAATGGCTCTCTGCCATCGAGCTTTTACGATATCCAGACAGAGCGGTTTTTCGTGTTGATCGTAGAATGGTATTTCAAACGATTTATCAAAAGCTCACTCAGCAGGTTGAAGAGGTGCAGAGCGACAATATCCAGATACATAACGAGCGCTATCGCCTGACAAAAAAGGATGTCAGAAGCAATCTGGAGCGCTGCTTGGATATGGTGAAGGCGCAGTTCCCTGACAAGGAGCCCTTGATCCAAAAAATGATTCGATCAATAAGATAAGCATAGCAACGATACGGTTTTGATAATCTATCTGCTTTTGCAGACATGCTATCGACCAAGAATAAGAAAAGAGACACCGGGAGTAACCGCTCCCGGCGCCTCTTTGCTTATTCTATGCAACGACGGTTCAGAGTTTTTCGGGTATTTGCTTTAACCGACACGCCCAGGCATTCAGCCAAGCCTTTGCTTTTTCCGATTCAGGCCACTTTACTAACATTCCTTCCAGTATTTGAATCTGCCGCTGAGCTAAAATGAAGGCGTTGCGCGAGCGATGATAATCGTAGTTTTGCAATTCTGGCTCTGTGGCGTCCTCAAATGTGTTCCAATCTAAAATATCCTTGAAAATGTGATTTTCTGCATTTTCACCGTATAGCGCATCTACGCAGTTCAAATAGAGTGCTATTGACCTAGGAATATCCGAGGCGGTTTGGCAGTCTTGAATTTCTCGTTTTAAGATTCGTTCTGCCCTTGCCAGCAATTGCTTCTGCGGATGAGAGTTTTCCATTCTTTCAGCAAGTGTCATAAGAAGAGTTGCTCGTGATACGGCATTGCTATCATGCAGCCAATCTAACGCGGTATTTATTACCTCACCGCTGCACGCAGGAAGGTCGGATGCTAATTTGGACAGCAGTACCTCTTGAATTGCTTGCCACTGCGCCTCTGATTCTAACCGCCGTGTCCTAACGTGAAATACAACGTTAGATAGCACGATAGCTTCCTGTAAAGCTCTCACATCCGGTTCGAAGCGATTCCAAATCTCTCTGGCAACTTCAAACTGTGACCTTTCGTCGCGAATAGCATTAAAAAGCCATTCTGCACTCAATAAGCGGACATATAGCAGTTCCGAGCCAGCTGCTGCACAATATAGTTCTCTATCGAGTGGCGAGATTGCCATTTGAAAGGCCAGGGTATCAAACATCATTGGAGAACGCAGCTGACTTAGCAGCGTCAGGAATCCTGTAATATCTAATTTGAGCGCCATATGGTATCCGCAGGTTAACCATGTGAGTCCGCGTAAATGGATTTGTCCTGCCTGATCAATCAGCAAGTGGTACCCCTGTGGGCTTGGCCGGGCTTTTCCGTTTAGTAGTGCCCACAGTGTATATTCTGGAGAAGATGCTCCACACTTCCGATAATCACACTGCTGCTCAGCAGCCTTTGCCAAATTTGGAAACTCTGATAAGAACAGAGCCTTAACTCCACCCGCGGATTGAAGCATTTCCGTTAGCAGTTCCACTTGGCTCGTGCAGATATTGCTCAGCGCATAACAGAACATTTTACATGCATCTATTCGATCACTTTGTGCTCGCTCTGCTACGGCCGTAAGGACTGTAGAGAAATCATCTTTGCAAATACATATCTGCTTTGACGATTCATCATACCACTGCCGCAAATACCTTTCCGCTGCTGACTCTGCTGAAGTTTCGCTTTGAACCTGACACCGGTATGTCTCAGAGCAAAAAAGGACCTCATTTGAGATTCTCAATGCTCTTGGCTTCTGCTGTTGGATATCGGAATCAGAGAGACTATTCAGGTACTCACAAACTTCCATGCATACCCGATGCTCCAGCGGAGCTATGACAAGCGGAAACTTTTGCGCCATAGAGTTGAGAGAATTACTCAGAAGGAATCCATCGATCGTACCGTCCTTGTGATACCGAATTAGATATCGGTCGTGAAAGACGCCTTTTTCACCACGTGTCAGATTTCTTACCAGCAGATTGTTGTGGAGAAGGGGTGCTGTCCGCTGTAAAAAAGCGCGAGTTTCCTCGCAAACATTACTTTTTTGATTTGTGTCCGGATCAAGCGAGCCAAGCGAGGTAATGATCTCCAGTTCAAGGTCTGTTCGTTGTATTCTTGTCAACAGCTTTTCTGCTGCCCGTGCAGAGAAGTATGGATCGGCAATTACCGCCTTGCAAACAGAGGATTGCTCAATATATGCTCTTACCTGCAAAAAGCTATCGATCTCTCCGGTTGTGGGGGTGTTAGAAATAAATGCCCCAGTTTCTTTTTTTTCCTGATAATCTTTAAAAAGAGAGTAGCCGTTCTCCATCGCCTCATCTAACACGGACTCATGTTCGCTGCGGATGCTGATTGCACGATCCGTGGTGATGCGTTGGACTTTCATGAGTTGAGTTCGAATCAGTTCGCTGCTCTTTGCTACAGAATGTAATAATTTATTTGTCCAAGAGTCTCCGATTTGATATGGAGTACTGCCCCAACTTGAGATGATGGAGAGTCCCATCATCAGCGCAATGCTTTGGGAGACGATTAGCTTTCCTGTGGCGGTATTCCATGCGTGGACCACAACCGATGTCATTGGCTCATTAGCCTCGAAGTAGATTTCCTTTTTATTTGCAGGCCACACTTGTGTCTGATTGCAGATCACATAGTCTTTATACTTTCCAATACAGTTAACAATGATATCTTCTGCAAAATCTTTGCACTTACGAATCGTTGTAACCCGCAGGCCTTGATCCTTGTGGATATCTATTTCAAAACTGCTATTCTCAGGGGTACGATAATAAACTTCGTAGTTGCCAAAACGACGTCCATCTATACAGAAGTCAATTCCACAGTTGCATTTTGCCCATTCAAGAAGTTCAAGTGTCTGCTCGTAGCGCGTTCTGCCATCTGCACTGAATTCATTTTGTATCTCACTCAAAAGAGAAAGCTTTTCTCTGTTCCAAAATTCAAAGAGATAACAGAATTCGGATATGGGCACAGCCTGCTGTTCTTCATCATCGGAATATAGGAGCTGCTCTCTTTTATACAACTGCGGCGATTTGAGAGTTACCCTTTCGCATAACATGATTGGTTCGGTGCCCGTCAGACTTATCAAGAAATTATCTGCTTCGCTTGGCGATAGAATCGCCTTTGCAATCAGCTTTTGCCCCTTCCTGTCAGCAGGAAAGGTCTTCCACGGATATGAGGATTGCTCGGTTTCACTGCTGAACCCATAGAGAAGTCTGTATTGTGTATCCACCTTAAAAAGTAATAATTTGACAAACCTTTTCCGCATTTTGCATCCCCTTCGTCAATGTTGAGCAGGCTTTTCAAAGTGCGCTGCTATTTTACCGTTATGATCTGGTATCATTATAGCAAGTATACCCCTCCACTATCGATGCTCGCAATATTGGAATCCAGCAATCTGCGAGATTCCAATATGCAAGCATTTTATAGTAGACAATATGCAACGTTTTTCGACACGCAACACACACTAGATACGGGAAGTCGTTTCACGGCTGCAATTCAAAATGGAGGGACTTTTATGAAAATCAAAAACGTGGCTATCAAAAACTTTAGAGGCTACAGCGATGAGATTAATAGCGACTTTGAAGATTTAACAGCATTCGTTGGGAAAAATGATATTGGAAAATCAACTATTTTAGAGGCACTTGACATTTTCTTTAATGACGGGAAAGGCGTAACAAAACTGGACAAGGCAGATCTGAATGTTGAAAGTAAGGCGCGTCAGGAAACAGATATCTCAATCCGGATCTGCTTTACAGATCTTCCTGAAAAGATTGTTATCGACGCAACAAATGAGACATCACTTAGCGCAGAGTATCTGCTTAATTCGGACGGCTTGCTTGAAGTTGTCAAACGTTATCCTAATGCAGGTACACCAAAAGTTTTTATTTGTGCGATGCATCCGACGAATCCGGAATGTGCAGACCTACTTTCTAAAAAAGATAGTGATCTTAAAAAAATAATTGAGACGAGAGATATCCCATGTGAAGATAAGACGAGAAACGCTGCAATGCGAACGGCAATTTGGAGCTACTACGGTGATGATTTGCAGGTTAATTCAGTCGAACTGGATGTAACTAAAGGTGATGCCAAACCCATTTGGGAGAAGCTCCAAAAATATCTTCCGGTCTACTCTTTATTTCAAGCCGACCGAAAGAACAGTGATAGCGACAGTGAAGTTCAAGATCCTTTGCATGCGGCCGTAAAAGAGATATTACAAGATGAAGGTATCAGCCAAACCTTAGATCATGTCGCAGAAATTGTAGAAGGAAAGCTGCAAGAGGTTGCGACGCGTACTCTTGAAAAGCTGCGAGAGATGAGTCCTGATATAGCCAATACATTGAGTCCTGTCATTCCACCTGCTTCGAGCCTGAAATGGGCAGATGTGTTCAAATCAGTCACTATTTCCGGAGATGAGAGGGTCCCGTCAAGATTTATGCGCAAATTTATTTGCAGGCTCCGGCTGAATGAAGTCAGCCGGCAATAGAGGCGTCGTCCATGACCGCCTCCAAGTGCTTCATGTTCATGTATTTCTTGCTGCCCCACTGGGTGCCTGCCACGTGGCGCAGCCTCGCGCAGACCAGCATCAGGGCGGAATTTCCGTCAGGGAACGTCCCCACCACGCGGGTTCTGCGGCGGATCTCACGGTTCAGCCGCTCGATCACGTTGTTGGTGCGGATGCGTGTCCAGTGTTCGCTGGGAAAATCGCAGTAGGTCAGCGTCTCCTCAATGCCGTCCTCGACCTTCT
>ENA-OPCI01001447-OPCI01001447.1-human-gut-metagenome-genome-assembly--contig:-NODE-1447-length-13480-cov-3.169832_pt1 | contig 13480 bp, 10 predicted proteins | sample MGYA00241564_ERZ501479 | MGnify/ENA primary metagenome ERZ501479 (study PRJEB25962, sample SAMEA2042630) | human gut metagenome | biome: human gut; feature: human-associated habitat; material: faeces...
ATAGGTAACAAAAAATGCCGTATTTATGCGGCTTGTGGCGTTTCGCAAACGCCTAAGTACATTTTATATAGAGAGGAGCATTCCTATGATCACATACAAAATCCAATTAAAAACCATCGAAGACTTCAGAAAATACGTTAATATGGTGGAAAAAATCAACACTACCACTTTTCAGGAACCTATATACTCTCAAAATATCCAACAATTCCTATATAACCATCTTTCTTTAAAGGAGACCATAGGGTGTGCAGCTTCAGAGCACACATCTGCCTTTTGTTCCCTACTTTTGCCATTACGTGCAATGAAACCTCTTTATTCTGTATTGATGTCTGATCCAATAGATTACTGACTTGCCGTATATCTTCTCTGTTTACTTCAAACACATTAGATATATCGTACTTCGGATCATTTCTTTGGCATATTATCTGCTGTTTTTCATTCATTATACTAAGCTGACCTGAAATGACATTGTATTCAATGGAGATTTTTCCACTATTCGTTTTAAAAAACTCAATCTTTTCCTGCATAAGCTCAATGACACGCTGGGAATAATTTTTACGGGGTAAAGACTTTTCCCTAAGTATTTCATCAGAGAGTCTCTGCGCTTCATAATACTGTTTATTATCATCTGGTTTATTAGTAAACATTCTGGAAAATTGAAGGCTGAGTTCTTTCAGACATTTAAGAAGAACTGGATTAAACTGTCCACACTGCCCATCCAGAATCATTCGGATTGCTGTATCATGATCAAATGCTTTCTTATAACATCTTTCACTGGTAAGTGCATCATAAACATCGACTATCGATACAACCTGTGCAGAAATCGGTATTTCTTCACCCTTCAGTCCATCCGGATAACCTTTTCCATCCCATCTTTCATGATGCCATCTGCAGATTTCCCATGCAGTATGCACCAATGGTTTATCCTTTGGGAAGCGCATATCCCGGATCAGGGATGCGCCTATCTCACTGTGGGTTTTCATAATCTTAAACTCTTCATCCGTCAGCCTGCCCGGTTTATTCAGTATTTCTTCCGGAATACCCACTTTACCGATATCATGAAGGGAGGATGCAGTTGTGATCAAAGCAATATCTGCCTCTGTCAGAGGATAAGCATCTGTTACTTTTACCAATTTTCTTAACATCATTTCCGTTGCTGTTTTAATATGCAGAATATGCTCACTGCTTTCGCTGTTGCGAAATCCCAGTACATTACTCAAAATTCCGATCATAATATTGTTGTTTTCTTCTTTTTCATAAACCTGGTCTACAACCACATTTACCAGACGCTTTTGGTTCGCATAAAGTGCCAGTGTATTCTGGACTCTTTTCTTTACGATAACAGAGTCAAAAGGCCGTGTAATATAATCGGTAATACCCATCTCATAGGCTTTACGCATAGTATCAACAGATTCTTCAGAGGAGATCATAATAACTGGAGTTTCATCGATCCATTGGAAACGGTTCATCCATTCCAGGACTCCAAAACCATTCATCTGTGGCATGTTGATATCCAACAACATCAGGTCAATCTCCGGATTTTCTTCCACTATCTGGATTGCCTGATTTCCATTTTCAGCTTCCAGATAATTATAAGTTTCTCCGAGAATCTCCTTCAATATATCCCTGTTAAATTTTGCATCATCTACAATCAGTATTTTTTGTCTTTTATTCATATTTTCTGTTTCCTTTCCTGCTGTTTCTCCCTGAAAACTTACCCGCCCCAGGAAAAATGTGGATATTCACGGTCCACATTGACAAACAGCATGGATATTCACAATCCGCATTCGCTACCTGCTCATTGTATCAAATATTCCCATACATTTCCAGAAAGCAATTTTCAGTAATATCCTATTCGAAAAAAATACAGAAACTTTTTATCCCGTCTTTTTTTGTCCCGGATTCTGGTGTATACTGGATATAAATTTTTTACGAAAAAAACAAAAATGTGAGGTGACAAAAATGGATACCAAACCCGTTTTTCACGGAAGTGATATAGAAAAGATCTGTAGCTACTACAATCTGAAAAAAGAAAACATCGTCAAATTCGGTGCAAATGTCAATCCTCTGGGACTTTCCCCAAAAGCCGGCAGAGCCATTGCAGAACACGTGGATATCCTTTCCTCCTACCCGGACAGAGAATACACATCCCTTCGGAATACGATTTCCAGCTACTGCAATATTCCCGCTGATTTCATCCTTCCGGGAAACGGCTCCAGCGAATTGATCTCCCTTCTGATCCAGGAGCGTGCCCCGAAGCATACTCTGATCCTTGGACCTACCTATTCTGAATACTCCAGAGAGCTCTCTTTCTCCGGAAGTACCCAGGAATACTACCACCTTCAGGAAAACAATGATTTCGAGCCGGACATTCCGGATCTCTGCCGGAAGCTGGAGCAGGGCTATGATTTTCTCATCCTCTGCAACCCCAACAATCCGACCTCCTCTGCCATCACCCAGGAAGAGCTTCGCAGACTTATCGGTTTCTGTGCAGAAAAAAATATCTTCGTGATGATCGACGAAACCTACGTGGAATTTGCCCCGGATATCAACGCCATCACCGCAGTTCCGCTGACACGGGAATTCACCAATCTCATGGTACTCCGCGGCGTATCCAAATTCTTCGCCGCTCCCGGAATGCGCCTGGGCTACGGCATCACCGGAAATATGGACTTTCTTGCAAAAATGCGCGAAAAACAGACACCATGGTCACTTAACAGCCTTGGTGCCTTTGCAGGAGAGATCATGCTGCAGGATCAGGATTACATCAAAAGAACAAGAAATCTCATCCTCTCAGAGCGAGATCGGATGATTCAGGAGCTGAAGGAGGTAGACACTTATAAGGTTTATCCAGCTTACGCAAACTTCATCCTCCTCAAAATCCAGAAAGACGGACTGACTTCCTACGACGTCTTCGAAGCCTGCATCAAACAAGGCCTGATGATCCGAGACTGCTCCTCCTTCCAGTGCCTGGATGGAGAGTTTGTGCGGTTCTGTATTATGATGCCGGAGGATAATGGAAGGCTTTTGGCGGTGTTGAAGACTTTGTAAGACTATGTGTTTTTTCTGCATAGAAACTTATTTGAACATTATCAAAGGATAAAACACAACTATGAAATTATATAAATATAAATCATTACCCCATAAAAAAGAATTAACTGCTGAAGAAAAAGAACAATTAGAATATTGTAAAGATATATTACTTAATCACCGCTTATTTATGGCTCCACGAGAAACATTAAATGATCCATTTGAAGGAATGGCTATTCCTATATCTTTAAGTATATGTGGTTCTGGTTCATTTGGATCATTAGGTTTACCCCATCCACTTGTTGAAGACCGTATGAATCAATACAGAATATTGTCCTTATCAGCTAATCCTAAAAATCCAATAATGTGGGCACACTACGCAAATAAGTATTCTGGTGTATGTTTTGAATTTGAATTTAATAACAATTTCGAAAATATTCATAAAGTATCCTATATAGAACATCAATACGATACAATTTATGATCCCACAGAAGAAGAATTTCGTAGAGCAATTGAAAAAAGCCTTCTTTGCAAAAGCAAAAATTGGAGTTATGAAGAAGAATATAGAATAATTTCAAAGTCTAATGAATCATTTTTTCATTTTGATCAGTCAGAGTTAACCGGCATTATTATCGGTAATAGATCCTTATGCGCTCAAGAATTAGTTTCTTGGGCCACCAAAGGAAACATTCCCATATATTACACCTTTACTTCCACCCAAAACTATGAAATAAATATTATTAACAAATCGCCCAATACTCTTATAATTGGCGACGATACATTAGATAATATACCTCATCATTAACTTTTAACTTGTCAAAATGTAAAATCTATATATAATATAGAGATGACTACGAAGGATAAAACCGTAGAAATTGTGGATACTGAAACTGTTAAACAAGTCTCAAAAAAGGAGTAAGAATGAACAACGAGTTTTTATTGAAAGTAGTTAACTATGTAGCCGATCACTTCGGCAACCTTCCGGACAATTCAAAGCCCGGATTTGAAAATTTTACAAATGATGAATTTGATACTGCCGTGAAATATTTAGCAGAAATAGGTGTACTTAAATTGAATCAATCAAAAGATTTTTCTTATTGCGGTCGTCGCGATATAGAAACCAACGATGATTATGAAGAATATTACGTAACAAAAGCCTTTATTTCGGAAGAAAATCTAAAAAAGTTTAAAGCATCATTAGAACAGTAGAACAACCCGAATTTTTTAGTAAAATTTATTTTCCTACTTTTATTGTTTTTTCTACAGTTTTTTATAGTTCTATTTTTTACAATTTATTACTAATTATACATCATTTCACATTTTTCACTGAAGCTCAAAAACAGGTGACATATAAAACTTTATATCTCACCTGTTCTCTATTGATTTATTTTTTCTTATACAAACATCTGCTGTAACAAACCTTTTTTCAGTTCTTCCCATGCAGCTAATGTTGCTTTCTTTTTTTCGATTACATCATCCAGTGCCGAAAGACAAGCAACAATTTTTTGTTGTTCAATAAAGCAAGGCATTGAAACAACATAACCACCAACTAATTTTAAATTCAATCCACCTCTTGTGCCGTCACCAGATGAAATAAGTCGTAAATTATTATATTGTGTCTGTAAGTATTGATATAAATAATCATCACAAATATCATCATTTGTTTCAATAGCACAAAGCGACTGATTAGTACAAAGAGGAACTCTTGTAATTGCTACCATCCCCCGTGTTTTTCCTTGTCCAGCCAATGCCATTACAACTGTATTCGGCTTCACCATCTTTGTACTGCACTTATCAAATCCTAATTGTGATATTCTTTTTTCAGTTTCATAAATTTGGCCGTTATTTACTTCGCCAGAACTCATCCATTGAATTGTACCATTGTCCCAATATTCAGGGATTTTTGTACTCGGTGTTGCACCTGCAAAGCATGTGGCAATATCATCAATCTTCTTTTCTTCCCATTCTGGAAACTCACTTCCATCATTCGCTTTAAATCTTACTTCTTGACTAAATAACTTTTGCATCACACCTTTTTTACGTTCTTTCCATGTAGTTATAGTTTCTTTTTGTTTTTCAATCACCCTATCAACGGTTGATAAAAATTCTGCTATTTTCTGTTGTTCTGGAAGTGATGGTACATTTAATTCAATTTCCCAAAATGTTGGCATGTCAATATTTTTTCCATCACGAATTCCTACTACTGCTGCTGATAATTTACCTTCGATAAAATTATATGTTCTAAAATATCCTTTGTATGCTTCTGGAATTAATTTATTTGTTCTCAAAATTTTATACGCCGGACTTGAAATTCCATCATAATTTGAACACTCTAAACCGCCTTCAAACGACCGTAAATGAATAATAAAATCACCTTTTTTCATTGCTTTATAACTATCTAAATTGGTTTTATTATAATTTATATTACGGTTGCTTTTGTCACGCAATATAGTACCCATCCCCTGTTGTACAGAAAGAACAGGCATGGTCGGATGTTTTTTATCAATAATTTCCACAAAAATATCTTTCATTTTCATTCTTTTACAATTAGGAAACTCAATTCCCTCATCAGTTTTGAACCTCAGCATTTACCCATATCCTTTTTCTATAATTCTACACTCTTCATTTTACTTATATCATACGAATTCAAATAAGAACCATTCTGATTTATATTCTTAATATCAATTACACAAACCTCTGGTAAATCTGATTTTTCTTCACCCAGTGGAACCTCATAATATTTAAATGGGGCATACCAAATAAGATAATCTATGTTTAATTTTTTTAAAATATTTACAAACGAATTATCCCAGAACCAATAATGAGGTTTTCCCTTTATCACTCCATTATCCATTATTGATTCCATTTCAAAATAAGCTGAAGACTCATCTAACACTAAGAAAATAGTCTTATATCCTGGATGATTTTTTCCATATAAATCAATTTGATTATTATGCTTCATAAGAACACGTTCAAAATTGGAATAATAAAATTTATAATTATGGTCTTCATCCGTCGGTAAATCCGTAACTGCCGTCACAATAACATTTTTTACATTTGGAAAACTATCAAGTAGTCCACTTTTACGGATTTGTTTTTGTATCACACTTTCTCGTTGGTTGGTAGGATTTACAATTTTACCATTTTTGCTTTCAAAAGCATGGTCATCTATTCTCATTACGTCCATCATTAGTTTTAATTTATCATTATAAAAATCAGGTGGGGGATCTGATTTTCCAGATGAATCACTCCATAATTTCCATTCTTCCGGATCATGAATTGAGGCAAATATTTCCCTCACAGCAACACTATCATTTAAAAGCAAAACTTTATTTACTTTTACACTCTGCAACCATTCAATAATTTTTGATTCATCATCAAAAAAGTTCATATATTCACCTACCTTTACAACCCAAGCTCTCTCATAAAACTTTCAGCCTTATCAATCGCAGCTTTTGTCTCAGAATCCAGTGTCTTAATCCGATTTCTCACAGCATCTAAATCCACTGGTTCTTCTTCCTCGAATGTATCAACATATCTTGGAATATTCAAATTATAACCATTTTCGATAATCTCACTCATATACGCTTTATGAGCAAATTTATCTATCTCTGCACGTTTTTCATACGCATCTACAATTTTATCAATATGCTCCTGTTCTAAGATATTCTGATTCTTTCCGGGCTTAAACTCTTTCGATGCATCAATGAACAGGATATTTCCCGAGTTTCCATTTCTATTACTTTTCAGTACCAATACGCATACAGGAATTCCTGTACCATGAAACAGATTTGCAGGCAATCCGATAACAGCATCCAAGCGGTTCAGGTCTTTGATAATATACTTTCTGATTGCTTCTTCTGCACCACCACGGAACAATACACCATGCGGTAACAGTACAGCTACACGACCATCTGTCTCATCCATGTGATAAATCATATGTTCTACAAAGGCAAGATCAGCTGCAGACTTCGGCGCCAATTTTCCTACTCCTCTGTATCGTGGATCATCTTCAAATTTCTTGTCCGCCGACCACTTCAAACTATACGGTGGATTGCAGACCTGTACAGTCAGTCTCAAATCATAACCGTATTTATCATCTTTCAGTGTATCACCTTTATAAATATCAAAATTTTGCCAGTCTACGCCATGCATAATCATATTCATTCTCGATAAATTGTATGTTGTAGCATTCAGCTCCTGTCCATAGAAATGGCCAACTTTATGTGTAGTTAAATGCTTCTGAACTTCCAACAACATAGATGCAGAACCGCAAGTGCAATCACCTACAGTCTTTGCTTCGTCTAATCCGAGTGATGCAAGTGTAGCGCAAAGTCTACTCGGACCAGCAGGTGTAAAAAACTCTCCACCTTTTTTTCCAGCATCCGAAGCAAACAGACCAATCAAAATCATATATGCTGTTCCCAACACATCGAACTGTGAATCCTGTAAATCGAAATCAATATCTGAAACTTTAACCATAACACGACCAATCATATCTGTACGGTCTGCTACTGACTCTCCAAGACGTGCATCCTTTAAACGCATATCATTGAATAGTCCATCAAATGCTTTGTTGGATTCATGGCCCATTGTAGAACCTACAAGATCATTAATTGCTTTTTCAAAATCCTCAACACTAAATCTATCTGCTTCGCTCTCAAATTTGGTAATCTTACGAATCAGGTTACGAAACAGGTTTTCCGGTCTGATAACATATCCCAGTTTGGTTAAAGACCATTCTTCCACAACAGATCTATAATCATCATCTGCAAATGCTTCTTCATATGTTACACCATCATTTTCAAGAATTTCCGCCATATACATTTCTGTACGTTCTGACAGATAACGATAGAAAATAACGCCAAGAATATAGTTTTTAAATTCACTGGCATCCATCTGTCCCCGTAATTCATTGGCGATCGCCCATAGCTTTTGAGAAAGCTCATTCGCCTGTGCCTGATATGTATTTGTGTTCGCCATAATTATTCTCCTTCTGCTTTATATTTATTATACATATCCTCTATAAACGTCTTCACTGATTTTGTCAGCTTTGTCATCTTCAGAATATTCAGCTTGTATTCTGTCAATCTCTTACGAATATCATCATTTGAAATTGTTCCATGAAACGCATATTCGTTAAACAATTCTGATACAATCATGTAGTCAATTTCGTTACCAAATGCAAATTCTTCCATATCAGCCTGCATCTGTTCTTTCTCAAATTGCATAAATGCTTCCATCACATCTGCCCCCTCTGGCAAATCATAGAATCTGGTCAAAATGAACTGTTTCATAACCTCTTTCTTTAATCGCAAAGATTCATTATCAGAACGCTCAATCTCGCGCAGAATTAAATCTACATCCTGCTGCTTTTCTTCCTCTGTCTTATTATAATTATTTGCATTTTTCAGCAAATTCAAAATATATACAACATTGATACGATCTGTTCTCACAAGCTCAATATCAAAATCCACATCTACTGGCACAGATACCCTTGGATTTGGATTGTGAGTCTGATCTTTGTAATACAGATACCAACTTTTAAATCCTTCATATTCATCCTCATCCAACACCTTTTCTAATTTCTTCCAGTCAAACTCTGTAAAAGTTTTTAAAACAGCAAGAGTTTTTGCCATTGAACGAAATGCAATGATAAATCTACGGATTTCATCTTCTGATTTAAGTTGCCCTGCTACATCTACATTTGGTGCAATCCTTCTCAACACAAGTTCCTGATTTTTCCACTGATTCAGGTAATATTCGAAATTCTCAAGCAGATATTCGTTTGGATCTCCGTCACCAGAAAACAAGGTCAGTGCATCATCCTGCCATTTCTTAATGTTTCTGTATGTGACAATCTGACCAAACTGTTTTGTTACTTTATCAACTCGATTTGTACGGCTATACGCCTGTACCAATGAATGCCAGATAAGATTTTTATCCAGATACAACGTGTTCAACGGTTTTGCATCAAATCCCGTCAGAAACATATTAACTACCAAAAGAATATCAATCTGCGGTGAGTCCTGCTGTTTTAGTCTTCTTGTAATATCTTTTCTATATGCATCAAATGTACCAAATGTAAATTCTACGCCAAACAAGTCTTTGTAGTCTTTCATACATCGTTCAAGAAGTTCCTGTGAATGTTCATCCGCTCCATCATCCATATCTTCATTTGTCTGATAAGAAAAAACTGCAGCAATCTTTAATTTTTTATCTTCTGGTACCACATCATTCAATTTCTTAAATTCATCATAGTATTTCCCAAGAGTCTGAATCTTATCAACTGCAAACAATGCCGTATAAATGTCTTTTCCCTGTGGATGTGCATGCTGTTCGTGATGTTCGAAGATATGCTTTGCAATTTTAGAAATGCGTTCATCATTATGATATAAAGACTCTATATCGATATTATGACGTCTGCAGTATTCCGGATCATCTAATTGCTTTGGGTCAATACCATTGATTGAACTTTCTTCTGCTGAAAAGACGCTCTGATACTCTACTGAAAATCTCAGCACATTCCCGTCTGCAATCGCATCTTTAATCATATATTTATGCAAGCACGCATCCAACTTATCTCCAGCATAAAACACATCTGCAGTCGTACGTCCATCTACACCTTTGTTTCTTTCAAAAATAGGCGTTCCGGTAAATCCAATATAGTTTGCTCTTTCAAAATGTTTCTGAATCAGACTATGCATTTTTCCAAACTGAGAGCGATGACACTCATCAATAATAAATACAACTTTTTTATCTTTGTATGCATCCATTACAGCTGCATATTTCGGATTCTTGACAGCATTTGCCATCTTCTGAATCGTTGTAACAATCATCTTTTTCTCAGATGATTTCAGCATATTGATAAGTACAGCAGTGCTATTTGTCCTATCTACACAGTCTTTCTCAAAGCTGTTATATTCATCAATAGTCTGATCATCCAAATCTTTTCTATCGATCAGAAATACAACCAAATCTACCATTGGTTCATCGCGCAAAATCTGTGCCAGCTTGAATGACGTCAACGTCTTTCCTGAACCTGTACAGGCAAATACATATCCATTCTGATTCACTTCCAGTACACGCTTCTTTGCAGCTTTTACAGCATAAATCTGATATGGTCTCATAACCATTAATACAGGTTCTGTAGTCTTAATGACCATATATTTATTCAGCATTTCTGTAATAGCTGATTTACGAAAAAACTCGCCCGTAAATGTATTCAAATCATTAATACGGGTATTCTTTTCATCTGTCCAGAAAAATACCAGAGATTTCAGAATTGGATTATACTGACCATCCAACATCTCATTTTCATTACAGAAGTATTTGGTCTGTACAGAATTGCTAACCACAAACAGCTGTAAATATCTAAAAATACCTTTAAAAGAAAATTTTCTGTATCTGTTAATCTGGTTGATTGCTTCATTGATTTCCACACCGGGACGTTTCAATTCAATCTGAACAAGCGGCAAACCATTAATTAAAACAGTCACATCATAACGATTTTTATACACTACATCGTCTTTATGAGCTTTATCCATTGTGACTTGATGTGTTACCTGATAAATATTTCTATCTGTATCACCTGAAAAAAACTCAATATACACGGATTCACCATTATCCAGCTGTAAATCATATTTATCCCTTAATACCTTTGCTGATTCATATACAGAGTGATTATCTACATGAATCATAATACGATTGAATTCACTATCTGAAAATGATGCCGTATGTCCTTTTTCTTCCAGTTTCTTCGCATTGAACTTTGCAAGCTGTTCGCGGAAATTGGCAAGCACCTCATCATAATTATTTAATTTTATGAACTTGTATCCGATACCCTCCAAACGGTCAATGAAAATATCTTCAATTTCGTATTCCGAAGTATGTGCCATTATTTCACCCTCCTTTTGTGATTTCCTTAAGATTCATTTGGAAAAATTCCACCGAACATATTATTCAATACTTTTGCTATTTTCATTATAGTTAATAGACAATATGTCTTTTATTTCTTTAATAATTGCTATTTCCTTAAATTTTATCTAACTGAAATATATTTACATTACATAAAGTTTTGGTATAATAGATTTTAACCTAATTATAATCTCGCATATGGATAAAATCAATTTTTGTTTCTTAAGTTAAAACTTTACATTTCCCTTTCATCCCTTTTTATTACTCAATACACATTACAAATAGTTTATTTCATCATCAGATATTGTCTTTCCATTCCATGTATAGTACAATATGTTCATCTCTCATTAATATCTACAACTGAGGATTTCCCATGCATATAATCGGTAAAATAAATAAAAACATATACAAATGTGTAACTGAAGATATTACTACAGAAGAAGTTATCATAACAGATAATCAAATTAACCATATAAAAAACAGGCATCCCAACGATTACGAAAATTTTTCTTCCTATTTTTCCGACATTTTGTCTGATCCTGATTTCATTTTAGAAGCAAATAAGCCTAATACCGCTTTTATTTTAAAACAAATAACTGAAAACGACTTAACGGTTCAATTAATACTTCGTTTACAAACTTCTCAAGATCCCAAAGGGTACAAAAATTCTATTATAACGTTTTTAAAAATTGATATTAAAACATGGAATAAATATCTTCGTAACAAAAAAATCCTTTACAGAAAAGATTAAAGTAGATATAATAATCATACAATAACAAAAGGAATTCCCCGTGGTGGTAAACTTTCGTGTCAACCACGCGCCGCCGGTACTGACAAGAGTTTTCTTTTAAGCTCTGAGAGATGCAGGAGAATGGCACGCCTGCCGGGTGATTTCCTTGTTAATTCGAAAAGGAGTCGTTGCTGAACAGCTGATTTATTCATCTGTCACGCAACGGCTCCTTCTTCACTTCATATGCCAAAATCAATCAAGCATTCACTACTTACTCATAGTCCCATAATATCTCTGCGATTTACTTAACCAACCCCAACACCTTCAACGCATTACTCTCCGTCACAACCACAACCTCCTCGCAGCTGATTCCCTTAATCTCCGCAATGATCTTCACAACCTCCGGCAGATACAGGGAGCTGTTTCTTTTTCCACGGTTCGGCACAGGTGCCATATAGGGGCAGTCGGTTTCCAACAGGATCTGATTCAGCGGCGCATACTCTGCCACCTCTTTCAGCTTCCGGGAATTCTTAAAAGTAACCACTCCGCCGATTCCAAGATAAAGTCCCATATTCAGATACTCCCTTGCAATCTCCTTACTATAGGAAAAGCAATGGATAACTCCGCCGTACATCCCATCCTGCATATATTCTTTCACAATATTCAGCGTATCCTCTGCTGCGTCACGGCTGTGGATCATAAACGGAAGCTTTTTCTCACGGGCGATGTCCATCTGCTGGCGGAATACCTTCTGCTGGAGAAGATGCTCCTCCTTCTCCTTATGCCAGTAATAATCCAGGCCGATCTCGCCTACGGCTACCGTTTTTTTCATGTCGCAATATCTGCGGATCTCATCCAGCACAGTTGCATCCACCTTATCCGCATCATCCGGATGAACACCCACTGCGCCATAAACAAAAGGATACTTCTCAACCAGATCATAAACCCGGTCAAAATGTCCCACAGAAGCACACACATCCACAATATGCCCGATCCCGTTCTCCTGCATACTATCCAGCATGGCAAAACGATCCTCATCAAAAGCCTCATCATCGTAATGTGCATGAGTATCAAAAATCATAGCTTTATCCACAATCATCTCGTCACCGACGGAAACTTTTCCACCTTTCAGCACTCTTGTAAACACACCTTCCCGGGGCATGATGCACTCACCCATCTTCTGAAAAATAGCACAGCCATTGTGGCACTCCTTTCCGATCTGAGTCAGCTCCAGCACAACCTCACCACAACGAAATCTGGTGCCAACCGGAAGCTTTGCAAAATCAATCCCTTCCACAACCAGATTCTCACCAAAAGCACCATCCTCAACCTCTGCGCCCTTTGCACGAAATGCATCGATCTTTTCACCGGAAAGAAGACTCACCTGCCGATGCCACTTCCCAGCATGAGCATCCCCCTCAAGCCCCCAGTCCTCCACAAAAACCGCAGACCCGACATTCTTCTTCTGTGTTCCTTTCTTCTCACTGATACAAACCGCAAGTACTTTTCCCATAGCAAACTCCTATTAATCACACATCATTACCAAATTTATTCCTATATCACACCAGCAATATTGATTTCCAAAACCTACCACATGTAACTCTCAAGCCTCAGGAATTATGAATCGCTGGAGATGAATTTTAATCATAAAACCTACCACATCCAACAGCCAGCCCAACGGAGGCAGGGCCAGTACGGTGACACGCTGCGCGGCCTGTTCGGCTGCGTCGCTGATTTGCTGCCATTCGCGCCAACTCGCCTGTGGCTCAAACAGGGCACTCGGTGGCAGCAGCTATACTCGCC
>ENA-OPCI01001464-OPCI01001464.1-human-gut-metagenome-genome-assembly--contig:-NODE-1464-length-13417-cov-5.271217_pt1 | contig 13417 bp, 15 predicted proteins | sample MGYA00241564_ERZ501479 | MGnify/ENA primary metagenome ERZ501479 (study PRJEB25962, sample SAMEA2042630) | human gut metagenome | biome: human gut; feature: human-associated habitat; material: faeces...
TAAGACGCCGCCCTCTCACGGCGGAAACACGGGTTCGATTCCCGTACGGACTGCTACTATTATAAATATAATAGCCCAACCCGAGAAAATGTTGTCATACGACAACATTTTTTTATTACAAATAAGGGGTGATTGCGGTATTTGAAAAAGGAGATATCAAGCAGAATGGGAGTATTAGAAAAGCTACTGTATTCAATTATGTGTGGTGGACAAGATAGAAATATAAAATTTTCAGATTTGCAGAAAATACTTGATATGTTTGGATTTCAATATAGAATCAAAGGCGATCATTTCATATATTGGAAAGATGGCATTGATGAAATTATAAATATTCAGCCAGATGGAAGTAAAGCTAAGCCTTATCAGGTGAAACAGATTAGAAATTTAATATTAAAATATGGATTGGAGGTGTAGATAAATGCATAAATATGAGAGGATAATATACTGGTCAGAACAGGATCAAAAATTTATTGTTGAAGTACCAGAGTTGGCTGGTTGTATGGCGGACGGAGAAACGGCGGCAGAGGCTTTGGAAAATGTGGAAACAGTTATTTCCGAATGGATAGAGACGGCAAAGGCTATTGGGCGGGAAATTCCAGTGCCAAAAGGAAAATTGATGTACGCATAATGAAAAATCCAGTGTTTTCATGGAATCGTCCGTGAAAACACTGGATTTTTTACGAAATGAACTTCTTTACAATTCAATGGTCAGTTCTACCGGACAGTGATCCGAACCGAATACATCGGTATGGATAGCCGCTCCGGTGAGACTGGAATCGAGCCGCCTGGAAGTGATGAAATAATCGATCCGCCATCCGGCGTTTTTCTCGCGGGCTTTAAAGCGGTAGGACCACCAGGAATAAATGCCCTCGGCATCCGGATAAAAATAGCGGAAGGTATCCGTAAAACCGGCGTTTAAAAGTTCGGTCATTTTTCCCCGTTCTTCATCGGAAAAACCGGCACTTTTGCGGTTGGTCTTTGGATTTTTCAGATCGATCTCCGTGTGTGCAACATTTAAATCGCCGCAGAGAATGACCGGTTTTTTGCTGTCGAGCTGAAGAAGATAAGCGCGGAAAGCATCTTCCCATTCCATGCGGTAGGGAAGCCGCGCTAGTTCGTTCTGGGAGTTTGGAGTGTAACAGGTGACAAGATAGAAGCTGTCATATTCGAGGGTGATCACTCGACCTTCGGTATCGCAGATTGCGGTGCCGATGCCGCGTGTGACCTGAAGAGGTTCGTGTTTTGCAAAGATTGCCGTGCCGGAGTAGCCTTTTTTCTCGGCGTAATTCCAGTACTGGTGGTAGCCCGGCAGATCAAGTGCGATCTGTCCTTCCTGCAGCTTGGATTCCTGAATGCAGAAAAAATCGGCATCTGCGGCATGAAAATAATCGAGAAATCCTTTTTGTACACAGGCGCGCAGCCCGTTAACGTTCCATGAGATAAGTTTCATTTCTGATGTCCTCCTGAGTTGCTTTTATACAAATTATATACATATGGGAAAGAAAGCACAAGTCTTGTTACTGCTTGCAGGGGAACAATAACCAGGCTTCTGAAAAAAGTACTTGACGCATGGCCTGTGCTATGATAGTATAATACACGGTTCGTTGGTCAAGCGGTTAAGACGCCGCCCTCTCACGGCGGAAACACGGGTTCGATTCCCGTACGGACTGCTGAAGTTCTTACCTGATTGGGTAAGAACTTTTTGTTTTATGAAAGAAATACACAAAATCCCTTGAAATCAGGGAAAAAGAGTGATATGATAACAAAAGTAACATAGAAACTAAGGTTGAGAGAGGGCAGATGTCCTCTCTCAAATTTTTGTGAAAATGTGTTTTATGTCAAAGAAAAGAGGTGGTAATATGTCAAAGGCAAGTACTTATGAGGCAAAGACAGAACAACTGATTCTTCCGATTCTGGAGCGTATGCAGTTTGAACTGGTAGATGTAGAATATGTCAAGGAAGGCAGCACGTATTATCTGCGGGCGTATATTGACAAAGAGGGCGGCATTACAATCAACGATTGTGAAGCGGTGGCACGTGAGATGAATGAACTGCTCGACCGTGAAGATTTCATTCCGGATTCCTATACATTTGAGGTAAGTTCTCCGGGACTTGGAAGACCTTTAAAGAAAGAAAAAGATTATGTCCGCAATATGGGCAAAGAAATTGAGATCCGTACCTACCGTGCGATCGACCGCTGTAAGGAATTCACAGGAATTTTAAAAGCGTATGATGATACATCTGTGACGATTGCAGATGAGAACGACAAAGAGACCACCTTTTTAAAGACAGATATTGCACTGATCCGACAGGCAATTGATTTTTAGGACAATGACTTATAGAGCAGTTTATAGAAAAGTCCGTTTTGCGGAGGTAAACTGCGCAGGAGATATCGCTTATGCGATACCTCATATGTGGAAAACACGATAAATATATATGGAGGATAAAAATCATGAATAATGAGTTATTGGATGCGTTAACGATACTGGAGAAGGAGAAAAACATCAGTAAAGAAACGCTGCTTGAGGCAATTGAAAATTCCCTTTTAACTGCCTGCAAAAATCATTTTGGAAAGGCTGACAACGTAAAAGTTGTGATTGATCCGGACACCTGCGAATATCATTGTTATCAGGAAAAAACAGTGGTAGAGACTGTGGAAGATCCGATTGAGCAGATCTCTTTGCAGAATGCGCAGATGATCAATGGAAAATATACACTGGGCGATATTGTTCAGGTAGAAGTAAAATCCAAAGAATTTGGACGTATTGCAACACAGAATGCCAAGAATGTGATCTTACAGAAGATCCGTGAAGAAGAACGGAAAGTGATTTACGATGAGTATTTCAGCATGGAAAAAGAAGTAGTGACAGGTGTTGTCCAGCGTTATGTCGGACGCAATGTCAGTATTAATCTTGGAAAGGCAGATGCACTCCTGACCGAAAGTGAGCAGATCAAGGGGGAAACCTTCCAGCCAACCGAACGCATTAAGGTATATATTCTGGAAGTGAAGGCAACCTCAAAGGGACCGAAGATTCTTGTTTCCAGAACACATCCGGAGCTTGTCAAGAGACTTTTTGAGTCAGAGGTTTCCGAAGTGCGGGATGGTATCGTTGAAATTAAAGCAATCTCACGTGAGGCAGGAAGCCGTACAAAAATCGCGGTATGGTCGAACGATCCGGATGTAGATCCGGTTGGCGCATGTGTCGGAATGAACGGAGCACGTGTCAATGCGATCGTTAATGAGCTGCGCGGAGAAAAAATTGATATCATTACATGGGATGAGAATCCTGCAATTTTGATTCAGAATGCATTAAGTCCTGCAAAGGTTATTTCCGTTATTGCGGACGCTGACGAGAAAGCAGCAAAAGTTGTGGTTCCGGATTACCAGTTATCGCTTGCTATTGGTAAGGAAGGACAAAATGCCCGTCTGGCAGCCCGCCTGACTGGATTTAAGATTGATATCAAGAGTGAGACGCAGGCAAGAGAGTCCGGAGATTTCCTTGATTACGAAAATGATTATGAAGACGATGAGTATGATGATAATTATGAGTATGATGAGGAAGGATATTACAAAGATCCGGATGCCACAGAAGAAATTCCTACCGAAGCAGAAGCATCAACAGAAGAAGCGCCGGTAGAAGAAACATCAGCAGATGAGACTTCTTTTGAGGAGTAATTATGGCAAATAAAAAAATTCCATTGCGCAAGTGTGTCGCCTGTAATGAAATGAAGGAAAAAAAAGAAATGATCCGGGTAATTAAGACACCGGAAAATGAGATTATGCTGGATGCCACCGGTCGTAAAAACGGCCGTGGAGCATACATCTGTGCAGATCCTGGGTGTCTTCGCCTGGCAAGAAAAAACAAGGGACTTGAGCGCTCCTTAAAGACTGCAATTCCACAGGAAGTGTATGAGAGTCTGGAAAAGGAGATGAGTACACTTGCATGATAGCGTATTATCCATGCTTTCCATAGCCGCAAAGTCGGGAAATGTTGTAAGCGGTGAATTTTCTACAGAAAAAGCAGTAAAAACAGGTCATGCATATCTCGTGATTGTCTCTGCGGAGGCATCCGGGAACACAAAAAAGAGTTTTTGTAATATGACGGATTTTTACCATGTGCCATGCTACTGTTACGGAAGCAAGGAAGCACTTGGACGCTGTATCGGAAAAGAATTCCGTGCATCACTTGCCGTGACAGATGAGAATCTGGCGAGGGCCGTAGAAAAGAAGCTCAAAGAGCACACCGTATAAAAATATAAAACTGAATAACGGAGGTAAATTCATTTATGGCAAAAATGAGAGTTCATGAACTCGCGAAAGAGTTAAATATAAAATCACAGGATATTTTAGATAAATTAAAAAATACAAAGTTTGACGGAAAAAGTGCTTCCAGCAATATGGAAGAAGAAGCACAGGCACTGGTCCGCGGTGCTTTTTCGAAAGAAGCAAAACCGGCAGCAGATGTGAAAAAAACAGAAGTTGCAAAGGCAGGTGCAACAAAAACTGCGGATGGAAAAGAACGTCCAAAGAAGAAATCCAGCATCACAGCCGTATTTAATGCACAGTACAGCAAACAGTCCAGAAAGCCGGCAAACGGAAATAACAACAACCGTGGAAACGGTAATAACAGAAGACGGGAGGACAATAAGCGTCCGGCACAGCACAGCATCATTCGTCCGCGTCCGGTCGGGGAGCGTGCAATGCGTCCGATCAGTGAGCGTACGCCTTCGCCGACAGCGGATCTTGAAGTAAGTAAGCCGGCAAACAATAAACCGGCAGAAAACACAAATACCCGCAACAGCCAGGAAAACCGTGGAAACAATAATCATTCCGGTGGCGAGAGAAACAACAGACCGCAGAATGACAGAAACAATGACAGAGGCGGGGAGAGAAATAATAACCGTCATCAGGGAGATAGAAACAATAACAATCGTCCGAACGGAGACAGAAACAACAGCCGTCCACAGAACGACAGAAACAATAACGGCAGGAAGAACCGTTTCAGTAAAGAGCCGGCAGCAGTTGCAGCACCGGAAGAAATCCGCGGAAAGGACTCCCGTGGAAATAATGACCGCCGCAATAACAACAATAATCATCGGAAAGATCATGATAAACTCGGCGGAAAGAAACAGGAAAATTATGTAAACCTTGAGAAGCACGGCGGCAGAAAGAAACCACAGCAGCAGCCGAAGCCGAAGGAAGATGAAAATGTAATCAAGACGATCACACTTCCGGAAAAGATGACAATCCGTGATCTGGCAGACAAGATGAAACTGCAGCCATCTGCCATTGTAAAGAAACTCTTTATGAAGGGTGAAATGGTAACGGTAAATCAGGAAGTAGATTTTGAGACAGCGGAAGAAATCGCACTGGAGTTTAACTTTATCTGCGAGCCGGAGGAGAAGATTGATGTCATCGCGGAACTCTTAAAAGAGGATGAAGAAGATCCGAAGAATCTGGTCCCACGTCCACCGGTTGTCTGTGTTATGGGTCATGTCGATCATGGTAAAACATCCCTGCTGGACGCGATCCGTTCCACACGTGTGACAGACCGCGAGGCCGGTGGTATTACCCAGCATATCGGTGCATCTGTGGTGTCCATCAATGGACAGAAGATCACGTTCCTGGATACTCCTGGTCATGAGGCATTTACCGCAATGCGTATGCGTGGTGCAAATTCTACCGATATTGCAATCCTGGTTGTCGCTGCAGATGATGGTGTTATGCCACAGACCATCGAGGCAATCAACCATGCAAAGGCTGCCGGTGTAGAAATCATCGTTGCTGTCAACAAGATTGATAAGCCGAGTGCAAACATTGAAAAAGTAAAGCAGGAGCTTTCCGAATACGAACTGATTCCGGAAGACTGGGGTGGAAGTACGATTTTCTGTCCGGTTTCTGCACATACTAAGGAAGGTATCGACAATCTTCTGGAAATGATCCTTCTGACTGCAGAAGTGATGGAACTGAAAGCAAATCCAAACCGTAATGCAAGAGGTCTGGTCATTGAGGCACAGCTGGATAAGGGACGTGGTGCGGTAGCAACGGTTCTGGTTCAGAAAGGAACACTTCATGTCGGAGATTCCATTGCCTGTGGAAGCAGCTACGGTAAAGTCCGTGCCATGATCGACGACAAGGGACAGCGCGTGAAGAAGGCAACTCCTTCCACACCGGTAGAGATCCTCGGATTAAACAGTGTACCGGCAGCCGGAGAGACATTTGTTGTCTGCGATTCCGATAAGGAAGCAAAATCATTTGCAGATACTTATATTTCAGAGGAAAAGAACCGCCTGATCGAAGATACCAAGGCAAAGATGTCACTGGATGATCTGTTCTCCCAGATCCAGTCCGGAAATATGAAGGAACTTGATATTATTGTAAAAGCGGATGTACAGGGTTCTGTTGAGGCAGTGAAACAGTCACTTGTGAAACTGTCCAATGAAGAAGTGGTTGTAAAAGTGATCCATGGTGGTGTCGGTGCAATCAACGAATCTGATGTTATTCTTGCTTCCGCATCCAATGCGATCATCATCGGATTTAATGTCCGTCCGGACCCGATTGCAAAAGTTACCGCAGACAATGAGGGTGTAGATATCCGTCTGTACAAGGTTATTTACAATGCGATCGAGGATGTAGAGGCTGCCATGAAGGGTATGCTTGATCCTGTATTTGAGGAGAAAGTTATCGGTCATGCAGAAATCCGTCAGATCTTTAAGGCATCCGGTGTCGGTAATATTGCCGGTTCTTATGTACTTGACGGTGTGATGGAACGCGGATGTAAAGTTCGTATTTCCAGAGAAGGCGAGCAGATCTTCGAGGGAGATTTAGCATCCCTGAAGCGTTTCAAGGATGATGTCAAGGAAGTTAAGGCCGGATATGAATGTGGTCTTGTATTCGAAGGCTTTAATGACATTCAGGAACTTGATCAGGTAGAAGCTTATAAGATGGTAGAAGTACCAAGATAGGATAGAATATGAGAAAAAACAGTATTAAAAATATTCGGATCAATGAGGAAGTGATGCGTGAGCTTTCCAATATTATCCGCGGGGAAATCAAAGACCCGCGGATCAATCCGATGACCAGTGTAGTTGCAGTGGAGGTCGCTCCGGATCTGAAAACGGCAAAGGCCTATATCAGTGTGCTGGGGGATGAAAAATCACAGCAGGATACGATTGCAGGACTTCGCTCCGCAGAAGGATTTATTCGCAGGAGCCTGGCAAAGTCCGTAAATCTGCGCAATACACCGGAGATCAAATTTGTATTGGACCAGTCCATTGAATATGGAATCCATATGTCAAAAATGATTGATGAAGTGACCAAAGATATAAAGGAGAAACCGGATGAAGAAGCTTGATGAGATTCTTGCAGGGAAAAAATCGGTAGGTCTTGCCGGACATGTACGTCCGGATGGGGATTGTGTGGGCTCCACACTCGGAGTTTACAACTATATCCGGAAATATTATCCGGATGTGGATGTGCGATTGTATCTTGAGCCGATTCCCAATATCTTTAAATTCCTGAATTTTTCATCGGAAATCCGCAGTGACTATGAGGAATCCGTGGTGTTTGATCTGTTTATCGCCATGGACTGCGGAGATGAGAAACGTCTGGGGAATGCTGCACGTTATTTTCAGGAAGCAAAGCATACAGCCTGTATTGACCACCATGTCAGTAACCAGAGTTTTGCAGAGGAAAATTATATTTTCCCGGATGCAAGTTCCACTTGTGAGCTGATCTGTGAACTGTTAGATACGGAGAAGATCACAAAAGAAATCGCGGAATGTCTGTATACCGGAATGGTTACCGATACCGGAGTGTTTCAGTATTCCTGCACGTCTTCCTCCACGATGAATATGGCGGGCATGCTGATGGATAAAGGAATTGATTTCACAAAAATTGTGGATGAAGCTTTTAATCAGAAAACATACAACCAGAATCGTGCCATGGGACAGGCACTGCTTTCCAGCAGACTTCGTCTGGGTGGCAGAGTAGTGACTTCTTTTCTGACGCTCGAAGAGATGCATGCACTCGAAGTTCTTCCGAAACATATGGAAGGAATCGTGGAGCAGATGCGCAATACCAAAGATGTGGAACTTGCAGTATTCCTTTATGAGAATGAGGATCATACGTTTAAAGTAAGTTTTCGTGTAAACGGTGCGTTTGATGCGGCATCGCTTGCGATGCATTTTGGCGGCGGCGGACATGTCAAGGCTGCCGGATGTACCGTGGAAGGACCGGCAGAAGAGGCAATTGAGCGTATTCTTGCCGAGGTTGAGAAGAGATTATAATATGATAAACGGAATTATAAATGTTTATAAAGAGCGGGGCTTTACTTCCTTTGACGTGGTAGCAAAGCTCCGCGGCATTTTACATGAGCGTAAAATCGGACATACCGGAACGCTCGATCCGGAAGCGACCGGAGTACTTCCCGTATGCATCGGAAATGCAACAAAGGTATGTGAACTTCTGACGGATAAGGATAAAGTGTATCGTACGGTGATGCATCTTGGCATTACAACCGATACACAGGATATGACCGGAACGGTGAAAGAAGATCGTTCCAGAGAGGCTGCATTGCTGAAAGAACAGACCGTGGAAGCGGCTATTTTGCAGTTCGTTGGAGATTATGAGCAGATTCCGCCAATGTACTCGGCACTCAAAGTCAACGGAAAGAAGTTATGTGATCTGGCCCGCGCCGGAATTGAGGTAGAGCGGAAAGCCCGCACGGTTAAAATTTTTTCCATAGAAATTGAAAAAATCAATCTTCCTTATGTGACGATGCAGGTGCACTGTTCCAAGGGAACTTATATCCGTACGCTGTGTGCGGATATCGGAGAGGCGCTTGGCGTAGGCGCGTGTATGGAATCCCTGGTCCGGACAAGAGTGAGTGTTTTTCCTCTGGAAGAGGCACACACGTTGGCAGAAATTGAAAAGATAAGGGATGAAGGAACGCTGGAAGAACTGATTCTTCCGGTGGACCGCGTGTTTGAGGGAAAGACGAAACTGACGGTTGTACCGGAAGCGTTTCGTTTTCTTCAGAATGGAAACCGTTTAAACGATGGAAATTTTACGGATGTTCCGGAAAAAATTGCGGATGGTGAGCAGGTACTGGTTTATGATCCGATGGGACATTTTTACGCTGTATATCAGTATGAGAGAGAAACAAAGGACTATAAAGTCCGGAAAATGTTTGGTGCATAAATATGATTTGCTGGAATAAGATAGAAGATTTTCATATAGAAGAACCAACGGCATTGTCGCTGGGAAAATTTGACGGAGTACACCGTGGACACGAAGCACTGATTGAACACCTTCTGGAAAAGAAGAAAGAAGGGTTAAAGGCCGTTGTTTTTACGTTTGATATTCCACCGAAAAAACTTACGGAGAATAATAATTACCGTGTCCTTTCGACCAATAAAGAAAAGCAGGAAATTCTCAAAGAGCGTGGAATTGATTACCTGTTGGAATGTCCGTTTACCAAAGAAGTCATGTGCATGGAGCCGGAGGCTTTTGTTGCATGGATTGTAAAAAGTCTGCATGTAAAGAGCATGGTAGTCGGATCGGATTTCCGGTTTGGCCATAACCGGAAAGGGGATCATATTCTGCTGGAAAAATTGTCCGCGACATATGGCTATACCCTTAGGGTGGTAGACAAGATCCAGTATGAGGGACGGGACATCAGCAGTACGTTTGTGCGGGAACAGATCATAAAAGGCAATATGGAAAAGGCAAATGATCTGCTTGGGTATCCGTTTTTTGTAAAGAGTGAAGTGATTCATGGAAGGCAGCTTGGAAGAACGCTCGGAATCCCGACGATCAATATGGAACTTGTGGCCGAAAAACTTCTTCCGCCGAAAGGTGTATATGCAACTGCGGTAGAGATTGGTGGAAAATATTACACAGGTGTGACAAATGTCGGATGCAAACCGACCGTCAATCATTCCAATAAAGTAAATGTGGAGACGCATATACTGGATTTTTCCGGTGATCTGTACGGATATGAACTAAAGGTCAGCTTTTATTCTTTTATACGTCCGGAACAGAGATTCTCGTCTGTAGAGATGTTAAAAGAACAGATGGAAAGAGACATTGAAACGAGCCGCAGTCGTATGATGTCGATAAACGGCGACATGTAAACATATTACATAAATATTACAAAAATATGTTGACATTGTAATTATTTGTTGTTATACTCGTTTTGTTATGAGATTTCATGAGACATGAGGGAGGAATCTGTGAAATGAATCGTATGACAAAAAAGAGAGTTGGAATGGTACTTGCTTTTTCTCTGACACTGACCGGTGCGGCAGCCTATATCGGGATACAGCAGGGAAATACAGATAAAACAGAGGCGGCCGGATCGCTCACAGCCGGTGTTTCCGCATCTTTGAATGCAAGCGAAGTGGAGGCGCTGGATGTGACGGCAGGAGTAACCAGTCAGCTGTATGATAAAACAGATGTTGCGGTGGCTGCGAATGAAAAGCAGATGGTTGCACAGGGAATCGAAGATACGCAGACAAAAGAAGCGGTTTCGGAAAATACCACGGAGGATACCAGCATCTGTGGGTATAAAAATCTTGGAATCGCGCAGGTGCAGGGAAGCTTAAATGTGCGAAAAAAGGCATCCACAGACAGTAAAGTTGTTGGAAAAATGACTGATAAAGATGCCTGTGAGATTGTCTCGGTCAAGGGAGATTGGGCAAAGATCACCTCCGGCAAGGTGGAAGGTTATGTAAAGACAGAGTATCTTCTGACAGGAGATGCTGCAAAAAATGTAGCAAAGAAAGAAATTACAAAAGTTGTTACCGTAAATACCACAACCCTTCGTGTAAGAGAAAAGGCTTCTGAAGATTCTGCAATACTTTCTCTGGTTGGAGAGGGAGAGGATCTTGTTGTGGAAGATACAAAAGACGGCTGGTATAAAGTGGAAGTGGATGATCAGAAAGGATATATTTCCGGAGATTATGTAGAGGTAACAGAAAAACTTCCGACAGCATCGACGGTAAAAGAACTGGAATACGGAGAGGGATACACGGATTCCCGCGTTTCTTTAGTACAGTTTGCATTACAGTTTGTAGGAAACCGTTATGTCTGGGGTGGAACAAGCCTGACAAATGGAATTGATTGTTCCGGATTTACGATGCAGGTATATGCGAGATACGGAGTCGGCCTCCCGCATCATGCGGCAAGTCAGCCGGCATACGGAAATCGAATCAGTGCATCTGAGGCAAAACCGGGAGATCTCTTTTTCTATGGAAGCGGAAGCAGCATCAGCCATGTGGGAATTTATATCGGAAACGGTCAGATTGTGCATGCCAGCAATGCACGTACCGGAATTAAAATTTCCAGTGCCTATTACCGGACACCAATCTGTGTCATATCGTATTTAAATTAAAAAACTGTTTACAACGATACGGATTTATGATACATTAGATTAGTATGGTTTAACCCATATTCGGTGAATGGACACTCCGACCTTTTGCTGAGTATCGGGTGCAAAAATATTTTAAGGAGGATCATAAAATGATCGCAAAAGAAAAGAAACAGGCAATTATCAATGAGTATGGAAGAACACCAAACGACACTGGTTCACCAGAAGTTCAGGTAGCTGTTCTTACTGCAAGAATTCAGGAGCTTACTGAGCACTTAAAGCAGAATCCAAAGGATCATCATTCCAGAAGAGGTATGCTTAAGATGATCGGTCAGAGACGTGGATTATTATCATACTTAAAGAGCATTGATATTGAAAGATATCGTTCTTTAATTGAGCGTTTAGGACTCAGAAAATAATTGTAAACAAAGAGCGGAGTTTTATATTCCGCTCTTCTTTTTGTTGTATGGCAGAACTTTTTTCCGGGACCACTGAAGAGGACAAAACGCTGTTTTGTATTGTTCAGTAGTTTCGGGGTTTTGACATACCGTATTAAATTTTGAAGGAGAGAATACATGTACAAAAGTTATTCAATGGAACTGGCAGGCAGAACACTGACCGTTGATATCGGAAGAGTATGTGCACAGGCAAATGGTGCCGCATTATTAAAATATGGAGAGACTACCGTATTATCTACGGCTACTGCTTCCGACAAGCCGAGAGATGGCGTTGATTTCTTCCCGCTGAGCGTGGAATTTGAAGAAAAAATGTACTCGGTTGGAAAAATTCCTGGCGGATTTAACAAGCGTGAAGGAAAAGCATCAGAGAACTCTATTCTTACCGCACGTGTCATTGACCGTCCGATGAGACCTCTGTTTCCAAAAGATTACCGCAATGATGTAACCTTAAATAATATGGTTATGTCTGTAGATCCGGAGTGTCGTCCGGAGCTGGTTGCCATGATCGGCGCAGCACTTTCTACTACCATTTCCGATATTCCGTTTGACGGCCCATGTGCCATGACCCAGATGGGAATGAAGAATGGTGAATTTATTGTAAACCCATCCCAGAAAGACTGGGACGAGGGAGATTTAAAGCTTACGGTTGCATCTACAGCAACAAAGGTCATCATGATTGAGGCCGGTGCCAATGAGATTCCGGAAGCAAAGATGATTGAGGCTATTTATAAGTGCCATGATGTCAACCAGACATGTAGTGGGAATTCCGGGATCCGGAAAGAGCTTTACCGGTTCTAAACTGGAAATCGGACAGGTTCTGATTAATACAAATGATGATATTATTATCATCGACCCGACGTATGAATACATAGATGTGTCAAAAGCATTTGTTGGAGAAATTCTTTATTTTGCGGATTATGCACAGACATTTATCAATCCGTTTGACTTTGATACAGACCTTTGTGATGATAAAAGGAAGTTTAATCAGTTAAAGAAAGAAAAATCCCAGCTAATGATGGGTATCTGCAGCCAGTGTATGACAGGAGAATTTCATTCCGGTCATTATTCCATTGTGGATCGGTGTGTAAGAATCTTGCTGGAACAAATTGCACTGGAAAGAGAAGGAGAAAGACAAGTTCCACTGATGTCAGATTTTCGGGAAATTTTAAGCCAGCAGCCGGAACCACAGGCAGACGATATCGCACTTGCTTTGGAAAGGTTTACGGAAGGAAGTTTAGATATGTTCAATCATCAGACGAATATAAATATAGAAAACAGGTTAATGGTCTATGCCTGCAGGGATATCGGCGAACAGCTGATGAATATTGCGATGGTAATTATGTTAGATAATATCACAAACAGAATTCTTCATAACATGAATCAGGGAAAAGCTACCTGGCTTTACATCGATGAGTTTCATATCTTTCTGCAGAACCCGTATACCAGGGATTATTTTATCACATTATGGGCGAAAATCCGAAAAGTAGGAGGAGTGCCGACCGGCATTACCCAGAATCCATCGATGATTCTTTCAGATTCAAAGATCTCATCTCTTTTAATGAATTCTGAATATGTAATGATTATGAA
>ENA-OPCI01001471-OPCI01001471.1-human-gut-metagenome-genome-assembly--contig:-NODE-1471-length-13369-cov-2.614616_pt1 | contig 13369 bp, 10 predicted proteins | sample MGYA00241564_ERZ501479 | MGnify/ENA primary metagenome ERZ501479 (study PRJEB25962, sample SAMEA2042630) | human gut metagenome | biome: human gut; feature: human-associated habitat; material: faeces...
CGCTGAATTTTCCCATCACACTGCAAAATACAGGTTCTTCTCTGTCTTTTAGCTGAATGGTTACAAGTTGTGTGTCACCAAGGTAATTCCAAGGCTCTAATTTGTCTAGTTTTAATGTAATGTCGTATAACTGCTTCCATGCATTCTTTGACGCTTCTTTTCTCAATGACTTGTCCTCCATAGATTATTTTATTGTACACTTAATATTCATTATAATAAGAAATGATTTTAATTACAACAAAATCCCGACTATCTTTCTATGATTTGTGAATTTGATCGTTTTTTCTTTATACTTTTTCGAATTTCTGATATAATTGTTTGACGGATTTATCTTATTATTTTAAATTAGATAACTGATTTTATTACCAGGAGGTATTTATCATGGCATTCGACGGATTTGTCATTTCAAATATTATATCAGAACTTAATAAACAGATCATTGGTGGCAGAATCTATAAGATTTATCAGCCAGAGGCCGACGAGATCACGCTTGTGATCAAAAAAGAGAGATTGACAACAAGACTTCATCTCTCAGCCAGTGCTTCTCTTCCTCTTGTCTATTTATCGAAAGAAGGAAAAGCAAACCCTATGCAGGCTCCAAATTTCTGCATGCTGCTTCGTAAACATATCAGCAGTGGAAGGATCATTTCGATCACACAGCCTGACTTTGAGCGTATTATCGAAATTAAGATTGAGCATCTGGATGAGCTTGGAGATGTCTGTCAGAAACGTCTGATCGTTGAAATCATGGGAAAACACAGTAATATCATTTTTGTAAACAGTGATGATGTGATCTTAGATAGTATCAAGCACATCTCTGCAAATATCAGTTCTGTCAGAGAGGTTTTACCTGGACGTACTTACACATTTCCACCGTCTAAAGGGAAACATCCTTTAGCAAGTCTGACTACGGAGAATTTTTATCAGCATATCATCACCAAACCACTGAATCTTTGTAAAGCACTTTATACTTCCATCACAGGTATGAGTCCTTTGATCGCAAATGAACTTTGTTATCGTGCTGGGCTCGATGGGAATGCATCTACTGATTCTTTGACCGATGATAGTGCTGCTGGATTATATGGCCAGCTTGTAAAATTAAATGCTCTTGTAGAAGATGAGGCATATCAGCCAAATATCATTTATTCTGGGGAAGAACCTAAGGAATTTTCTTGTATTCCTTTAACTTCTTATCCTGACTGTACAGAGAAAACATATGATTCTATTTTTGACGTGCTGATCGGGTATTATTCTGAGAAGGAAAAATATACAAGAATGAAGCAGAAATCTTCTGACCTTCGTAAGATCGTGCAGACTGCTCTTGAGAGGACAAGCAAGAAATATGATCTACAGCTTCGTCAGTTAAAGGATACCGAGAAGCGTGAGAAATTCAAAGTTTATGGAGAACTTACACAGACATATGGATATGGACTAGAGCCAAATGCAAAATCTTTAACTTGCATGAATTATTACACAAACGAAGAGATTACGATCCCTCTTGATCCAACAAAGACTCCTTTGGAGAATTCCAAAAAGTTTTTTGCAAAATATAATAAGCTAAAACGTACTTATGAAGCTCTTTCTGAGCTTGTCGTGGAGACAAAAGCTGATCTTGATCATCTCGATTCGATTTCTACTGCTCTTTCTTTATCCGAAGATGAGAAAGACCTGCAGCTGATCAAAGATGAACTTTCTGATTATGGTTATATAAAGAGCCATGGGAAGAAAAAGGGAAAGAAACAGGCAAAATCCAAACCATTACATTTTGTCTCTTCTGATGGTTTCCATATGTATGTTGGGAAAAATAACTATCAGAATGATGAATTAAGTTTTAAGTTTGCAAATGGCGGGGACTGGTGGTTCCATGCAAAGAATATGGCTGGGTCCCATGTTATTGTACGAAAGGAACAAGCGGAGACTCTTCCAGATGCTACCTTTGAAGAAGCTGGCCGCCTTGCAGCTTATTATTCCAAGGGGCGTCAGGCACCGAAGGTTGAGATTGATTATGTTCAGAGAAAAGAACTAAGAAAGCCGCCAAAGGCAAAACCTGGATTTGTCATTTATCATACAAACTATTCTATGATGTGTGTTCCGAATATTGATGGAATTGAAATTGTTGAATAGACAGTTGTATTTATAATGCCAAAAGAGGCGACCGAAATATTTTCGGCCGCCTCTTTTCATATGATTATATGAGTTAAGAAAAAAGGTTGTTAATTTGATTTTTGGTTGATTTTATTGATATTATTTCGACTACATTGCTTCGTAGATTGCTACGACATCATCTAAAATCTTTTCATCTGTGATTCCAGATACTTCTTTTAATGCTGCTTTTACTCCGTTTGCTTTGATCTTATCCTGTAATTCTACGCTCTGTGGATCTTCAGCATTATCATATTTTAATGCTGCTGCCATTCCTGCTAATAATGCATCCACTGGAAGACCATATTCTAATGCTGTCATTGTTGGTTTTGTTAAACGATCTGTTGCACTTAATTTTCTTAATGGTTCTCTACCTACACGAGCTGTATCATCTACAAGGTATGGGTTTTTGAAACGATTTAAGATCTTGTCGATGTATTTAAAGTGAGCATCTTTGTCAAATCCATATTTGTTGACTAATGCCATACCACTCTGCTGCATTGCTTTTTTAACAGTTTTAAAGATTTCTTCATCAGCAATACTTTCATCGATCGTTTTGAATCCTTTGTAGTTTCCAAGATATGCTGTGATGCAGTGTCCTGTGTTTAATGTAAATAATTTTCTTTCAATATATGCCATTAAGTTATCTGCAAGATTCATTCCTTCGATCTGTGGAACAGCTCCCTTAAAGGATGCTTCTTCGACATTCCATTCATAATAGTTTTCTACAACGACGTCGATTGGATTATCTAAACGTACTGGAGGCACGATTCTATCTACAGAGCAGTCTGGGAATCCTACGTATTTGTCTGCATATGCTTTTTCTTCGTCATTTAAGTTTCCATAAACAGCTTCTTTTAACTGAGAACTTGCTTTGACTGCATTTTCGCAAGCAATGATGTTTAAGTATTCTTCAGAACCATTTTCTTTTCTTGCTTTGATTCCTTCTGCGATAGATGGAGCAATGATCGGAAGAATTCTTACTCCAACGGCTGTTGTGATGATTTCAGCCTCTTTTACTTCATCGATCAGTTCAGGTTTTGTTGAATTTACTCCGCTGATATCTGTAATCACGATCTCGCTGCTTTCTACGTCTTTTACAAAAATTGTATATTTCTTATCTTCGTTGATCTTATCAATGATTTCCTGATTTACATCTGCGAATACTACATGATATCCTGCTTTGCTTAACAGTCCACCGATAAATCCACGTCCAATATTTCCTGCTCCAAACTGAATTGCTTTCTTCATTTTCTTCACTCCTAAAATTAAAATATAAATTTATAAGTATATATCTTAGGTATTTAATAAGCGAGAAGAATTTCCCGCTTATTAAATTGACCTTTTTTGTTTAAATCTTATTTAAACATTTCCATGATTTCGTCAACGTTTTCTGTTGTTTTTAACTGTTCTAATCTTTCAGGATCTTCGATGATCTCAGAGATCTTAGCTAATAATCCAAGATGTTCATCACCGATTCCAGCAATACCGAAGACTAACTGAGCTTTTTCTCCATCAAAGTCTACACCTTCTGGATACTGAAGCATTACGATACCAGTTTTCTGTACTTTCTTCTTGGCATCTCCTGTTCCGTGAGGAATTGCTACACCTAATCCCATGTATGTTGTAACTGTTTCTTCACGTTTTACCATAGCGTCAATATAACCTTCTTCAACATATCCAAGTTCATTTAACAGTTTTCCTGCTGCTTTGATCGCTTCGAATTTGTCGACTGGTTTTAATCCTGTTTTGATTCCTTCTTCTACAAGGATCTTTGCATTTCCAGTAACTACTGGTGTTTCAACTTCTTCAACAGCTGCAGCTGTCTGTGCTGATGCATCAACTTTTGCTGTCATCTGTTCATATAATCCATCTAAGTTTGGATCCTGTAAGAAGTTATTGATGATAACTAACTGTGCCTGTGGTGCAGATTTTCTGGCTCTGTCTGCTAAGACTGCCTGAACAACTGCGATATCACAATCCGCTGGGATGTTATCTACTGATGTATTGATCACTGTAAGATCTGGGCGCTGTGCTTTCACACGATTTCTGAATTTTGTAGCTCCCATTGCAGATGATCCCATTCCTGCGTCACATGCAAATACGATCTTCTTAACTTTATCTGCGTCTTTCTTCTCTCCTGGGTCAACTGTGATTCCTTTAGATTCTGCTTTCTTTGCTGCCATATCGTCCTGTGCATCTTCAAGACTCTTACCATCTGACATACGAATGATAGGTGATGCGATCAAGAATGATACTACAGTTGCGATCAGTACACCTAAGATCGTTAATGGAATCTGGCTCTTTGGTGACATTGATAAATAAGCGATGATTGATCCTGGTGAAGATGGTCCAATAAGTCCGCATTTTGTAAATGTGAAGAATGTGATCGCACAAATGTTACCAACGATCGGAGCGATGATCACGATTGGGTTCATCAGGATATATGGGAAGTAAATCTCATGAATACCACCGAAGAAATGAATGATGATCGCACCTGGTGCAGATGATTTTGTTACTTTGTCTTTAGAGAATACTGCATATGCTAATAATACTACAAGTCCTGGTCCTGGGTTTGCCTCTAACATATACATGATAGATTTACCAGCTTCTTTTGCCTGTTCAATACCAATTGGTGTAAAGATACCATGGTTGATCGCGTTATTTAAGAATAATACTTTGGCTGGCTCAACGAAGATTGCAGATAATGGTAATGCATTATGTGCTACGATCCAGTTTACACCATTTGTTAATACAGTAGTTACAGTTTCCATAACTGGTCCGAATACTAACATTGCGAAACAGCAAAGGATAGCACCGATAATACCAAGTGAGAAGTTATTTACGATCATTTCGAATCCAGAAGGGATTTTTCCATCCACTGCCTGGTCAAATTTCTTAATGCAAACACCAGCAACAGGTCCTAAGATCATGGCAGCTAAGAACATTGGAGTTCCGTCAACGGCTACGATCGCACCCATAGTAACGAGAGCACCGATAACTCCACCACGATCGCCACCAAACATTTTACCACCAGTATGTCCAATTAAGATTGGAAGTAAGTAATTTAAGATTGGACTGATCAGTTTTGCAAGTTTTGCATTTGGAGTCCATCCTGTTTCCAAAAAGAATGCGGTAATTAAACCAAATCCGATAAACGCTCCGATATTTGGAATAACCATTCCTGCAAGAACGGAACCAAATTTCTGGAGTTTTTGTGAAATACTAGTTTTTTCTTTCATTTTTACAACTCTCCTTCTTCTACATAATTCTGATTGATCATATCAATGAATTCCTGTTTTGAAGAAGCATTTAAAAATTGATGGCATTTTTCAGGTTTTAATAAAATATCAGTAATCTGCATCAGCTCCTGCAGAGAATCTTCCTCACGGCTTGAGATGCCGATCACCAGATGTATGGTATTTCCATGATAAGAAACTCCATGTGGGATCTGAACAATACTGATTCCCGGTTTTAAAACAAAATTCAGAGTGTCTTCTGTGCCATGGGGGATCATAACCCCCAATCCGATATCAGTGGAAGTTTCTTGTTCTCGCCGGATCATACCATTAATGTAGGGTGGTTTTACACATCCGACTTGAACTAAGAGATCACCTGCTTTGTGGATTGCTTCTTCAATTGTAGTACATTCATAATCCAGACAAATGTGTTTCTGGAATTCATTACTTAGAAGTTTGCTGGCCATGCGCCCTCCTTATTTGTTACTCATAAACGTTTATCATGGTTATATGATAACGTACAGAGTGTATGAAAATCAATGCATACTAATGTCATATTTTTCAGGAGATGTTGTGACATTCTTTTGTTTTGTTTGTTATTTTGCATTTCCCAGTAGAATTACGAACGATCAGTTCAGGTTCATATTCCATTCGCATAATATAATGATGTTTGGCAGAGATATTTTTCTGCGTGTTCTTCTTATATATAATATCCACAGCTTCACGACCTTTTGCCAAAGAAGCATGTTCGATCGTAGTTAAAGCAATCTGAGGCATGGAAGATAAAGGAATGTTGTCAAATCCACAGACAGAGTAATCATGAGGAACACGGAATCCATGATCAGAGATCGCAGCCATGATCCCAAAAGCCGTCATATCATTATTCCCAACAAAAGCAGTGGAAGAAGTATGTTCATCTAAAGCTTGAGAAGCCATATCATATCCGTTTTGATATTCAGAATTATCCGCAGAATATCTTCCGTAAGCAGCAATCGTAGGAGATTTTACCTCCACCCATTCCGGATCAAGACCATGATCTTTAAAACAAGAACGCAGCCCAGCAAGACGATGGATCCGGCCAATCTCTTTTGGGCGGATCGGTGTACAGATATAAGTAATATGCTTATGGCCAAGAGAGAGAAGATGTTCAGCAATAATATATCCAGGCTTTTTACTGTCAAGTTCAACTGCATCAAAACGACATGCATCTGGTTTATCACCGATGGAAACAACAGGGACTTGCTTAGATAATGCATTTGCCTGTGCAATCTTTGTTGGTGGATATAAAGAAATAACGCCTGCAAGTTCAAACCCAGATAAAAGGTTTAAATAGAGTTCTTCTTGAGAGACGTCCCTCAATGTACTGACAGTAAATACGGTATAACCATAATCTTTGGCACGTTCTGTGATCGAATGAATGATCATGGAATAATAACCATTCGAAAGAAGTGGACAAATAACGATGATACTCTTAGCAAGTGCCTGTTCTTTCTTTTTTACACCAGCAACAGGCTTCTTGTAACCAAGTTCTTTTGCACCTTGTCTTACTTTATCGATTGTTTCTTTAGAAAAAGACACATGTGGTTTGTTGCTTAAGATCATAGAGACAGTAGACTGTGATACACCAGTGTATTCAGCAATATCTCTTGTTGTTACTTTGTTTCGCTTTCCCATAAATAGTACCCTCTTTTCTATACATTTCATTTGCAATAGATAAATCAAAAATTATTTTGATTAATTCGAATTACTAATCAAAATAAGCTAGCGATTATTAATATTATACAATTGATTAATACAAAAAACAAGTGAACACGTACTTTAAGAAAAATAATCCAAAAACCGTGAAAGAAATCATTTGTTAATCAAATAAAATGATTAATAGAAAAACTCTGAAAACCGCATAAAATGGGCGTTTGACGGGTTTGACAGGCAAAAAAAATTGTGGTTAGATAGAGTCAGAAAGCAACAAAAGCAAGTGAAAAACAGGAGGGAATAACAGTGTATGATGTAGCAATTATCGGTGCAGGGATCACAGGCTGCGCTATCGCCTACGAACTTGGAAAATATAATGTGAAAGCTGTAATCGTTGAAAAGGAAAATGATGTTTCTGTAGGAACAACAAAAGCAAACAGCGCGATCATCCATGGAGGATATGATCCAAAGCCTGGAACAAAGATGGCAGAGTACAATATCAAAGGAAATGTCTATACAAAAGAATTATGTGAGAAACTGGATGTACCTTACAAACAGATCGGAGCATTGGTAGTTGCATTCAGTGAAGAAGAAAAGAAAACACTGGAAGAATTAAAACAAAGAGGTATCACAAACGGAGTTCCTGATATGGAAATCTGGGATAAAGAAAAACTTCTAAAAGAAGAACCAAATCTTTCAGACAAAGCCGTTGCGGCTTTAAGTTCTCCAAATGTAGGAATCGTAAGTCCATGGGAATTAGCCCTGGCACTTGCAGAAACAGCCGTATTAAATGGAGTTGAAGTGAAACTTAATACAGAAGTTTCCGGAATCGAAAAAGAAAATGATACATATAAGATAGAAACAAACAACGGAGTGATCGAAGCAAAATACATTTGCAATGCAGCAGGTGTTTTCGCAGACAAAGTTAATGAGATGTGTAATGAAAAAACATTTGAGATCACACCAAATAAAGGAGAATATTACCTAATGGATAAGAGCCAGGGAAATCTGGTCAATCATGTAATCTTCCAATGTCCAAATGAAAAAGGAAAAGGAGTTTTAGTTGCTCCAACGGTTCATGGAAACCTGATCGTTGGACCAGATTCACAGCCAAGTGCAGCGAATGATGTATCAACAACAAAACAGGGACTTGATTTTGTGAGAAATACAGCATTAAAATCTGTACCAGGAATTAATTTTAGAGAGTCTATTAGAAATTTTGCTGGAGTCAGAGCAAGAACAGCAGATCATGACTTCCATATTTATGAAGACAAAAACAACAAAGGGTTTATCAATATCGCAGGAATGCAGTCACCGGGATTATCATCCGCATGTGCAATTGCACCAGATATTTTAAAGATGCTTGAAAATTCAGGACTTACATTAGAAGCAAAAGAAGATATCGTAGATGAAAGACATATCGATCGCTTCAAACATTTAAGTCATGAAGACAGAGAAAAATTAGTAGAAAAGAATCCAGCATTCGGAAAGATCATCTGCCGTTGTGAAACGATCACAGAAGGTGAGATCATCAACGCAGTGCATCGTCCAATTCCAGCAACATCCATTGATGCGGTCAAGAGAAGATGTAATGCAGGTATGGGAAGATGCCAGGGTGGTTTCTGTGGACCAAGAGTTCAGGAGATCATCGCAAGAGAGCTGAATAAACCATTAGCAGATATTCCACAGGATCGTTTGGGAACAAACATTATCACAGGAGAAACAAAAGATGGAGGTGCCAAATAATGAAGTATGATGTAATCGTTGTAGGTGGAGGACCTGCAGGACTGGCAGCAGCAGTGGAAGCAAGTAAAAATGGTGCCGAAAAAGTTCTGGTTGTAGAACGTGATCAGGAACTTGGAGGAATCTTAAATCAGTGTATTCATAATGGATTTGGACTCCATTATTTCAAAGAAGAATTAACAGGACCTGAATATGCAGGTAAATTCATTGATATGTTAAATGAAACAAATATCGAAGTGATGCTTGATACGATGGTTCTTGACGTAGATGAAACAGAAAAATGTGTACATGCCATGAATAAGAAAAATGGTTATATGAAACTTGAAGGTAAATCCATTATCTTAAATATGGGATGCCGTGAAAGAACAAGAGGAGCCATCGCGATCCCTGGTGATCGTCCGGCTGGAGTGTTTACAGCAGGTGCAGCACAGAGATATGTGAATATCGAAGGATATATGGTAGGTAAGAAAGTACTGATCTTAGGATCCGGAGATATCGGACTGATCATGGCAAGACGCATGAGTTTAGAGGGTGCAAAAGTAGTTGGATGTGTAGAGCTTTGTCCATATTCTAACGGATTAAACCGTAACATCGTACAGTGCTTAAATGATTATGATATTCCACTGTATTTATCACATACGATCACAGATATTCAGGGTGATAAACGAGTTGAGAAAGTTATCGTATCAAAAGTTGATGAAAAGAATCAACCAATTCCAGGAACAGAGATGGAATTTGATGTAGATACTGTATTATTATCTGTTGGATTGATCCCAGAAAATGAATTAACAAGATCTGCAGGAATTACAATGGATCCAGCCACAAGTGGACCAGTTGTATATGAAAACATGGAAACTTCAGCAGAAGGAATCTTCGCAAGTGGAAATGTCGTTCATGTTCATGACCTAGTAGACTTTGTTACAGCAGAAAGCCAGAAGGCAGGAAAGAGTGCTGCAGAATACGTAAAAAATGGAGAAACAAAAGATCAGACATGCATCGATATCAAAAATGGAGATGGGGTCAACGGAATCGTGCCACAGAAAGTACGTCCATCTAATGTAGACAAGAAAGTTGAAGTTATGTTCCGTGCAAGAAACGTATTTACAGATGTAGCGATCAAAGTAAGATCAAATGGTGAGGAACTTGCTTCCTTTAAGAGAGAACACATGGCACCAGGAGAAATGGAAAAGATCGTTATTCCGAAAGCATTTTTAGATAAAGTAGAAAATGGTGAGATTACAGTATCTGTAGAAAAGGTAGGTGCATAAAGATGACAGATTTAATTTGTATCGTATGTCCAAAAGGATGTCATTTAAAAGTTGATGAAGAAAATGGATATAAGGTTACTGGAAATGGATGCCCAAGAGGAGCCGCTTACGGAGAAAAAGAACTGGTAAATCCAACACGAGTGATCACTTCTACAGTCAGAGTAGAAGCAAAGACTGCAAGAAGAGTTCCAGTCAAAACCGCAAGTGATATTCCAAAGGGTAAAATCTATGATATCATGAAAGAATTAGATAAAGTAACAATGAAAGCTCCTGTAGCGATCGGGGATGTAGTGATCCCTAACGTATTAGGACTAGGAGTTGACGTTGTAGCTTGCAAAAAAGTAGCAGAATAAATAAAATGATTAAGTAAAATATTTAAATTTCAGGAGGATAACAAATGAGCGTTATTACATTTGTTTGTGCAGGTCAGATGAACTCTGCGATCACATTCCCAGCATTCGAAAATGGACACGAGGTACGTCTGGTAGGATCACCTTTAGACAGAGATATCATTGATGGATTAAAGAAGGATAATTTCCATATCACATTAAAGAGAACTCTTCATGATGGGATCAAATATTATCAGATCGAAGAATTAGAAGAAGCATTAGAAGGAGCAGACTTAATCTTAGGTGGAGTCAGCAGTTTCGGACTTGACTGGTTCTGTGACGAAATCCTTCCAGTATTACCAGAAGATGTACCTTTATTAACAGTAACAAAAGGTATGGTAGATTTAGATGACGGAACTTTAGTTCCTTATCCACATATCTTCGAACAGAGACAGCCAGAAGGAAAACATATTAACTTTAACGCCATCGGTGGACCATGTACAAGTTATGAATTAGCAGACCATGATGACAGCCATGTAGCTTTCTGTGGAAAAGACATGGAAACATTAAAATTCATCAAATCTTTATTAACAACAGATTACTATCACATCAGTCTTTCTACAGATGTTGTAGGTGTTGAGTGTGCCGTAGCCATGAAGAATGCTTATGCATTAGGTGTGTCTCTTGCAGTTGGTTTAGCAGAGAAGAGAGATGGAGAGATCGGAGCAGTACATTATAATTCTCAGGCAGCATTGTTTGGACAGGGTGTCAAAGAAATGATCCATCTGTTAGAACTGATTCATGGTGGACCAGAAAACATCATTCACGGAGCTGGTGACTTATATGTAACAGTCTTCGGTGGAAGAACTCGTAAGATTGGTACATTATTAGGACGTGGACTGACATTTGATCAGGCAATGGAAGAATTACAGGGTGTAACTTTAGAGTCTATCGTTATTGCAACAAGAACAGCTCGTGCCGTACGTAAACTGGCAGAAAGAGGCGTTGTATCTTTAGATGACTTCCCATTGTTAATGCATGTAGATGCGATCATCAATGAAGGCGCAGAAGTTGATATTCCTTGGGAAAAATTTACGACTGTTGTAGAATAATAAAATAAAAAATTAGAAATTCACGAAAATACTCTCTTTTTGAACAAAATTTAGTGAAAAAAGAGGGTTTTTTCGACCTTTTAAATTTAAAAAAATGCACAAAAAAAGAAAAATAATAGACACAAAATTATGCATAATGTAATATGAACATATAATAAAAGAGTCATAGGAGGTAGTTATTATGAAAAAATACATTATGGCACTGGACGCAGGGACAACAAGTAACCGTTGTATCTTATTTAATGAGCAAGGTGTGATCTGCAGTGTTGCACAGAAGGAATTTACACAGTATTTTCCTCATCCTGGATGGGTGGAGCATGATGCGGATGAGATCTGGTCTTCCATGCTTGGAGTAGCAGTAGAAGCAATGAACAAGTTAAATATTACACCAGATCAGGTTGCAGCCATCGGAATTACAAACCAGAGAGAGACAACGATCATCTGGGATAAGAATACAGGAGAACCTGTGTATCATGCAATTGTCTGGCAGTGCCGAAGAACATCTGAGTATTGTGATCAGCTAAAAGAAAAAGGTCTGACAGAGAAATTCCGACAAAAAACAGGATTAATGATCGATGCTTATTTTAGTGGAACAAAAGTAAAATGGATTCTTGACAACATACCAGGAGCACGTGAAAAAGCAGAGGCAGGAGATCTTTTATTTGGAACAGTAGAAACATGGCTGATCTGGAAACTGACAAAAGGAAGAGTTCATGTTACAGATTATTCAAATGCTGCAAGAACTATGCTATTTAATATTAATACTCTCGAATGGGATGATGAAATCCTTGAAGAACTTGGAATTCCAAAATCAATGCTTCCACAGGCAAGACCATCCAGTGAAGTTTATGGAATGGCAGACGAAAGTTATTTTGGAAAAGAAATTCCAATCGGAGGAGCAGCAGGAGATCAGCAGGCAGCATTGTTTGGTCAGACATGCTTTACAGCAGGGGAGGCCAAAAATACATATGGAACAGGGGCATTTCTGTTAATGAATACAGGAACAAAACCAGTATTTTCTGATAATGGACTGATCACAACCATTGCATGGGGCTTAGATGGAGAAGTTAATTATGCATTAGAAGGGTCTATTTTTGTTGCAGGAGCAGCAATCCAGTGGTTAAGAGACGAGATGAGACTGGTAGATTCATCACCAGATTCTGAATATATGGCTTCAAAAGTAAAAGATACAAATGGCTGTTATGTAGTTCCTGCATTTACAGGACTTGGTGCGCCACACTGGGATCAGTATGCACGAGGAACAATCGTTGGTATCACAAGAGGTGTCAATAAATATCATGTGATTCGTGCGACATTAGAATCTCTGGCATATCAGACATATGATGTGTTAAAAGCAATGGAAGCAGATAGCGGAATCAAATTAAGTGCATTAAAAGTTGATGGTGGAGCAAGTGCAAACAACTTCTTAATGCAGTTCCAGTCAGATATTCTTAATACAGAAGTACGTCGTCCAAGATGTGTTGAGACAACTGCAATGGGAGCAGCTTATCTTGCAGGACTTGCCGTTGGATACTGGAAAGATAAAAATGACGTTATCAACAACTGGAATATTGACCGCAAGTTCCATCCAGAAATGAAAGAGGACGAAAGAGAAGAAAAATTAGCAGGATGGGAAAAGGCAGTAAAATATTCTTTCGGATGGGCTAAAAATTAATATATCATGCAAAACTAAAAAATTAAGAGAAAAGAGGGAAAAACTATGTTACCTTATATTGCAGAATTTATCGGAACAATGCTTTTAATCTTGCTTGGAGATGGAGTTGTAGCAAATGTAAACCTTGAAAGATCAGGAATGAAAGGTGCAGGGGCTGTGCAGATTACAT
>ENA-OPCI01001482-OPCI01001482.1-human-gut-metagenome-genome-assembly--contig:-NODE-1482-length-13302-cov-5.871745_pt1 | contig 13302 bp, 9 predicted proteins | sample MGYA00241564_ERZ501479 | MGnify/ENA primary metagenome ERZ501479 (study PRJEB25962, sample SAMEA2042630) | human gut metagenome | biome: human gut; feature: human-associated habitat; material: faeces...
TACTTTCATAAAGAGTGCGTTATCCTTGAAGTCAAAGCAATGTCAGTTCAACTATTGACAGAATCGACTTCTACGGATGATTTGAGAGTTCAATATTTCTACAAAGACACTATTCCGGTACAAAATCTTTGGCAAATTCAATATGTGATTCGTAACATTGGAGATGCAACTCTTATAGGCACTGGAGAAAATAAACAGCTATTGAGTGAAAATCTTCCATTGACTATCAAAAATCAAGAACATATATATTCCATAGCTATTACTCAATCGAATAATGAAGCATCTCTACTGAACAACCGGATTTGCTTCAAACAATGGCGTTCCGGAGAATTTGTAGAACTTATCGCATTTGTTGAGAGTAAAGAACAACCGCAACTGATTATTAGTGATAGGGATATAAAAGATTCAGAAATCATTTATCAGAAATATACCCCAGAGACGATAAATGAAAATGCAAAAATTGTAGACTATTTACCAAGGTGGTTGGTTCAAACTATTAAGATCTTATATTTTATATTTGGGGGAATTATAGCTCTTGGCTCTATTATCGCAATATGCCAAAAAGGAACATGGATCAGTAAATTATCAGTCATATTTGTGTTGTTATCTTTATTGATACCGTTGTTGTGGATATTTTAAGTATTAGCTATGCCTATTTCGTTTAAAGAAGACCATATCAGCCAGATCCCCGCGCTGCTGATGCTCGAAAAGCTCGGTTACACATACCTCACTCCCGACGAGGCGCTGGCCCTGCGCGGCGGGAATCTCGCCAACGCCTTACGCAGATTCAAGAGAAACTGTGCAAAGGCTGGTATTCAGCAGGAGATTCGTAAGAGAGAGCACTACGAGAAACCAAGCGTTAGACGTAAAAAGAAATCTGAAGCTGCTAGAAAACGTAAATATAACTAATATGTGCAAATGGACAGAGTACTGGAAACAGTACTCTGTTTTTTGTATGTTAGGAAAGTTCTTTCCTAACATATAAAAACCACCATTTTCCTATCTGTTTACTCGACATATAACCTTAAATATGCTGAAAATTGCAATTTGATACATTAGTTCATGCAGTTTTATCAACTTAAAGTGATAAAACTTTAAAATAATGCAATTAATGATTGACAATCTTTCATTTAGCTTATAAAATAAACGAGTAGACAACGGTGTCTGGGGTAACAGATTGCTTGTCAGTCTGTTTTTCTTGTTTTAGAAAAGACATTAGTTGACGAAAGATACAATAGTATCAGGGAGATACGAATCCCAATCTATTTATTCTAGGAGGTAATTAAGATGTCATACGTTGATGAAGTGATTGATTTAGTTGTAAAGAAGAATCCTGCTGAGCCGGAATTCCATCAGGCAGTAAAAGAGGTACTGGAGTCTCTTCGTGTTGTGATTGAAGCAAATGAAGAAAAATTCCGTAAAGAAGCTCTTCTTGAGAGACTGGTAGAGCCTGAGAGACAGATTAAGTTCCGTGTACCGTGGGTAGATGACAAGGGTCAGGTACAGGTTAACACAGGATACCGTGTACAGTTCAGCAGTGCGATCGGACCATACAAGGGAGGTCTTCGTCTTCATCCATCTGTAAACCTTGGTATTATCAAATTCCTCGGTTTTGAGCAGATTTTCAAAAACTCCCTTACAGGACTTCCAATCGGTGGAGGTAAAGGTGGATCTGATTTCGATCCTAAGGGAAAATCTGACAGAGAAGTTATGGCATTCTGCCAGAGCTTTATGACAGAACTTTGCAAATATATTGGTGCTGATACTGATGTTCCAGCAGGAGATATTGGTACAGGCGCAAGAGAGATCGGATATATGTTCGGACAGTACAAGAGAATCCGTGGACTATATGAAGGAGTTCTTACAGGAAAAGGACTTTCCTATGGTGGATCTCTTGCTCGTACAGAGGCTACAGGATATGGTCTTCTGTATCTGACAGACGAACTTCTGAAACTCAATGGTATTGAGCTTGCAGGTAAGACAGTTGCAGTTTCTGGTTCAGGTAACGTTGCAATTTACGCAACTGAGAAAGCACAGGAACTCGGAGCTAAGGTTGTTACAGTAAGTGATTCTACAGGATGGGTATACGATCCGGATGGAATTGATGTTGCAGCTCTCAAAGAGATCAAAGAAGTGAAACGTGCAAGACTTACAGAGTACAAGAACTATCGTCCAAATTCAGAGTACCATGAAGGAAGAGGAGTATGGAATGTTAAAGTTGACATTGCTCTTCCATGTGCTACACAGAATGAGCTTCACCTTGAAGATGCAAAAGCACTTGTTGCAAACGGATGTATCGCAGTATGTGAAGGTGCTAACATGCCTACAACTCTCGAAGCTACAGAGTATCTGCAGGAGAATGGTGTTATCTTTGCACCTGGTAAAGCAGCTAACGCCGGTGGTGTTGCTACATCTGCACTTGAGATGTCTCAGAACAGCGAGCGTCTGAGCTGGACATTCGAAGAAGTAGATGCTAAACTTAAAAACATCATGGTTAACATCTGCCACAACATGGTTGATGCAGCTGAGAGATACGGATTCAAGGGCAACTACGTTGTAGGTGCTAACATTGCCGGATTTGAGAAGGTTGTAGATGCTATGACAGCTCAGGGAATCGTTTAGGATTTAAGAAAATAGATTGAGATTTTCATTGATCGATTGATAGAATAGAAAGGATACCTTATGGATAGAATGTCTGTAAGGTATTCTTTTTATATATTAGGAAAGTGCTTTCCTAATATGCAAAAAACGCTCCGCGATCTTTTAGTGTTAAAATCCTGAAAATATTTCCTAAAAAGAAAATAAAGTTTATTGACATTATCAGGAAAAATGAGTATAGTTTATTTTAGTAAAAGGGAGTAACTGGCGCTTTGAGTAGCGTTTGCGATCCGTCAATACGATGGAAGAAGTCCATCCGGATCGTGATGAAATAGTGAGACTTTTATTGCATGTAAGAAGCGGTGCAATAATTGTCTCTTTTTTTATTCGCACTGCAGATTAATCAGGATTATGGGTCGCACATCGTGTGAACAGTAACCAATAATCAGTTAGGAGGAATGGCAGTGAAAGCATATTATCAATTATCGGGAGAAGAAGTTTTAAGAGAAGTGAATGGCTCGGAAGAACCATTAACAAAAGAACAGATCAGTGAAAATCAAAGGAAATACGGCCCGAATGAACTGACGGAAGGAAAAAAGAAGACAACATTTCAGATTTTTTTGGAGCAATATAAGGATTTTCTGGTGATCATCCTTATTATAGCAGCGATCGCATCAGGATTTATGGGAGATATTGAGAGCGCAGCTGTTATTGTTATCGTGATCACAATGAATGCAATTCTGGGAACTGTGCAGACAGTAAAGGCAGAGTCATCTCTGGCAAGTCTGAAGAAATTATCCGGTCCGGAAGCAAAAGTTCTTCGTGATGGAGTGGTTGTCCCGATTCCGTCTTCAGAAGTTACTGTTGGAGACATTATTATGTTAGAGGCGGGAGACTATATTCCTGCAGATGGACGTATTCTGGAATGTGCAAGCATGAAGGTTGACGAAAGTGCATTGACGGGAGAGAGTCTTGGTGTCGAGAAGACGACAGATGTGATTGAACAGGACGAAGTTCCTCTTGGAGACCGTATTAATATGGTATATTCCGGAAGCTTTCTCACGTATGGAAGAGGTTCTTTTGTAGTTACAGAGATTGGAATGAATACAGAAGTTGGTAAAATTGCAAGTCTTCTGAAGACGACATCTGAGAAGAAGACTCCATTGCAGGTGAACCTGGATCAGTTTGGACAGAAATTATCCATTTTAATTCTTGTATTCTGTGCGATTTTGTTTGGAATCAGTGTTTTCCGTGGTGAGAATATTGGAAATGCATTTCTTTTTGCAGTTGCTCTTGCCGTTGCAGCAATTCCGGAGGCGTTAAGTTCAATCGTTACGATTGTTCTTTCTTTTGGAACGCAGAAAATGGCGAAAGAGCATGCAATTGTTCGAAAACTACAGGCAGTAGAAGGACTGGGAAGTGTATCCATTATCTGTTCAGATAAAACAGGAACCCTGACACAGAATAAGATGACAGTAGAGCATTATTATGTAGATGGCCAGAGCATTTCCGCAGACAAGATCGATCTCCGGGATCCGTCTCAGAGCAGACTCCTTATCAGCAGTATTCTTTGTAATGACTCTACGAATATTGATGGTGTAGAGATCGGAGACCCGACAGAGACAGCACTGATTAATTTAGGAAGCAGTCTTGGTCTTGACCCGGAAGAAGTCAGAGTAAAGTATCCAAGAGAAAGTGAGAATCCATTCGATAGCGACCGTAAGATGATGGCAACAAAGCATTCATTAAACGGAGTGCCAACGATGATTGTCAAAGGAGCAGTTGATGTTCTTTTGAACCGGACAGACTGGGTTGAGATGAACGGGGAGACTCATGAGATCACAGAAGAGACAAGAAGAGTAATCGAAGAGCAGAATCAGAAATACTCAAGAGAGGGATTACGAGTTCTTGCATTTGCTTATAAAGAAGTATCAGATGAGACGGAACTTACGCTGGAGGATGAAGATCATCTGATATTCCTGGGGCTGATCGCAATGATGGATCCGCCGAGAGAAGAGTCAAAAGCTGCTGTAGAAGAGTGTAAATGTGCAGGAATCCGTCCGATTATGATTACAGGAGATCATAAGGTGACAGCTGCTGCCATTGCAAAGAGAATTGGAATTCTTGAAAATGAATCCGAAGCCTGTGAGGGTGCAGAGATTGACAAAATGTCCGATGAAGAACTGAAAGACTTTGTGGAAGGGATTTCTGTTTACGCCAGAGTTTCTCCTGAACACAAGATCCGTATTGTGCGTGCATGGCAGGAAAAAGGAAACATTGTATCCATGACAGGAGATGGTGTGAATGACGCTCCGGCACTGAAACAGGCAGACATAGGAGTGGCGATGGGAATTACCGGAAGCGAAGTGTCAAAAGACGCTGCAGCAATGGTTTTGACAGATGACAATTTTGCGACTATTATTAAAGCAGTAGAGAATGGAAGAAATATATATCGCAATATTAAAGCATCCATTCAGTTTCTGCTTTCGGGAAATTTTGGAGCAATCCTGGCAGTGCTTTATGCTTCACTGATGGCACTTCCGGTACCGTTCGCGCCGGTTCATCTGTTGTTCATTAATCTGCTGACAGACAGTCTTCCGGCAATTGCTCTTGGATTGGAACCACATTCGAAAAATGTGATGAAAGAAAAGCCACGACCGATAAATGAATCCATTTTAACGAAAGACTTTTTGATCAATATCGGACTGGAAGGATTATCAATCTGTACCATGGTCATGATTGCATTTACAATTGGATACAAAGACGGTAATGCACTACTTGCAAGTACAATGGCATTTGCAACACTTTGCTGTTCAAGATTGTTCCATGGGTTTAACTGTAAATCAAATCGTCCGGTTGTATTTACAAAAAGAGTCTTTAATAACATTTATCTGATCGGTGCTTTTGTAATTGGAATGATTCTGATCACGCTTGTTGTGACTGTTCCTGGACTGCATAACATCTTTAAAGTGCAGACACTGACATTATCGCAGTTACTTACTGTGTATGGTCTTGCAGCATTGAATCTTCCGATTATACAGATGATAAAGGCAGTTCGTGCAAAATTTAGAAAATAGGAGGAACAACAGTATGAAGAAAGTTGAGAAACCAAAGAAGCCATTAATCTTTTACTATTTGATTGCTTTGATTATTCTCGTGCTTCTTAACACATTTCTTTTTCCGAATATTCTAGGAAAGAATAAGGTGAAAGAAGTCGATTATGGAACCTTTCTTACTATGGTCGAGGGAAAAGAAGTATCAAAAGTAGAGTTGAATGGAGACACTATTTATTTTACAGATAATAGCGAGGAACCGAAATATTATGAGACAACAACGTTTGATGATCCAAATCTGGTAAATCGTCTGGAAGATGCGGGATGTGAATTCGGAAGAGTCGCACAGCAGGAGATGAATCCGCTTCTTAGCTTTTTCCTTGTATGGATTTTACCACTTTTGATCTTCTGGGCATTAGGACAGTGGCTTGCAAAGAAGATGATGGCCAAGATGGGTGGAGGTGCAGCAGGAAATCCGTTCATGCAGTTCGGAAAGAGCAATGCGAAGATTTATGTGGAATCTACAACAGGAATCACTTTCCAGGATGTAGCCGGAGAAGATGAAGCGAAGGAACTGCTGACAGAGATTGTGGATTTTCTTCATAACCCGCAGAAATATACGGAGATCGGTGCAGTATGTCCGAAAGGAGCACTTCTTGTAGGACCTCCGGGAACCGGTAAAACTTTGCTTGCAAAAGCAGTTGCAGGAGAGGCAAATGTACCATTTTTCTCAATCTCTGGTTCAGAATTTGTAGAGATGTTTGTTGGCATGGGAGCTTCTAAAGTACGTGATCTTTTCAAACAGGCGAATGAAAAAGCACCTTGTATTGTATTTATTGATGAGATTGATACAATCGGTAAAAAGAGAGATAATGCAGGATATGGTGGAAATGATGAGCGTGAGCAGACATTGAACCAGTTGCTGACAGAGATGGATGGATTCGATGCATCTAAGGGTGTTGTGATCCTTGCTGCGACGAACCGACCGGACAGCCTTGATCCGGCACTTCTCCGTCCGGGAAGATTTGACCGCCGTATTCCGGTGGAACTTCCGGATCTTAAAGGGCGTGAAGAGATTCTGAAAGTTCACGCGAAGAAAGTAAGACTTGGAGATGACATTGACTTTAATGCAATCGCAAGAGCTGCATCAGGAGCATCAGGAGCAGAGCTTGCAAATATGGTAAATGAAGCGGCACTGCGCGCAGTCAGAGAGAATCGTAAATATGTAACGCAGGCAGATCTTGAAGAAAGTATTGAAACTGTTATCGCTGGATATCAGAAGAAGAATCAGGTACTTTCTTCCAAGGAAAAATTAATTGTTTCTTATCATGAAATCGGTCATGCGTTGGTAGCAGCATTACAGACGAATTCAGCACCGGTTACAAAGATCACGATCATTCCGCGTACATCAGGTGCCTTGGGATATACAATGCAGGTTGAATCAGAAGAACGGAATCTGATGACACAGGAAGAGCTGATCAACAAGATCGCGACACTGACCGGAGGAAGATGCGCAGAAAAACTGATTTTTAATTCTATCACAACAGGCGCATCGAATGATATCGAGCAGGCAACAAAGCTTGCAAGAGCAATGATCACGCGTTATGGAATGAGTGACCGGTTTGGTATGGTTGCTCTTGAGACGCAGAACAATCCATATTTGGGAGGAGACAGCAGTTTAAGTTGTTCCTCGCAGACAGCAGCAGATATTGATCAGATGGTTGTAGATACCGTAAAACACGGATATGATACAGCGATGGATCTTTTGGAGAAAAACCAGAAGAAACTTCATGAGCTTGCAAAATACCTGTATGAGAAAGAAACAATTACAGGAGAAGAATTTATGCAGATTTTGACGAGAACGGAGACGTTGGAAGAAGCAGAAGGGAAGTAACAGATGGCAAGAAGCAGAAACAAGAAAACAGAGATTGAAGAAGAAATAGAGAAGCGGATACCGACAACCCGTTACAATCCGGATTATAAAGTCGGATTGACAGCACAGCAGGTGCAGGAACACAGACTTCATGGCTGGGTAAACAGGGCCGTCGATCCTCCGTCGAAGACAACGAAAGAGATTATACATGAGAATGTATTTACTTACTTTAACTTAATCTTTCTTGTTCTGGCTATTTTGTTATGTCTGGTTGGATCCTTCCGGGATCTGACCTTTCTTCCGGTTATTATTGCAAATACGTTGATCGGTATTATACAGGAAGTGCGTGCCAAAAAAGTGCTGGATAATCTGACCATGCTAAATGCACCGAAAGCGACTGTAGTGCGAGATGGTAAAAGATCGTTGATTGATGCAGAAGAGTTGGTAGTTGATGATATTGTCATATTTAAAGCCGGCGCGCAGGTATGTGCAGATGCACAGGTTTGTGCAGGTGAAGTACAGGTGAATGAATCTCTGCTGACAGGCGAGTCTGATGAGATTACAAAACATGCCGGAGATCAGCTGATGTCAGGAAGTTTTATTATTTCCGGTCAATGTCATGCAAGACTTGATAAAGTTGGTGAAGATTCTTATATTTCAAAGCTTACACTGGAAGCAAAAGAAATGCAGAATGGTGAGCAGTCAGAGATGATCCGCTCGCTGGATAAATTGGTTAAATGCGTCGGTGTGGCAATCATTCCGATTGGAATCATACTCGTTGCACAGTCTCTGGTATTCCAGAATGCATCATTCCATTCAAGTGTTACGTCAATGGTAGCGGCTGTGATCGGAATGATTCCGGAGGGACTTTACCTTCTTGCAAGCGTTGCACTTGCTGTCAGTTCAATCCGGCTTGCACAGCAGAAAGTATTGCTTCATGATATGAAATGTATTGAGACACTTGCGCGTGTTGATGTACTTTGTGTAGATAAGACTGGTACGATCACAGAAAATACGATGAAAGTACAGGAACTTATTCCAACGGAGCAGTACGATACGGAAAAGATGGGATCTCTTCGTCTTATGGTCGGAGATTTTGTTTCAGCTATGACAAACGATAATATCACAATGGCTGCAATGAAAGAATATTTTACACATTCTTCAGGCGCAAAAGCAATTTCCAAGACAGGATTTTCATCTGCGACAAAGTACAGCAGTGCTACATTTGAAGATAAGACATATGTTCTTGGAGCGCCGGAATTTGTACTTCTGGATGATTACGAGCAACATAAGGAAAAAATCACAGAGCTTGCATCTACAGGTGCCCGTGTTCTTGTATTTGGTACTTATGCAGCGGAGATTGATGGAAAAGCACTGACAGAGCCGGTAACACCGTTGGGCTATATCTTACTTGCGAATCCAATCCGTGAGGCGGCAAAAGAAACATTCCAGTACTTTGCAGAGCAGGGAGTTGAAGTGAAAGTTATTTCCGGAGATAATCCGGTTACAGTTTCCAAAGTTGCAAAAACAGCAGGTATTAAAAATGCTGAGAATTATGTGGATGCATCAAGTCTTGAGACAGAAGAAGATATTAAGAAAGCGATTCTTGAGAAGACAGTGTTTGGACGTGTAACTCCAAACCAGAAACGACAGTTTGTTCAGGCACTTAAAGAGGCTGGGAAAACAGTTGCTATGACAGGAGACGGAGTAAATGATGTCCTTGCTTTGAAGGATGCAGACTGCAGTATTGCAATGGCATCAGGAAGCGAGGCAGCGGCACAGGCTTCTCAAATCGTACTTCTGGAGTCAGATTTCTCTTGTATGCCACAGGTTGTATTAGAAGGAAGAAGAGTAGTCAATAATATCCAGCGTTCGGCGAGCCTGTTCCTGGTTAAGAATATATTCTCTTTCCTGCTGAGTCTTTTCTCGGTAGTATTTATGTTTACTTATCCACTGGAACCATCACAGGTATCATTGATCAGTATGTTTACAATCGGTATTCCGGCGTTCTTCCTTGCACTTGAGCCGAACAAGAATATCATTAAAGGACATTTCCTGACGAACGTATTCCTGAAAGCACTCCCGGCAGCACTTACAGATGCATTGGCGGTTGGGGCACTGGTTGTCTTTGGAAAGACATTTGGAGTAGGAGAGCAGGATATCTCAACAGCAGCAACGATGCTTCTGGCAATTGTAGGATTTATGATCCTCTATAAGATCAGTGCACCGATGAATAAGCTTCGTGCAGGAATTCTTGGCGGATGTATTGCAGGCTTATTATTCTGTAGTATTTATTTGAATCAGCTGTTTGCGATTAGCGGAATGACAACAAAGTGTATCATGCTTTTTGTTGTATTTGCGATCGCAACAGAGCCGGTACTTCGTTATCTTACGATTCTTCTTGGAAAAGGAAGATTCTATTACAGACGTTTGCGCGGAAAAACGCCGTTAGAGGAAGAAGCATAATGTGCAGTGAAAAATAAAAAACAAATGTAATTATTCAGAACGGAAATAAGATAAAAATCAAGCGGCAGCAGGGAATTATTAATCCCTACTGTCGCTTGATTCTGCTTTACTTTTTACATTACATTCTTATAGTTTGCAATCGATTAAGTTGATTATGTAGCTGGTCAATTATTCTGTATAAAGAATCAATCAAAGAAAGTTTCATGCAGTTTACGTACTGCAAGATCTGCATAGGCTTCATCGATCAGAGCAGTGATGCGAATCTCAGATGTAGTAACCATCTCTGTGTTGACATCAATACTTGCGAGTGCACCGAACATCTTTGCAGCAACACCTGAATGAGAACGAATACCGGCACCAATGACAGAAACTTTGGCAACATTTTCATCAGAATCCAGTTTCTTAATGCCAAGATAGTCTTTGCTTTCATTTAACAGATCCAAAGCACGGAGCATGTCCGATTTTGCAACAGTGAAGGATACAGATTTTGTACCGTCTTTACCAAGAGACTGGATCATGACGTCAATGTTCAGTTTATTCTTATCTAAAAGATTTAAAAGACGGAATGTGCTGCTAGGCTCGTTCCCGAGACCGGCAACACGGATTTTGGCTACATTTTTATCGGCTGCCACACCACTGATTAACATTTTTTCCATTTTCGTTTTCTCCCTTACAATTGTTCCTGAATTGTGGTTTAAGCTAGAACATACCAGAAGTTCTACACCGTATTTTTTCGCAATTTCTACACATCTGCTGTGAAGGACTTTCGCACCAAGAGAGGCCATCTCAAGCATCTCATCATAAGTGATCTCCGTCATTTTATGAGCGTTTGGAACAACGCGTGGATCGGCGGTATATACTCCGTCTACATCTGTGTAAATTTCACAGACATCGGCATGGAGTTCAGCAGCAAGAGCAACCGCTGTTGTGTCAGAGCCGCCGCGGCCAAGAGTTGTGATATCTTCATACTTATTGATTCCCTGGAATCCGGTTACGATGACGATCTTGTTCGCATCAAGCTCTTTACGGATACGCTCGGAATCAATTCTCTTGAATCGTGCATTTTGATAATTTGAAGTTGTATGCATTGGAACCTGCCATGCATTCAGTGACACTGCACTGACGCCCATGGAAATCAGAGTCATTGCCATTAAGGATACAGAAACCTGTTCACCGGTTGTGAGAAGCATATCTAATTCCCTGCGGGAAGGTTGCTCTGTGATCTGTTTTGCTGTTGCGATCAGATTATCTGTAGTCTTTCCCATAGCAGACAGGACAACAACAACCTGGCTGCCTTCGCGCTGCTTTGCGATACAGCGGTTTGCTACGTTGCGGATGTGCTCCAAATCGGCCACGGAGCTTCCGCCAAATTTCATTACTGTCAGCATATTTTTATCTCCCTTATATTCTCTGACAAATCTGTGTTGCTGATAACATATAGTGTGAACAGTAACAGCAAAAGAATCAGAGAATTTTTAGTTACTGTTCATAGTGGGTGTGAGCAGCAACTTTGTACGTAGATAAGTATAGCAAAAAAAAGAAATAAAATACAGAAGAACATTTGTTCTGTATATACTTGCAGTTGCATAAAGCGTGTGCTATACTGCAAATTAACAGAAAGCAGGTGAATAAAGATGACTCCAAAAGAAGTAATACAAAAAGTGCAGCAGGATCTTTTTACAATGCAGGATCTAAAATATCGGGATTTTCACGCAAAACTGATGCCGACAGTAGAGAAAGAATCAGTGATAGGAGTGAGAGTTCCTGTACTTCGAACTTATGCAAAGAAATTCGGGAAGACAGAAGAGGCGAAGCAGTTTCTTAAGATCCTGCCACATCAATATTATGAAGAGAATAATCTGCATGGGCTTCTGATCGAGCAGATTAAAGATTATGAACTCTGTATAGAAGAACTGGAGCGCTTTCTGCCCCATATAGATAACTGGGCAACCTGTGATCTTCTGGCCGTCAGAACAGTGAAGAATCATCTGAATTCTTATATCAAAAAGATAGATCGATGGCTGGAATCAGAGTATATATATACGATCCGATTTGGAATCAATATGCTGATGCGCTATTATCTGGAAGAAGAATTTAAGTTAGAATATCCGGGGAAGGTTGCCGCAATCCGTTCAGAAGAGTATTATGTAAATATGGCCAGGGCATGGTATTTCGCAACAGCACTTGCCAAAAAGTATGATCAGGTTCTTCCATTTCTAGAAGAACAGAAGATGGACGTATGGACACATAATAAGACAATCCAGAAGGCAATCGAAAGCTATCGGATCACGCCGGAACAAAAAGAGTATCTGAGAACTTTGAAGATAAGACAATAATGTTTGTAGGAGGAGAAATAATGGCAGAAAAAATAAGAGTACTTATGATTAATGGAAGTCCAAGAGCAAACGGAAATACTAGTGTAGGACTAAAAGAAATGGAAAAGATTTTTCAGGAAAATGGAGTAGAAGTAGAGACAGTAGTTGTTGGAAATAAACCTGTCCGTGGATGTGTTGCCTGTGGAGGATGTGCTTCCAAGCAAAAATGTGTTTATGATGATGTAGTTAACGAACTGGCTTTGAAATTCGAGAAAGCAGATGGACTGGTTATCGCAAGTCCAGTCTATTATGCATCCGCAAATGCAACATTGATCGCCTGTCTTGACCGCCTGTTCTACAGCACACCATTTGATAAGACTATGAAAGTAGGAGCAAGTGTTGTCTGTGCAAGGCGCGGTGGATGTTCAGCAACATTTGACGAGTTAAACAAATACTTTACAATTTCTGGAATGCCAGTTGCTTCCAGTCAGTATTGGAATAGTATTCATGGAAGAATACCAGGAGAAGCAGAGCAGGATGGAGAAGGAAAGCAGACTATGAGAGTCCTCGCCAGAAACATGACATTTCTTATGAAGAGTATTGCCTTGGGTAAAGAACAGTTTGGACTTCCGGAGAAAGAAGAACGAATTGCAACACATTTTATTAGGTAAAGAAGAGGAGAATTAAAATGAGTTATGTATCTTTTAATGATGTGATAGAATTAAATGGAATTCTTAAAGATAAAGGTCTGAATTTCCGAATTCATCTCAGGGACACTTGTGGAAGACAATCCTTCTGGATCGAACCACTCGGTAATTGCGCCTGTGAAGGACGATATGATGAGATGTATCAGGTGGTAGAAGAGTACCTCGAAGGAAAAGGATTTTCCGTGCAGTACGACGATCAGAAGATGAATTTTGTGGTATAAATTTGTATTTAGATGTTTGAATTCTGAGTGATGAAGCAAAAACTTTTGTTGGATAAGGGCGTGATATGG
>ENA-OPCI01001495-OPCI01001495.1-human-gut-metagenome-genome-assembly--contig:-NODE-1495-length-13233-cov-3.641144_pt1 | contig 13233 bp, 10 predicted proteins | sample MGYA00241564_ERZ501479 | MGnify/ENA primary metagenome ERZ501479 (study PRJEB25962, sample SAMEA2042630) | human gut metagenome | biome: human gut; feature: human-associated habitat; material: faeces...
TAAAGCAGAACAGCACAGCTACCGTGACCTGCCGCTTCGTTACGGCGAAACATCCACACTGTTCCGTAATGAGGATTCCGGTGAGATGCATGGTCTGACACGTGTTCGTCAGTTTACAATTTCCGAAGGACATCTGATCGTAAGACCAGACCAGATGGTCAAAGAATTCAAAGACTGTATCGCACTTGCACAGTATTGTCTGCAGGTTCTTGGCGTTGAGGAAGATGTAACCTATCATCTGTCCAAATGGGATCCGAATAACAGAGAAAAATACATCGGTGAGCCGGAAGTATGGAATGAGACAGAAGAAGATATCCGTCAGATGCTCGAAGAACTGAACATCCCATTCACAGAGGATGTCGGAGAAGCAGCATTCTACGGACCGAAGGTCGACATCAATGCTAAGAACGTATATGGCAAAGAAGATACAATGATCACAATCCAGTGGGATGCACTTCTTGCTGAACAGTTCGATATGTACTATATCGACGAAAACGGCGACAAGAAACGTCCATGCATCATCCATCGTACATCCATGGGATGCTATGAAAGAACACTTGCATGGCTGATCGAAAAATACGCAGGAATGTTCCCGACATGGCTGTGTCCGGAGCAGGTTCGTGTGATCCCGATCTCCGAAAAATTCAATGCTTATGCTGACAAAGTAGAAGCACAGATGAAAGAAGCAGGCATCCGCTGCTCCGTTGACAGACGTTCCGAAAAGATGGGCTACAAGATCCGTGAAGCACGTCTGGAAAGAGTACCGTACATGCTTGTAGTTGGTGCAAAAGAAGAGGAAGAGGGCAAGGTTTCCGTAAGAAGCCGTTACCTTGGTGATGAAGGAATGAAAGACCTCGGAGAATTCATTGCAGCAATCAAAGAAGAAATCAAAAATAAAACAATCCGCAAGATCGAAGTAGAGGAAGAGAAAAAATAATCGGTCTGTGTAAGATCCTATCAGAGGGAGGCGAAATGCCTTCCTCTTTTTGTGTCGATAAGTTCCTGGGATACGACACGCTGTTTTGACAAAATCTGCGCCCTCTGTCACCTATAATGAGTTCACTTACCAAAGTGAAGGATCTATAGGCGGCAGGGGGCTTTTTGTATGCATCAGGAAGTGTACATAGATATTGTGTTTGCTGCGAATCTTCTGATGGACTATATTCTTCTGAGACTTACAGGAATTGTTCTGAGGAGAAAGAACAGCAGACGAAGATGTCTGGCGGCGGCAGCGGTCGGAGCTCTTTTTGCGTGTCTGAATCTTTATGTACGACCAGGAAAAACAGGGGTACTGACCATAGTTCTTCGAGTAGTCTGTGCTGTGTTCATGATATGGATCGCATATGAGATCCAGGATGTGAAGCACATGACCGGAGCCGCACTGTTTTTCTTTGGAATGACATTTCTGACCGGTGGTTTCTGGATGGCGGTATCAGAAAACAGAAGAGTGACGGCTGTGTTTTTTTTATCGTGTGCGGCTGTGACTTATGGAGGGTTAAGTCTGATGATCTGCCTGATGGAACAAATAAAAGAATCCAGAGAACATATCTATCCGGTTGCCCTGAAATATCACGGACAGCTGCAGGAGACGTATGGTCTGTATGATACAGGAAACCGTCTGTGTGATACAGTGACTGGAGCACCGGTGGCAGATCCGGAAATACTTCGAAGTCTTCTGAGTGAGGAGCTGACAGACAGGCTGCTGCATCTTAAAGAAAGACCAGAGGAGATTGAAAGTACAGAGATCGCTGACCTGAAACCGCACTATCTGTCCTTCCAGACCGTAGGACGGGAAGTGCAGCTGATTCTGGCAGTGACATTAGAGGATCTTTGTATTCAGATTCCGGGAGAGCGGATCCATGTATCCGGACCGGTGTTTGCATTGTCTTCAGAACCTTTTGCTTTGGGAAAGGAATACAAAGTGATATTGAATTCCAGATTATTGCATTAGGAGGGGCAGGATATGAGCAGATCGGCAGCAGGAGTGGATTATCGTCCGTTTCAGGTTTTTCAGAAATTAGTTCTTTCAAGATCGAGAGAACTTTATTATATCGGAGGAAGTGATGTGCTTCCGGCACCACTGGAGCCAAAAAGAGAAGCATATGTGATCAGCAGACTCAAAACAGACCAGGAGCAGGAAGCCAGATCCCTGCTGATTGAGCATAATCTCAGACTCGTCGTTTATATTGCAAGAAAATTCGATAACACAGGAGTTGGAGTGGAAGACCTGATCTCGATCGGGACGATCGGTCTGATCAAGGCTATCAATACATTCAACCCGGTAAAGAATATCAAACTGGCGACATATGCATCACGTTGTATTGAAAATGAGATTCTGATGTATCTGCGGCGAAACAGTAAGACGAGAATGGAAGTATCTATTGATGAACCATTGAATGTGGACTGGGATGGCAATGAACTGCTTCTTTCGGATATTCTTGGAACTGATGATGATGTGATATCCAGGAAACTGGAGGATGAAGTGGAAATCACACTTCTGGGAAAAGCAATCAACAAACTGTCACCAAGAGAACAGACGATCATACGGCTGCGTTTTGGACTGAACAATGCCGACGGAAAAGAGAAGACGCAGAAAGAAGTCGCAGATCTTCTTGGAATCTCTCAGTCCTATATTTCCAGACTGGAGAAACGGATTATGAAACGTCTGAAAAAAGAAATCGTAAAGTATGAGTAAGGTAGTAAGAAGCCATACCGCTGCATATACATAGAAGGAATATGCAGCGAGGTGTGCATGCATGAAAAAATTCAGAAAATACAGAATGGAAATGGTCATGGCCTGTCTGCTGCTGGTAAGTTTTTACCTGCTGTCCAGACAGGCTGCTGTTGTTTCAGTACAGATGAATTTTCCGAAACTGATTCTTATAGATCCCGGACATGGGGAGGATGATCCTGGGATGATCGGTGCAGATGGACTGGAAGAGAAAGGAATCAATCTGGCGATATCACTTCTGCTGAAAAGTGAGCTTGAAACAAGGGGCTATTCTGTGGTAATGACAAGAGAAACAGATAAAGGACTTTATGATGCATCAGCAAATAATAAAAAAGCACAGGATATGCAGCGTCGCATAGCAATGATCGGCGAAAAGTCACCGGTGCTGTCGGTAAGTATTCACCAGAACAGCTATCAGCAGGATGCATCTGTGCATGGACCGCAGGTTTTTTATTATGAAAGTTCTGAAGAAGGAAAGAAGCTTGCAGAGGCAGTACAAAGCAGCCTGAATGAAAAGCTGGAAATAGACCGACCAAGAGAAATCAAGGGAAATACCAGTTATTATCTGCTCAAAAGAAGTCCCGGAACGCTTGTGATCGTAGAATGTGGTTTCCTGACCAATCCCGAAGAGGCCAGAAAATTGCAGACAGAATTGTATCAGCAAAGAGTAGCGGTTGCAGTGGCAGATGGAATTGATACATATCTGCATGTGGATAACCGGAAAAGTTACAGCTAAAAAGTGTAAATATTGTGAAAATCAGGAAGTTTGTTTGCTATATGAAAGTTCCTTTGTTATACTAAATCCGTATGAGCAGAGAAAAACGATTTTACAGGCTCTGGCAGGTATAAAGTGTAATATATTCTGTACGAGATTTAATGACGAGGTGGATAATGTTTGGTATCATATATATAGTACTGAGCCTGCTGGCTGGTAAAGAACTGGCAGAAATTCTTTTGTTTACAGGAAAAAACGCTCAGGAAGCAGGCAGCAGGAACGGACAGCACAAAGCTTTCTGCAATCAGATATGGGTTCTGGCGGCAGCCACTTTTGGAATGGGAACACTGGTATTTGGATGGACAACGTACATGATCTCCTGGGCGGCCAGCGAAGCAGGTGCTAAGAAACCACTGATCTATGGAAATACAGCTGTTCTGATCATAACGGCAGTTGTTCTGGTTTTGCTTTATTGGAAACGATATCGAAAAACAGGAACTGTATGGACCGTGGCAGACAGGAAGCTGATCAGTGACAGCAGGGCATTTCGAAAAGAGTGTATTTTATTTGGATTCCTGTTGGTATTTCTGACGTGGATCATGTTTTATGTTTTTTATATAAGAAATGGCGAACTGTACAGTGGGTTTTCCGTATACGGGGATTATGCACCACATACAGCGATGATGCGCTCTTTCTCAAAGGGCAATAACTTCCCGACAGAGTACCCGCATTTCGGAGGACAGGATGTCAAATATCATTTTATGTTTCAGTTTCTTGTCGGAAATCTGGAATTTCTCGGGATCAGACTGGATTTTGCATATAATATAGAAAGTGTTCTGGCGCTGCTGGGATTTCTGATGCTGCTTTACAGCATTGCAAAACGACTGACAGCAAGCCTGGCAGCCGGAATTCTGACATTGGTACTTTTTTTCTTCCGCAGTTCACTTTCATTTTTTCATTTTGTGACAGAACATCTACAGGCAAAAGACCTGTGGGCAACGCTGAGGGACAATACAACATTTATCGGATATACAACCAATGAAAACTGGGGATTATGGAATTTTAATGTATATCTGAATCAGAGGCATCTGGCATTTGGACTTCTGATCGTTTCTCTTGTCATCTGGTTATTTATGGACTGGCTGGATATCGGCTGTGCCGAGGAAGAAAAAGGCATTGTCTGGCTTCGTAACCGATTTTTTACAAAAAAGGCGTGGAAATGTATCTGCCCGGAAAATGCACTGATGGCAGGGATGTTCCTGGGATTGACATCGTTCTGGAATGGAGCAGCGGTGATCGGTGGCCTGCTGATCCTGCTGGGCTTTGCTGTTTTTTCAGACGGGAAGCTGGATTATCTGATCCTTGCAGCCACATCCGTGATCTTTTCGGTGCTTCAGACCAGGATCTTTATCTGGGGGGAAGCAGTAAGCCCTTCTCTTTACTGGGGATTTCTTTCCGATGATAAAACCCTGTGGGGAGTACTGTGGTACCTGATCCAGATGAGTGGGATTTTCTTTGTCGGCACAGTTGTGCTGGTGTTCTTGTTGAAAAAACGACAGCAGAGAGCGGCTCTTATAAGTTTCCTGTTTCCGGCTGCATTTGCATTTTTTGTATCGCTCACTCCAGATATTGCAGTGAATCATAAATATATTATGATCTCCTATGCATTTATCGCAATTTTCTGGGCATGGGCACTTATGCAACTGTTTCAGAAAAAGATACTTCACAGAATCGTAGCGGTACTACTTGCTGTCTGTCTGACCATTACCGGTATTTATGATTTTGTTGTGATCATACGAAATAATGGCCCAGGGCACAGAGTCAGCGTGAATATGAACAGTGATCTGACAGACTGGCTGGAAGAACATCTGACGCATGAAGATCTGATCCTGACTCCGGAATACAGCATCAATGAGGTAACGATGTCGGGAGTCATGATGTATATGGGATGGCCATATTATGCGTGGTCGGCGGGATATGATACTTATTATCGCGCAGCACAGGCAAAGACTATTTACAGTACAATAAACAAAGAAGAACTGAAGAAACTTGTAAAGCAGGAAAAAATCACCTACATTCTGTATGAAGAAGGAATGGAATACGAACAGCAGTACTGCAGAGAAGAAACAATTGCCAGTGTATACAAGCTGGTATATGAAACAGAGGACGGGAGAATAAGAATTTATGAAACCTGATAAAATAAAAAAATTAATCATGATGATCATACCGGCAGCAGTATTAGTTGCATTGTCAGCATATCTGCTGCAGGGCGATGTATGGACTTTTTGGACCTGGTATCTTCTGGCACTGGTGCTGGGAGTGGCAGCTATGCCATTGACAGGAAGAATGTTTCGACGTTTTGATGATAAGGGATGGATTTTTTCAAAAGTAACCGCAATCGCGATCACCGGTTTTCTGACATGGTTTCTGGTAACTGTGAAGATATTGAAATTTACAGCAGTTACCTGCGTGGCGGTGACTGTTATCTGCACTGTTCTTTCTATATTATTATACCGAAAAGAACAGAAAGACGGATTCGAGTGTATTCCTTTTGCACATCTTAATCTGGTATATGCGGAAGAGCTTCTTTTCTTTGCATTCTTTCTTATGTGGACATATTTTGCAGGATTCCATCCGGCAGCTTATGGAACAGAGAAATTTATGGATTATGGTTTCATGGAAGCAATGATGCGAAGCAAAACACTTCCTGCAACAGATCTCTGGTATTCTGAGGGCAAGATCAATTACTATTATGGCGGACAGTATTTTGCAGTATTTCTGACAAAGCTGTCAGGCACGAAAGTAGAACTGACCTACAACCTGATGCGTACTTTTGTGGCAGGGCTTGCCTTTATTATGCCATTCTCACTCGTGCATCAGATGGTGAAAGACCGACTGGGCAGAAACATCAGCGGATGGAAGAAAAAGCTGCCGTCTGTAACAGGATTTCTGGCCGGAATCGCAGTTTCCGTGGCCGGAAATATGCACTATGTTGTTTATGCATGCGTGATTCCATGGATCCAGAAATTGAAAGGAGAGGAAGTCAGCAGTTACTGGTTCCCAGATGCGACCAGATATATCGGATTCAACCCGGATGTAGATGACAAAACGATTCATGAATTTCCATGTTATTCCTTCGTACTTGGAGATCTGCATGCACATGTTGTGGATATTATGTTTGTTCTTTTGATCCTTGCATTGCTTTATGCCTGGATGAAAAAGGTAAGAACAACAAAGATCACACTCGAGAATACAGAGAAAAAAGAATTCTGGCGCAGACAGCTTCTGATGCCACAGCTCCTGGCAGCTGCAGCCCTTCTGGGAATGTTCCACTGGACAAACTACTGGGATTTTGTCATTTATTATACAGTGACCTGTGGAGTGATCCTGATCATGAATATTATCGGACAGGAAGGAAAGGTAAAATGGATCCTTGCCGTGACAGCGGCACAGGCAGCGGAGATCCTGATACTGGCAACACTGATCATCCTTCCGTTTACGATGCAGTTTGACAGCAGTAATATGGTACAGGGAGTCGCACTTGCCCAGCATCATTCCCTTCCGCATCAGCTTTTGGTGCTCTGGGGCCTGCCGACGATACTGACTGCATTGTTTATCATTTCTCTGCTTGTTGAGAAATTAAAAGTGGCAGAAAACAGATCTCTGTATCGGCTTTTGAAATCAGTTACACTTCCGGATCTTTTTGCTGTGGTCATGGGACTCTGTGCGATCGGTCTGGTGCTGATTCCGGAACTCGTCTATGTACGTGATATTTATGAAAACGGAAATGCCCGTGCCAATACGATGTTTAAGCTGACCTATCAGGCATATATTATGTTTGGGATGACTATGATCTACGCAATCTTCCGTCTGCTGATCATAGGAAAGAATAAGATACTCAAAGCCCTGGCAGTGATCGGACTGATTCTCTTTGTATGGACCTGTGGTTATTTCGGAAACAGTGTACATGCCTGGTTCGGTGAAGTATGGAAACCGTCTGAATATAAAGGACTGAATGCAACTGCCTTTCTTGAGACCGATTTCTCGGAAGATGTCGGCGGAATCAAGTGGCTCAAAGAAAATGTCAAAGATGTAGAAGTGGTGCTTGAAGCAAACGGTGACAGTTATTCCGAATACGAACGGGTATCCGCCATGACCGGTCTCCCGACGATCATGGGTTGGTATGTGCATGAGTGGCTGTGGCGAGGAGACCTTGCTGACATTAATGCCAAGATCGCAGATGTTGAGAATATTTATACTTCGACAGATGAAGCACATGTGAAGTCCCTGTTGGAAGAGTATGATATATCGTATATTTTTGTGGGATCGTGTGAACGAAAGAAGTACGGCGCCCAGTTGAATAACGATATGCTGAAGAGTATGGGAGAAGTCGTTTATCAGGATGATGAGTGGCAGACTTATATCGTAAAAGTGAAATAAATGAGATGAAAAAATGTCGCAGAGTAGCATACTCTGCGACGTTTTTTTAATCGCATACATTCTAGCACATAAAAAATGTTATGTAAAGACGTAAAGACATGATATTAGCCGTCAAAAAATTCCCTTATATCATGAAATGTAAATTATCAATTCAAAATATAAGGGAATTCTGGCCTTTTATTTATTTACAGCATCTCTATATATACTTCTTTCGCTAGAAGGAATTTTGAGCAGATCCATTGCCTGATCGGCTGTTATTTTCAGGCTTTCTATAAGATTTTTGACAGAATCTAGTTTTCCTTCTAATTTACCCTCTAATTTGCCCTCTAATCTGCCCTCTAATCTGCCTTCACGTACAGCTCTTTTTATCAGCTTTTCAGTTTTTTGCTTTGCCAGTACTTCGGCTCTTTCATTTGCCAGTGCTTCAGCTTTTTCATCAACTTTTTCATTTATAATTTTCATCAATGCATCACACATATTCTTGTCCTCCTTAAACTGTTGTTCATTAGCTGCAACAATTACCTGCATGGCGGCGGAATAGAGATTATTATTTTCTTTTCCGCGATATTCGTTCAATAGTTCTTTTGTAATTCTTGAATCTGTTAATGTGTCTGTAAGGCTATATAACCAGAGATTATGTTCTGGAGAAAGTTGTCCTGTTACAATAATCTGTATAGCAAATACATCACCATATACATAATAAATTCCTGGTTCTATTTTCTCTATTGTATATTTTCTGACATCAAGCAGATGTCGGATCATCTTTCGTGGATAGTTCTTGGCAACAAACGTTATCGTGATTTCTTCTGCTGGTATCTCATTTTCCCTTCCAGTGTCTGCTTTATAAAAGCAGGCATATCCATAGACTTTATAAAAATCGTCTACAGAAAGATAATCGCTTGGGCTTTTGTACTCTATGAGATTATATGTACGGAAAATCCTGCCTATATTTTTGTGAATCTTTTCGCCTTTTTTTTTCTTAATGACAAGGATATCTACCAGCATGGGTTTCGTACCGAGAGGATATTCATTTTGGAACATCAGTTTATAAGTTTCCTCCTGAAATTCAATCTGCAAATCCGCATAAAACGCCGGGTGCCATTGAAGTACATCTTTTCTGTCCTCTTCCACGAATCCTCCTTTTTTGTGATTCAGGAAATCTCCGCCCCGCCGGAAATTCCTGTTTGTCTTGTGGATAATAAAGCATGATTTTTTTGAAAGGACAGATGCTCTCTGTTTATTGAATATAAAAAAACAAATCATACAGAATAGTAAATATGCTTTTCTATATATTATCATAGAACATTTAGTTCTTCAATGGAAATAAAGTAAGTTTATCAATATTTTATAATTGTTGTTTCTTATTTTTTTGTGATTTTCTGCGACAATATTATTAGCCGTCAAAATAATGGTCGAATGAAAGGAGAAATCACATATGTCACGAAAAGGAGAAAATATCTACAAGAGAAAAGATGGGCGTTGGGAAGGTCGTTACTGCAAGACAAGAGATGAAAGCGGAAAAATCAAATACGGATATGTCTATGCCAGAACATATACCGATACGAAAAGCAAATTAGAACTGGTAAAAAAAGAATGCCTATCTTTACCAGAAAAAAGTACAGGAAATTTCAGTATTCATACATTTGCAGATGTAGCCGGTGAATGGCTGCTTTATAAAAAGCGTATATTGAAAGAAACCTCCATTTCTAAATACAACAATATCATTAATATTCATCTGCTTCCATTTTTCAGAGAACAGGACATACATAATATTACACTTGAGCAAATGGAAGCTTTTTATAATGCTCTGCTCATGACGAAAACTGCAAAAGGAACTGCACTTGCACCGAAAACAACGCTTGATATTCTTTCGGTAATGAAAGCAATTTTGTTTTATGCAACTACAAAAAAATATATGAACATACTTCCGGTTCTTCGTTTTGAATACAGAGCAGTTCCAAAGAAACTGGTTGTTTTGAGCGGAAGAAATCAGAAAATCCTTTCAACTTATCTCTGCCTGAACCTCACTTATCGAAATCTCGGACTTCTTATCTGTATGTATACCGGAATCCGGCTCGGTGAAGCCTGCGCATTAACCTGGGAGGACATTTCACTGACAGAAGGATATATCTATATACACAAAACTATGCAGCGGATTCAAAAAGAACATAACGGAAAAAAGACAATGATCATTATAGCAGAACCCAAAACGCAATCCTCTATCCGAACAATTCCACTTCCACGACAGTTGATCCAGCTTATCAAATCCAGCAAACTTCCCATGCAGGGTTATCTGCTGACAGGTTCTTATGAAAGATATATAGAGCCACGTAATTATCAATATCACTTCAAAAAAATTCTTCAGCAGTGTAAAATTCCCCAAACAAATTTTCATACCTTACGTCATACGTTCGCCACCAGATGTGTAGAGCTGGGATTTGATGTTAAAACACTCAGTGAAATCCTCGGACATTCAAATATCAACATTACCCTGAACCGATATGTACATCCGTCTTTTAATCTTAAGAAGCAGAACATGAACAAAATGAACAAATTAATAGCCGTCAAATAGAACGTCAAAAGACCTGCAAACATGCATCTAATGCGTGCCACAGGTCTTTCTTTCGCAGAGTATGCTACTCTGCGAAAAAATTGAGGTGTTCCCGTGGAGAAACCACAGTATTACTCCATCACAGTTAAAAAGATGAACATCCTGACCAGACATTCCGACTGGTTAGTAAAAACACAGGAACTGTATAACCAGATACTGGAATTTTATTACAACCTATACCTTGACACTTTTCAGGATGGAAGACCAGGTTCCATGGAAGCACTCCGCACACTGGAAAAGCTGACAATCCCAGGCAGAGACCGACAGCCCGTGCAGTACCCACTGCCATGGCAAAAGGTTCCCCTGTATTTCAGGCGAGCTGCGATCAACAGCGCAATTGCCGTAGCCAGCAGTTACCTTTCCAGAGAAAAACAGAAGATCCGTTCCACTTCTTTCACAGAATCCGTTACCTGTTATAAAGGCATGTATCGTGATTTTGAAGGAAATGCGATCACACTGAAAATCTGGACTGGAGAAAAATGGCTCTGGCATCGCATCAAGCTCCGTGGCAATACCATACCGGAAGAAGGACAGATGATGTCACCTTCCATTGTCCTGAAAAAGACAGGCCCTGAGCTGCACATCCCGTGGAAGACTTTTGTAAAAGACGGCAGAACTGCCAAAGAACGAATGGCAGCAGGTGAAAAAATCTGTGCCGTAACGTTTACCAATCAGGATGCACTCACAGTCTGCTGCGTGCTGAATTCTGACGGCGCAAAAGAAAAAGTCTTTTTTGTAAGAGGAGGAGCTGAGTATGCCCACCGATGCAGGCAGGTTACTGACAAGATCAAAAAATCCGAAGCATCAGGAAGCAGTGGCAGCAGCGCAATCCCCAATTCACGCTACTGGATGAAATTAAAAAATCTCAATGATTTTTATTCTCATAGCATAAGTAGACAAGTTATAAATTACACAATAAAGCAAGGCGCAAAGATGATCGTTCTTCCAGAATATGAGAAAGAATACAGTAGAATCCTGATGTCAAAAGCCGGAAACTTCTCACCGATACATCTAAGCACCGCCATTCGTGAAAAGATAAAGTACAAAGCCTGGCAGGAGGGACTCGTTGTAGTGGAACTACAGCAGTATAACATCAGTTCCACATGTGCAGCCTGTGGAGCCTCCTTACATAAAAAAGGACAGAACTTTGTCTGCAAGAATGGGCATCAGGGAAATTACTACCTGAATGCATCCTGGAATCTCGGATTAAAATGCATCCGCGGATTTCAGCCAAAAGAGCCGAGAACAAGCGATTAAAACGCTGTTTTCATAGATACAGGAAACTGTAAACAGGATTTTATCTACAGGATAAAGTCTTTGGGTGGAGCACCGCCCACCGGAGTCCACCGTGGAGCCCGGAAAGACAGTGATCATCCGATCACGAACGTGCTCGAAGTTATTGAACAAATAAATTGTGGTTGTAAACATGGTTTTTAGTAAATAACAGGGAATGAAGATGAAGAAGAAAAATAGAAACTAAAAATGAATAAGTGTATTCAGCCTGCTGAACTCGAGGAGTGAAGCGGGCTATTAGTGTATTCATAAATTAGTGAAGGAGTTTTATGGTTCAAGGATTAGATCATATTGCATTAATTGTTTCGTCAGAAGATAGTCTTAGATTCTATGAAAAGTTAGGATTCAGAGAAACCGAAAGATTTGAAAGAAGTTATGACATAGTTGTATTTATGACTTGTGGAAACATAACTCTTGAAATTTTTGTGGATCCGAATCATCCAGAAAGAGTGAATAGTCCAGAGGCTAAAGGCTTACGTCATGTGGCAGTCACTGTAGATAAGATAGAAGATTTGAATATGGAAATCGAAGAAATCAGAACTGACTGGTTTGGCAGAAGATTTACTTTTGTAAAGGATCCAGATGGTTTACCAATAGAAATTAAAGAATGTGGGAGTACTTTGAAATGAAAAAAGGTAACTGGAAAAAGATAATGAGCATTCTTGCAGCAACGATGGGAACAACTTTTGTAATAACATCTCTTGTTGCAAAAAAAGAAATAGGTAAAAGTCAATATAAAGATGAGTCAAATCAGATGAATCCTTTAGAAGGCAAAAAAGTCGTTTTTATTGAAAACGATGATGAAATAGAAAATGCAGATGGTGTTAGAGGTCATTTGGAAGCGATTGGAGATTCTGATTATAAAGTTGGTTTCTATGAGAAATATATTAAACGAGGATTTGATATTGTCCTTTCATTTGGTGGTCTTGTTGTGCTTAGTCCTATTCTGGGCGCTATTGCATTAGCAATAAAGATTGATGATCCAGGTCCGGTTCTTTTTACCCAGAAGAGAATGGGACAGAATAAAAGATATTTTAAGTTGCATAAATTTAGATCAATGAAAATGTGTACGCCACATGATGTGCCTACACATCAGTTAGAAAATCCAGAACAGTATATTACTCGTGTAGGTAAATTCCTTCGCAGTCATTCATTGGATGAACTGCCTCAGATTTGGGATATTTTTATTGGAGATAGCGGTATAATAGGAACAACCAAGAAAAACCTTGATTTTACAGGGGTTTCGCTGGCTTAGTCGAATCTGGTTATGATAATTTTTCTGCATGGTTGTGTCGGTTAAGCAAGGGAAACGGAATAAATGAATGGTTTCTTGGATGCTTATTTTGACCCACACTATAAGCTGAAAAATTATGATAAGGAGGTTTGACCTAGAGTGTGTCTGAAAAACATTTTAAATTGTTTATTTTAACCAAATTAATATTG
>ENA-OPCI01001499-OPCI01001499.1-human-gut-metagenome-genome-assembly--contig:-NODE-1499-length-13176-cov-3.179255_pt1 | contig 13176 bp, 13 predicted proteins | sample MGYA00241564_ERZ501479 | MGnify/ENA primary metagenome ERZ501479 (study PRJEB25962, sample SAMEA2042630) | human gut metagenome | biome: human gut; feature: human-associated habitat; material: faeces...
TAATGCTATATTAAAACTGAATGAGATACCGTTTCAGCTTTCCAAAACAAGCCAATATGTAGTATAATATAAATGTATGACAAATAGATGTACAGATTATTGGACAGGTAATTTTATATACTAAAAAGAAAGACAAAGGAGAACTTTTTACAATGGCAGATATTAGTAAGATTGAAGAATTTTGGGATGATAATCCTATTGATGTATCAGCAGAAGTTAATTTTATATGGTCTATTGCAAATAAATTAAGAGGGCCATATCAAAGTGATAAATACAAAGATGTAATAATTCCTATGGTAATTATTAGACGTTTTGAATGTGCATTACAGGAAACAAAAGATGTTGTTGTTGCACAATATAAAAAGATGCCAACATATCCTGCAAAGGCTATGTATAAGATTTCTGGCTATCAGTTTTATAATACAAGTGAATTTACATTAGCAGAACTTGTAAATGATGCGGATCATCTTGCATCAAATTTTAAAAGCTATATTAATGGCTTTTCCGCCAACATTCAAGACATTATAAAAAATCTTGAATTTGACAAACAGATTGATAAGATGGACAAGCATAACAGACTTTTAGCAGTAGTAAAAGCGTTTAGTGAAATAGATTTAGATCCAAAAGTCATTGATAATATGAAAATGGGATATATCTTTGAGGAACTTATTAGAAAATTCTCTGAAAATGCTGAAGCTGGTGATCACTACACAGGTAGGGATATTATAAAAACAATGGTTTCAATTCTACTTGCAGAGGGTTGTGATGATATATTCGATGATGGAAAAATTGTAACTATATTAGATCAAGCCGCTGGAACTGGCGGTATGCTTTCAACTGCAAACAATTATATTAAACGTTTTAATCCGACAGCGGATGTAAGATTATTTTCACAAGAAGTAAATCCAGAGTCTTATGCTATGTGTCTTGCAGAAATGCTTATTCGTGGACAAAATGCGGATAATATCAGATTACAAGACACAATGAAAGCAGATTGCTTTACAGATACAAAGATGAGATTTGTTATAGAAAATCCACCATTTGGATGTGCTTGGGGCGGCAAGGATGCACCAGAAGGTGACGAAGAGGCAGTAAAAGCAGAAGTATTAAAGGGAACATCTGGAAGATTCCCAGCAGGAGCACCAAGTTCTGGAGATATGCAGTTATTGTTTATTCAGTCTGCAATAAATAAGATGGATGATGAATGTGGTAGAGCCGCTATTATTGAAAATGGTTCACCTTTATTTAGTGGTGGGATATCATCTGGTGAATCACAGATTAGAAGATGGTTGCTTGAAAATGACTATATAGAAGCAATTATCCAGTTAAGTACAGATATGTTTTACAATACTGGAATTGCTACATATATTTGGGTACTTTCTAAAAATAAAAGAGCAGAAAGAAAAGGCAAAATACAGCTTATTGATGCATCAAGTTTTGCACACTCTTTAAGAAAAACATTAGGTAATAAACGAAAAGAGATTACACCAGAAGATAGAATTAAAATTACAAAGTTATATGCAGACTTTAAAGAAAATGAGCATTGCCAGATTTATGATAATACAGAATTTATCTATCGTGAATATGCGGTTATGCAACCACTTCAAAGAAGCTATGCAATAACAGAAGATAGAATAAATGCAATGCTTTCAAGTGGTGCGTTATCAACTCTCTATGATGAAGCAAAAGTTGATGAACTTGAAAACATGGATGAATTGACAGGTAAGGATAAAAATAAATTAGATAATTTTAAGAAAAATAAGCCTACATATGATGCTATTGTTGATGCTCTAAATAATGCTGTATCAGACAAGGTATATAAGAATCCAGAAACATTTACACCAGTGGTAAATAATATTCTATCTGGAATTATTTCAGATGCAAAAGATTTAAAAAAGATTGCTGATAAAATCATAAAAGGTTTATCGGTAATGGATAAAACAGCAGATATTCAAAGAGATAAAAAAGGCAATGTGATTTATGATACAGAAACAAAAGATACAGAAATAGTACCATGGGAAACAAATATTGATGATTATATGGCAAGTGAAGTATTACCACATGTACCAGATGCAAAGGCATTTTTTGAAGAAGATTTAGGCAAGAAAAATCCTGTAATAAAGACTGGTGCAGAAATACCATTCACAAGATATTTTTATAAATATCAAGCTCCAGCATCAAGTGATGAACTTGCTAAAAGATTCAATGAATTAGAGGCTTCCGTTGATTCAAGAATTAAGAAATTATTCGGAGGTAATTAATATGGCAGAAATGAAAGATAGTGGAATTGAATGGGTTGGTAAAATTCCAGAAAATTGGAGAGTTTTAAAGAATAAATATAATTTTGAGTTAAGTAAGGAAATAATTGGAACAAAATGGGTAGAAACACAGTTGTTATCATTAACAAAATATGGAATTAAAGCTATAAATGATGGTGAACAAACAGGAAAAGTACCTGCGTCATTGTCCACTTACCAAAAGGTTAATAAAGATGATCTTGTAATGTGTTTGTTTGATTTAGATTGTTCGGCTGTATTTTCTGGAATAAGCGATTTTGATGGAATGGTTTCACCAGCATATAAATGTATTAAGTGTAAAGCACATTTGTTTCCAAAATATATTGATTATTATTTTAGAACTGTATTTGTTGATAGAAAGTATAAAAGATATTCAAAGAATGTAAGATTTTCAATTTCGGCTGATGAATTTATGAATTTACCTATTATTGTTCCACCAAAAGATATGCAAATAAATATAGCTAAGTTTCTTGATAAAAAATGTGCTGAAGTAGATGCATTGCATACGGATATTGAAAAGCAAATAGAAACACTTGAAGAATACAAAAAATCAATTATCACAGAAGCTGTAACAAAAGGATTAGATCCAGATGTTGAAATGAAGGATAGTGGGATTGAATGGATTGGTATGATTCCTAAAAATTGGTCGGTAACAAGAATGCAAGAAATTGGTACTTATAAGAAAGGCCCTTTTGGAAGTGCAATAACAAAAAATATGTTTGTTGAAAAAGATGACAATACATATAAGGTTTATGAACAAAAAAATGCAATATATAAAAACGTTGAATTAGGATATTATTATATCCCATTTTCAATCTATAAGAGATTAAAAGAATTTGCAATTATTCCTCAAGACATTATTGTTAGTTGTGCAGGGACAATTGGAGAATGTTACATTATGCCGAACAATATGGAAAAAGGAATTATTAATCAAGCCTTAATGAGAATCCGATTAAAAGAAAACATTAATAAGAATTATTTTATTTATGTTTTTGATATTGTACTTACATATGCAAATTTAAAATACAGTAATGGAAGTGCAATGAAAAATATTCCTCCTTTTTCAGTTTTGAAGAAATTAGGAATTCCATTGCCCTCAGTACAAGAACAAGAAAAAATTGCAAATTATTTGGATGATTTTTGTAATGAAATAGATGGCGTTATTGTAGATAAAAAGAAACAGTTAGAAACACTTGAACAGTACAAAAAGTCACTTATACATGAATATGTGACAGGGAAAAAGGAGGTCAAATAGTTATGGCATTTGAGGAAGAATTAAATGCACTTGTGCAACGAACAAAAGCAAATGACGAAAATCCGTCAAGAACAGCATCATATGAAACAATTAATAGAACATTAAATGAAAATAAAAAAAGACATGAAGTTTGGATGAACGATGTCGATATTTTTTACAACAAATATTTAAAGGAGCATCCGCTTGGTCAAAAAATTGACACATGGTTGTTTCACAGAAAATATGATCAATTAGTAGCGGCATTGGAAAGTATAAGTGAAGATAAAGATTTTATAAATAAAATGAATGGTATATCAACTGTGGAGGTGCCAAAATATAAAGCAAAAATGCTACCAGAATATGATGTGTTTATTTCTCATGCTAATGCAGACAAAGAAGCTCTTATAGAAGAATTGTATAACTCGCTTAATAAATTAGGAGTTAAGATATTCTATGATAAAGAAACATTAGAATGGGGCGATAAATTCAAGGATAAGATTCTTGAAGGAACTAAAAAATCAGAATTTGCAATTATTGTTATATCAACAAATTTCTTTGGTAGAGAATGGACAGAAAGAGAACTATCAGAATTTTTGAATAGACAGAATCAGAACGGACAAAAATTGATTCTTCCAATTTTACATAATATAACGATTGAACAGTTAAAAGAAAAATATCCATCAATAGCAGATATACAGGCGATTGATTCATCAAAATATACTTGTGATCAAATTGCGTTGTTATTTGCAAGACAGTTTATTAAAAGATTAAAAGCATATTAGTGGAGGAAGTACAAATGAATGAAATATTGACTGAAAAGCAGTATCAACATTTCATTATGGACTATCTAAAAAATAACAATGGTTATGTTGTAAGAAAAGATAAAGAATATGACCGCTTACATGCAATGGATAGAGAAATGTTATTCAAATTTTTGAATGACACACAACCAGATGAAATGGAAGCCTTAAGAAAAGTATATAAGCAGGATTTAGAAGAAACACTTGTAAGTTATATCAATGCAGAAGTTACAAAGGCACGTAGTAGCTTAATTGATGTTTTAAAGCATGGTATAGAAATTTCAAATATAAAACTTGATTTGATGTATACAAAACCTGCAACAGACTTTAACAAAGAACTTGTTGAAAAATATGAAAAAAATGTATTCTCTGTTATGGAGGAAGTCTGGGCATCTGATAAAGAAAGAATAGATCTTGTAATATTTTTAAATGGACTTGCTATTATGACATTTGAATTAAAATGTAATGTAGCAGGACAAAGCTATGAAGATGCTATTTATCAGTACAGAACAGAAAGAAATCCTAAGACAAGACTATTTTTATTCAAGGCTGGTGCATTAGTAAATTTTGCAATGGATTTAGAACAAGTTTATATGACAACCAAACTTGAAAAAGATGCAACATTCTTTTTACCTTTTAATATGGGTAATGGTGAAGGTGTCAATGCAGGTGCAGGAAATCCAATATTTGAAGATAAATATAGTGTTTTCTATATGTGGGAAGATGTACTTACAAAGGATTCTATTCTTGAAATAATAAGCAAATTTATGTTTGTGGAAGTGAAAGAAAAGGAAGATGAAGCAACAGGCAAAAAGAAGATAAAAGAAAATATTATTTTCCCTCGATTCCATCAAAGAGATGTATTACACAAGATACTTGCAGATGTATATGAAAATGGTTCTACACAGAATTATTTAATACAACATTCTGCTGGATCTGGAAAAACAAATTCTATTGCTTGGCTTGCTTACCGATTATCTTCACTTCATGATGCAGATAACAAAATTATTTATGATAATATCATTATTGTTACCGATAGGGTTGTTGTAGACAGACAGTTACAATCGGCAATTATGGGGATGGAGCATAAATCTGGACTTATAAAAGTTATGGATGATAAATGTAATTCGTCTGATCTTGCTATTGCTCTTGATGGAAATACAAAGATTATAGCAACAACTATTCAGAAGTTCCCATATATTGTAGATGATGTGGCTAATTTGAAAAATAAGAAGTTTGCAGTAATCATAGATGAAGCACATTCATCAACAGCAGGAAAAGATATGGCGGCTGTGACAATGACACTTGGATCTGGTGAAGTAAGTATAGATGAAAGTACAACTGAGGATTTAATTGTTGAAGAAATTGCAAAGCATGGAAAACAAGAAAATGTATCTGTATTTGCATTTACAGCAACACCAAAGCCAACCACAATACAGTTATTTGGTAGGGTAAATAAGAAAGGACAAAGAGAAGCATTTCATATATATTCTATGAAACAGGCAATAGAAGAAGGCTTTATTCTTGATGTGTTACAAAATTATACAACCTATAAGACCTATTACCAGATTAATAAAGAAGTTGCAGAAGATCCAAAGTGTAAGACAAATAGTGCTAAAAGACAGATTGCAAGATTTGTTGAATTGCATGAAACCAATATAGCACAAAGAATAGAAGTTATTGTTGAACATTTCAGAACAACAGTAATGGATGAGCTTGGTGGAACTGCAAAAGCCATGGTAATAACTAATTCAAGAGAAAGTGCTGTAAAGTATCGTCAAGCATTTGAAGAGTACATAAACAAAAAAGGATATAATGATATTCGTGCATTAGTGGCATTTTCTGGCAAAGTGACATTAAAAGATGATGAAAAGGAATATACAGAAGCAGGAATGAATGGATTTGGTGAGGATAAATTACCAACAGAATTTGAAAAGGATGATTATAAGGTATTACTTGTTGCGAATAAGTATCAGACAGGATTTGATCAACCTAAATTATGTGCAATGTACATTCTTAAAAAATTAAGAGGGGTAAATGCTGTACAGACATTATCAAGACTTAATAGAATCTGTCCACCATACGACAAGAAAACGTTTATACTTGATTTTGTAAATGACTATGAAGATATACAGGCGGCATTTTCAAAATATTACACAACAACACTTTTATCCAATTCAGTTACACCATCTGCAATTTATGATTTAGAAGCAAAAATAGATGGATATACAGTAATAGAACCATTGGATATATAAGATGCAAATGAAATTTTATATAAAGATGATATTACAGCAAAGGAAAAGAAACGATTAACATTCTTATTCCAGAAAGTAAAGAAGAACATAGATAAACTTGATTATGAAGAACAAAAAGAGCTTGTAATGACAATGAGGCGATTTGTTCGTTTCTATGAATTTTTATTACAGGCATCGTGTTTTGAAGATACTGAACTACACAAGAAATATAGATTTATAGCTTTATTACTTGCATATGTAAATATAAAGCACCCAGGCGGTGGATTTAATTTAGATGGAAAGATAACAGCTATGAATTTTGTTCAGAAGAAGAAAGCCGAACATAAATCAAAATTAAAATCTGATCCTGTTACGAAACTTCCGACAGCAGACCATTTTGTGTTATCAGAAGATAAAGAGGAGAAACTATCACAGATAATAGCAGAAATCAACAGTATAGCAGGAAAAGAATATGATAATGATGTAGCAGTAAAAGCAATGCTTCAGATAAAAGACATTATGATGAAATCTGAGAAGCTAAAAACATCTGCAAAGAACAATACAGAAAAAGATTTTGAATTTGCATATTTTGACAATATAGATGATGCATTAATAGAAGGATTGGAGCAGAATCAAGACTTTTTCAGCTTGTTACTAAGCAATGATGAAATGAAGAGAAAAGTACTTGGCATTTTCTCGGATGAAATATATAACAGCTTGAAAGAAGCAGAATAGAAAAATGCAGGTTGAAATATACCTGCTTTTTTTATATCTTAAAAAACACCACTATATATAGTAGTTTTGATAAAATACAAAACACAATATATAGTATAAAATTCTGCTGAAAAGCACCAGATTTTTTGGTATAATTAATCTATCACAAAAGGAAAGGAATTATTTTATATGCCAAAAGAAAACATATTTTCTGGCAAGTATGAACCAGATTGGGACACTTGCACAGAAGCAAATGAAAGTAATGTTGCCAGATTCAGAACAGCAATGTTAAAGTTAGACAGAATACATAATGATGATAATGAAAAAGATCTGACTGAAAACATTATGTAGTTATGCTCCAGAAATAATAAGACTGGGGAAAAGATTAATCTTAGTGAAAGCTATGAATTTGAAGATGCAATGGACTGGCTGGAAAAAGTCTATAATGATTTAGATGCAGATTTAATGATAATGGCAATAGACCAATTAGCAGAAAGATATGGTTATACATCAGATATGGATGAAACTATTGAAATTGAGCAAGAGGATAAGTGGCGTTGTTGGGAAACTTTTGAAAGTGTAATTAATAAAAGCATAAGAACATATGGTTCACTTCCAACAGCAAAACGACAGGAAGATTTTAAAACAAGAATAGCTGCAGGATATAGATTATATGAAAAGGAAAGCCAACCAAGACAGCGTGTACATAGGGGTGAAATCTGGAGGGTAGAAGTGCCGACAGTGTAGGAAGTGAAACAACTGGTATGAGATGGGCACTTGTAATATCCCAAAAGGCACATACAAAAGGAAGTTATACATTTAATGCTGTTTATTTAGATGGACAAGTAGTTAAAAAAAGCGCATGGCAAATGGAAATAACAGAAGCGGATCTGGAATATGGTGACTTATTAAAGGAAACGGAAGATAATAAGTGTAGAATCAATCTTACAGATATATACACATTAGATAGAAAGCGATTAATGGATCGCAAAGGAAAAGTAAATAATGTATTTATGAAAAAAGTAATGACAAGAATTGCATCACAATTAGGAATAACATTAGATAGTGGATGTAGTATAGAAGGCATTTAATTTCAAGTTATTGCATAAATTCAAAATACATATTATAATTGTCTCATTGAAGATATGGAGATTATACATTTCTAATCAATGATTAGATATTGCTGGTAGAAAACCAGATAGTGCTGATAGAAAATCAGATAGTACCAATAGAAAATTGGTGTAGGGTAAACAGGAGTAGTGAGTGACCTCGTTTATACTGAATCTGTTGTGGTAAAATATAGTTGTAACACCTCGACCTAATGAGTTATAATAACAAGAAGAGGAAAGAGGTATATTACAAATGAATCCAAATTATGAACCTGAATTCAAGAAGAAGATTGTCCGCCTTCATCTTGAGGAGGGACGCTCCCTGAAAGGACTTGCATCGGAATACGGGATATCCAAAGCAAGTATTTCCAACTGGACAAAACAATTCCGCGAAGAATGACTGAAAAATGAAGAAGCCAAAGCCGATTATGATTTTATGAAAGAGAACCTCAGGTTGAAAAAGCAGCTTGCTGAACTTCAGAAAGAAAATGACTTCTTAAAAAAAGCAGCGGCATTCTTTGCGAAGGAAATCGATTAGAGGCTTATCGGTTTATTCAAAAACACGGTAAAAAGTTTGGGCTGAGATGGCTTTTAAGAAAGTTCCATATTTGTCCGAATGCATATTATAATTATCTGAAAAATCGTAAGGCAGATTATCTCCGGAAGAAAAAGGCGATAAAAGCTTCTATTCAGGAAATATATCATTCTCACGACGGGGTGGATGGATATCGGACCATTCATTCTTATCTGCTTCGCAGAGGAATTTCTGTAAGTTGCCTGACTGTACACAAATACATGAATACCGAAATGCAGCTGTTTTCTATTTCAAGGAGAAAAAAAACGGATTATAAACATGGTATGGCTCACAAAGTATATGAAAATAAGCTCCAGCAGGATTTCTATGCACCTGAAATCAATCAAAAATGGTGTACAGATTTTACATATCTGTTTTTAACAAATGGAAGCAAACGATATAATTGCACAATCATTGATCTGCATGACAGGAGTGTAGTAGCAAGCATTACAGATAAAAACATGACGGCAGATTTGGCAAAACGAACGCTAACGAAAGCAATCCAATCCCAGCCAGGAATCAATCCAGGGAAGCTGCTGTTACATAGCGATCAGGGAAGCCAGTATACATCAAAAGAGTTCACTGATTTCTGCAGGGAACTTGGAATTACCCAAAGTATGAGCAAAGCCGGATATCCCTATGATAATGCACCAATGGAGAGATATTTTAATACATTAAAAAATGAGTTAATCTATCAACATTATTATCGGACAGAAAAAGAACTGTATACTGCAGTGGAAGAATTTGCATATGTACATTATAATCATGTACGTCCGCATTCTTACAATAATTACAAAACGCCTTACGAGGCACGTTATGGTGTCGAATGATTCCGTAACAAAAATTAGGTTGAAGTGTTACAAAAAAGCTTGACCACAACAGACAGACTATCGGAACAGACACCTATCCAACCTTAGGTGGAGCTAAAGTTTACAAAAATGCTACCTATAACGGATGTGAAGGCAAGCCGGGGGATGCCGTATCCTATGAATATTCCAATACAGAGAAGAATACTTATGGCGAACATATTGATGCGGATAATGATGGAAAATGTGATGACTGCGATGCAATCATTGATGGTATTGGTGCGAAGCTTGCGGGTTATTCCTTAAGTCTTACGGGTAATATTGGTGTTAATTTCTATATGGAGTTGTCAGATAAAATCATTGCAGACGAGAATGCATATATGCAGTTTACCCTTCCGAATGGAACCGTTACGAAAGTGCCTGTTTCCGAGGCACAGACGAACACCACAATCAAAGAGGGGACAACCTATTACAGATTTCCATGTGAGGTATCATCCTATGAGATGACACAGGATATCAAAGCGCAGATGTTTGACGGAAATGGAAACTGCGGCAAAGAATATACCTATACGGTCAGAGATTATGCGCAATACATACTTAACCATGTTGATTTGTATGTGGATACTTATCCCTTTGCAGTGGCTATGTTGAATTATGGTGCCTGCTCACAGAAGTATTTTAATCAGGCAGTGGAAGAACTGGCAAATAAGTATTTAAATGATGATGGGCAGGAAATACCGGATCGGTTTGATGGTTATATTGATGGTTTTGTTGCTAAAAAGGCTGAAAATGATGTGCTTGGACAATTTGCCGGACTTAGTATGGTGTTAAAATCGGAAACCACATTGAATCTCTTCTATGAACCAAAGGAAGGAATTGATGTGTCAAAGCTGATATTTTCAGTAGATGGAAAAGAAATCACACCGATAAAGCGAGGTCAGTATTATATTCTGTCTCTGGAAAATATCGGAGCGAATGAGTTAGGAAACTCAAAAACATTTACCGTAACCGATGGCACTAACACATTGAGCGGAGATTACTGTGCGATGATGTACTGCTATCAGGTATTAAATGCTGCGGAAGGGACCTATAAGGATGATTTGGTAACATTGGTAAAAGCGTTCAGTAATTATGCATATACCGCACGCTCTGTATGCCAGTCCAATTAACAGGCGAACTATCAAAGTAACCGGGCAACAGGAACATGGACATTAACACAGAATTAATAAAAAGAATGAAAGGAATATCAGATTATGAAAAAGAGATACGAAACACCGGAGATGGAGATTGTAGAGTTTAAAACGAGGGACATTATTACAACAAGTGGTGTTCCGGAGACACCGTTTGTACCGTTTTCAGATACAAGTGATTATCAGGGAACATTGTTTGCACCAAATTCAGGAAATTAATGAAAACGAAGAATAAGAGAAAGATAATGATCGTATCAGGAATCGGAATTGCCATTGCAGCAGTCGCTATTGGTGTGGCAGCTGCAATAAGTAATCCGGGTTCGGAGAAGAATAGTATTCAGGCTGTATCCGGTCAGACAACAGAGAGTAAGGAAAATGACATGGAACTTCCGGTTCTGCCGATTGGTACGGATGGAAAATCTGATTCAAAGGAGCAGACGGAGTCCACAGTGGAAAAGGATGATCCGAAATCGTCTGACACAAAGAATACATCCGGTGCAGACAGCGAAGTGCAGGCAGATAAAAAGCCTTCACATTCGGACAGTCAGGAATCATCGGATTCTAAAGCGAATACAGCAGGACAGAAGGATCAGGCAGAGAATACAGACCGTGATCAAAGCAATGATGACAATGGCAAAGATTCCAGTACAAGGTCAGATCAGACAACGGATAACAACAAAAAACAGGAAAGTCAGAAAGATAGTGAATCAGATAAATCGGATTCCAACAAGAAAAGTTCGGATACGATAGAGCTTCCATTTATTCCGGCAGACTAAAGGAAAAGATGAGAAAGGCGGGGACACCCGCCTTTTATTCTGTTATCAGACTCCCACCGGATAGAACACTGGTTTTTCATGGGGCATGGAAAGGAATTTGCAGCATATTATTATAACCGGGGACATGAGTGGGGAAAAGATGTTGTAATTAATTATAAGCATGATGCATTTCAGTTCGAATGTACAGGCAGCGGGAATCCACACCGAATTGCCGGTTGTAATAAAAATATTTGTTGATTAGTCAATATTATGAAAGAAGGAGAAAATAAGATGGAAAAACAAATAAAAAAATTAACATTGTCTGCTATGTTTACAGCAAGTGGAATTGTTTTGCCTATGATAACAGGAAATATTGCGGCATTCTGCATAAATACGGATGAGGAATTTAATATATGACAATTCAGCAATTAAAATATGTTCTGATGGTGTCGGAGGCAGGCTCTATTACAGAAGCAGCAAAGAAGCTTTTTATATCACAGCCCAGTCTTTCCAATGCCATCAGGGAAATAGAAAAAGAAGCGGGAATAAGCATTTTTAGCAGGAGCAGAACCGGAATCACCCTGACAAAGGAAGGAATGGAATTTCTTGGATATGCCAGGCAGGTAATTCAGCAGATGGAACTGCTGGAGGACAGGTATATTACGGAATTACCTCCCAAAATAAAGTTTGGGGTTTCTGCCCATCATTATACATTTACGGAAAATGCATTTGTAGAGCTTGTGAAACGTTTTGGGCAGGAGAGGTATGAATTTTATTACAGCGAGACCGGAACACATCAGATTCTGGATAATGTAAAAAACAGAGTCTGCGATTTGGGCATCATCTATCTGTCAGATGAAAACGAGACGGTTATCCGGAAAGTGCTGGAAGAATATCGTATTGTATTTACAGAACTGTTTGAAGCAAAGCCACATGTTTTTTTACAGAAAAATCACCCACTGGCAAAGCAGAAAAAGATTTCGCTGAAAGAGCTGGAATCATATCCGAGACTGAATTTTGTACAGGATGAATATGAATCTGTCTATTATGCAGAAGAATTATTCAGTTCATTACCTGCGGATAAAGAAATACGGATTAATGACAGGGGAGCCATTGTTAATTTTATGCTGGGATTGAATGCATACACAATATCCAGTGGTATTTTTCCCAAATATCTGAATGGGGATAAGATAGTTTCAGTTCCTCTGGCTGAAGATGGATGCATAAGGATTGGATATATCCTGCATGAGAAGCAGGAACTTAGTGAACTTGGAAAAATATATCTGGAAGAATTGAAGAAATATGCACCTGGAAATCCATAGTTTAAAACTATATATAAACATATAAAATAAGTGTTATGTATACCACCTTCCCATCTGATATAATTTCAGGTAGAAAGGTGGTAGAACTATGTCATTTTATGTACTTGGTAATTTTTTTATTTATTGCATCGTAAATGCTTT
>ENA-OPCI01001520-OPCI01001520.1-human-gut-metagenome-genome-assembly--contig:-NODE-1520-length-13047-cov-8.441810_pt1 | contig 13047 bp, 10 predicted proteins | sample MGYA00241564_ERZ501479 | MGnify/ENA primary metagenome ERZ501479 (study PRJEB25962, sample SAMEA2042630) | human gut metagenome | biome: human gut; feature: human-associated habitat; material: faeces...
AAAAGTGTAACGTTCCCCTGATAAATAGTCATTGTAGGTATCATCAATTTCATATCCGGCAAGAAAGTCCAAATGATGAATGTTGTTGAAAGTAGTTAAATAGCTTAAGGTGTTACTCCATACCATTTTTTTATATTCTCTTATGCGTTTTACTACTTCTCCATTTTCATCTTCACCGTTGGAAGTACGTGGGTCATACCATTTCTCACCTTTTACAGTAGTGTAATCATAACTGAATGTTGTTTTGAATTTCAGATTTTTTATGATTTCGTATTCGGCATAAAGCGTATTGAATGCGCGTAGCATTTTTTCATGTTTATAATCGTATTCAGCTGATAATTTGGGGTTGCGGTCATTGGCTTTACGAATAAATTTACGATTCCAACTGCCATCTTCATTGTAGACCGGATCTGAAGGAGTAGCCCAATTACGTGAGGAATAGAAAGGAGATGTATAAGTGAATCCTTCGTCATAAACACTCTGATTTACATTTGAGAAAAGTATCTTGGCGCCTACAGTCAATTTGTCTGTTGCACTGAAATCTGCGTTCAAACGCCCTGTTACACGTTCCAAACCGGAACCTTGTACAATACCGTTCTGCTTCATATATGATAAAGAAGAGTAATATTTAAATTTATCGCTGCCACCGGCTAGTGATGCTTCATAGGTAGAATGATGTCCCTTTTGGAAAAGCTCTTTATTCCAGTCTGTGAAACCACACCATGGAATTGGAGCATATTTATCGATTTGCCCATCTGCATAAGTTTTACTTTGTGACATTAGCTCTTCCTCTGATATATTAGGATTTTTATCAGCTAGTTTACGTTGTTGATATAATATCAATCCATTGTAAATATATTCACGTCGTTCTTCTCCCCCCATAACTGGGCGATAATCCATTGCGAAATCATTGCTACCCCAGTCTGCTTTTAATGAAATTTGTGCTTTTCCGCTTTTTCCTTTCTTGGTGGAGATTAAAATAACTCCATTTGCAGCACGTGAACCATAAAGGGAGGCTGCTGCAGCATCTTTTATTACTGTAATATTTTCAATATCCGAGTTGTTTAATGTAGACATTATGTCAAATCCGGAGTCGGAGCTGGTAGCAGCAACAGAACCGGATTGGACGGGAACACCATCGATTACGTATAGTGGAGAATTGCTTGCATTGAAAGAACCCATACCACGAATACGGATAGAAGTGGAGGCACCAGGCTGACCTGAACTGGAAGTGACTTGTACTCCGGGAGCATTACCTTCTAGCAAACTGGAGAATGAAACTACGGGTAAATCTTTTAATTCTCCTGTCTTCACAGTAGAAGCAGAACCTGCGTATGCCGATTTCTTGAAAGTACCATAACCGGTAACAACCACTTCTTCCATAACATTATTATCAGGAGTCATGACTACTTTCAGTGTCTTTCCGGCAGTGGCTTTAATTTCCTGCTTGCCATAACCTATATAGGAGATAATCAAAGTGGCAGGTATACGGTCTACATCTAATGAGAAGTGCCCGTCCAAATCTGTAGTAGTTCCATTCGTAGTACCTTTGACTAAGATATTCGCTCCAATAATAGGTTCTCCCGTCTCATCCAATACTGTACCGGTTAATGTTGTTTTCTGTTGAGGAACAGCAGACTCTTTTTCTTCAATTTGCTTGATAGCAATAACGCCGTTGTGAACTGAATAGGTCAAACCACTATTCATAAGACATTTATCAAGCACATTGGCTATTTTTTCGTTATTTACATTTAGGTTTTGGACTTTTATTTGTTTTACATCATTGGTGCTGTACACAAAAGTAAAGTCGGTTTGTCTTTGGATTTCCCAAAGAATTTCACTCAACGTGGCATTCTTGAATGAGGCTGTGACAGTGGCTTGTGCAAACACTTTGTTGGCTGCCTGCATAAAACCTGTGGTAATGATACAGAAAAATAGGAACGTAATCCACAAACGTTTACTACTTTTACCGTGATTGGTGTAGTTGTGTTTTTTGTCCATAATACATCATTTTTATTAGTTATAGAATGTGATTGTTTTGTTATTGACTTTTACGTGTACTTTTTGAGTCTCTTCCAACAAACGTACAAATGGAGTGATTTCCGAATACCGATCTACATTGCATCCGAAGCGTAGGTCTTTTATTTTCTCATTGGCAAAAATTACTTCCATGTCATACCAGCGTGATAGTATTTTCATGATATCTTCCAATCGCTGGTCTTTGAAATGAATTTTTCCTTTTATCCATGAGGTATAAAATCCGGCATCTACCATGCGTATCTGTATGCTGCTGTTTCCAAGGCTGATGGTAGCTTGCTGGGAGGGCTTTAAAATACAGCTTTCTCCTGTTTCTGTATTTACTTTGACAGAACCGTTTACCAAAGTTGTCTGATACTCTTCCTGTGGATAGGCAGAGATGTTGAATGTGGTTCCCAACACTTCTACTTGCATGCCTTGAGTGCATACTATAAATGGTTGCCCTGTTTTGCAGACTTCAAAATAGGCCTCGCCTTCCAGTTCCACTTTGCGCGGACCGTTATCAAATGTCACAGGAAAGCGGAGACTGGTCATTGCGTTCAGATGCACTTTTGTTCCATCACTTAACAATAGAGCATATTCTCCACCTCGTGGAGTTTCCACTTTATTATATACAGGCTTGTTTTTTTTAGCTGTTTTTGATGTTACTTGGTAATTCAGCATTGTAGAGTCCATATGGACTTGGGCTCCGCCTATTTTCTCAAGCAGACTCTCTGTTTCTTTATTTATATGGATTGTCTGGCCGTTCTCCAATGTCAGAATAGCTTTGGATTCCCCAGGTAGAATGGATTGTGCAATGAACTGTTTGTCCGAAAGAGAAACGGGCGAGGTGAATTTCATGGAAATACTTACAAAAAGGACAGGTAACAGAATGATTGCGGCATAACTTACTATTTTGATATATCTGCTTCTGTTATTATTTCTTTTGATTCGTTTTTCCACTTCTTTCCATCCGAATGAAGGATTGAATGCCGTTTTTTGCCGGAAATGCTGCTTTTGGTTTTCTTCATCACAAATTTTCTTGAATAAAATCTCGTGCGCTGTAGATTCTTCTCTCCAAGTAGTTAGTTTTATTGTTTCTTCCGGGGTTATTTCTTCCGACAGATACCTTGCTATGAGGTTGGCTATATAGAAATCTTGTTTTATCATATTTTGACCTGTTTTTTATCTCTTTTATAATAAAACAAGTCTGTTTGAAATTTGGGTGAATAATAAAACGACTTTTTTGAAAAAAAACAAATTAATGTCTTTTTATATAAAGAACAAGAGGAAGTAATAGTAGTCTTTCAAGTTCTCTCTGAGTTTCTTGTAGGCTATTTTCTTTAATGTATGGACTGTTTCTGTAGATATGTTTAGTCTGTCTGCTATTTCTGCATTTTTTTTCCCTTCCAGAGCTAGTTGCATAATGGCTTTCATTTGGTCGGGTAATTTATCTATGGCTTCAGAAACGATACGATAAGTTTCCTCTTCAACGATTGCATCGTGAAAAAAGGAATCCTTTTTCTTTTCGATGACATTTTGAGCGTATTCATATACTACTTTTGAATGCTCCAGTTCGTTGAGTGCTTTATTGCGTACAGCTGTATATAAAAATGCTTTTACCTGATGCAGATAAAAAAAATCTTCTCTTATTTGCCATAGTTTGGCAAATGAATCTTGTACAATATCTGCTGAAGTTTCTTGGTTTTCTGTATATTGATTGGCAAATAAGCATAGAGTTACATAATATTTATTGAAAATATCATGAAACCCTTGCTCATTGAGCTTAATACTTATAGTTGTATGAGAAGTTCCAGCTGCCACCTTTGCTTTTAATTTTCTCTAATTTTAGTGCGAATATAGAGAAAATTAATTAAAAACAGCCTCTTATTCTATTAAAATATTATTTTAAGTCTACTACAGTAATACCTGCCCCACCAAATTGTACGTGTTCGTCTTGATAGTGTGCTACTCCTGGAACACTTCCCAAATAGCTGCGAATCAGGGTGCGTAGTATGCCTGTACCTGTTCCGTGAAGGATACGTACACGGTCTATTCCCAATAGTATGGCATCATCGATAAAATAAGTTACTGCCTGTATCGCTTCATCGCCACGCATACCGCGTACATCAATATCTTGTTTGAAATTTAGTTTCTTTTCATATACCCGATCTTGTGTTTCACTGCTGACGAAGGTACTTTTTACCATTGTTTTCTGGGTGGGCTGTATTGGTGTGCTACGTTCCAGCTTATCCAGTTTTACATTGGTTTTTATCATTCCGAACATAACTATTGCATTTTTGCCATTAATTCCTAGTACTTCTCCGACACTGGATTGACCTTTGATCTTTACAGTGCTACCTACAGTGATAGGCTGTTCTTTGGGTATTGACAGTTGGGAAGATTCCGTCTTGGCTTTATCCTTTTTGTTTTTTTTCCGCTCTTGTTTTTCACGGAGTTTTTCCATTTTCCGGATGATTTCATCTTCCTTGTTCTTTTTCTCGATATCTTCTATCTGATTTTTAAAATCAGTCAGTTCCTGACGTGCCGATTGTGTACGTTCTTTGTCGGCTTGTGCTTCCTTGATGATACGGATGGTATTTTCAATTCGGGCATTTGATTCCTGTATCAATCTTTCCGCATCTTCTTTGGCCTTTCGCAAAATCTCTTTACGACTTTTCTCCAGTTCCTGTAGTTCTTCTTCGTATTTGGCGATGGTTTCTTCCATCTGTTTTTCTTGTTTGCGGATGTTCTGACGCTTGGTTTCCCAATAACGTTTGTCACGTACGATATCTTGTAGATATTTATCAGCATTGATATATTCACTCCCTACAATTTCGGATGCGTCGGCTATTACTTCTTCCGGTAAACCTATTTTCCTAGCTATTTCTACTGCAAATGAACTTCCCGGATTTCCTATTTGTAATTGGAATAAAGCTTGCATTAAATGCCTGTCATATAACATGGCACCATTAACCACTCCTTCGTGATCTTCGGCAAAATGTTTCAAATTTTGATAATGAGTAGTGATAACGCCGAATGTGCCCTTTTCATTGAAACGTTTCAACACAGCTTCAGCTATGGCTCCTCCAATTTGTGGTTCTGTACCTCCGCCGAATTCATCAATGAGGATAAGGCTGCGTTCGTTACAGCTTTTCATCATTGTTTTCATGTTGGTAAGGTGTGAGGAGTAGGTACTCAGATCGTCTTCGATACTTTGTTCGTCACCTATGTCTATAAAGATACTGCCGAATAATCCGGCATGGCTACGTTCATGCATCGGAACCGGCATACCACATTGTAACATATATTGTAGTAATCCCACAGTCTTCAGACAAACGGATTTACCTCCGGCATTCGGTCCGGATATAATTAGGATACGTTGATTTTGAGTTAGTTCTATATCTAGAGGAACAACCTTTTTATTATGCTTGGCCAGCGAGAGTTGTAATAGTGGGTGTATGGCCATGGTCCAATCCAAAATCTGTTTGTCTTCCAATGATGGTTTGGTGGCGTTCGTCTGAATTGAAAAATGGGCTTTGGCACGGATAAAATCAATTTCTGCCAAAAACTCGTATGACTGGAGGATGGCGGGGACCTGTGGGCGGATTATGATAGAGAAATCTGTCAGGATGCGGATGATTTCCCGGCGTTCTTCTCCTTCCAATTCCCGTATTCTATTGTTTGCTTCCACTACTTCGGCCGGTTCTATGAAAACTGTTTTGCCGGTGGATGATTCATCGTGTACAATTCCCTTGATTTTCCGTTTTAATCCCGGTGCGACAGGGATGACGAGTCTTCCGTCACGCATGGTAGGAGTTACATCTTTATCAACATAACCTTCTGCTTGAGCGTTGCGTAGAATTGCATTCAAACTGCGTGATATGCTTCCGGCTGTCGAGGCCAACTCTCTGCGGATGCGTAATAATTCGGAAGAAGCATTGTCTTTGATTTTTCCGAATTTGTCTAAGATGTTGTTAATACGCGTGATGAGTTGAGGAAACACGATAATATCTCCTGCCAGTTTTTGTAGGGCAGGGTAGGGGGAGTTTTCTTGTTCTTCGTCATTCGGGGTCAGTGTCAGAAAATGGATGATATCACGAATTGTTTCTAAAGAACGACGTAAATCAAACAGTTCTTGCTCATCCAAATACATACCTTCTACGCGGATACGTTTTAGTGATGGGCGTACATCAAAAAAATATTGGTCGGGAAAACTGTCTTCCTCTTGTATGATGCGTATGAATTCCATCACCTGTTCCAGCCATTCATTAATATCCTTAAAGGATTCTGAGAAGTTCATTTCATCTACTCTTTCTTGACCTAATGTGCTGAGACATTTCTCTTTTAGTAAATGACGGATGGAATCGAAACCTATTTTCTGTTCGAAATTCTGAGGGTATATCATGATTTATTTCTTTCGTTTATTATTCGTATGCAAAAATACGATTTGAAAATTTTATAGCAAAAAAACTGGTAAACTATTTGCTTATTTAAAATAAAGTCGTACCTTTGCAACGCTTTCAACGGAAAGCACTTCTGAAAAGAAGTCTTGGAGAGGTGGCAGAGTGGTCGATTGCGGCGGGCTTGAAAACCGTTGTACTGCGAGGTACCCGGGGTTCGAATCCCTGTCTCTCCGCTGAACTTACTGGACAGAAATGGACAGTAAACGGACAAAAAGCTACAAATCAATGATTTGTGGCTTTTTTTATTGCCCGAAAGTCCTGCTTCCAAGACTTCAAAAGTACGGTAAAAGACAAAGTTTCGTTACTAAATCGTTACCTATTCCCTGCCGGACAAAAACGGTAACGAATTGTCCATAAATGACCTGATAATGACTATATTAGTCCATAGTCTGCATAACTCGAAAACGAGAGGTAAAAACTAATTTTGCAACTAAAAATTTTGAGTTATGAAATCGACATTCAAGGTTCTTTTTTATTTGAAGAAAGGTTCTGAAAAGAAAAACGGCGAGGTTATGATTATGGCACGCATCACCATAGACGGCAAACTTTGCCAGTTCAGTACGAAACAGAGCATCCAGCCCGACAACTGGAGCATTGCTGCGGGCAAAGCCAAAGGCAGGGATGCCGGGAGGATAAACGCCCTTTTGGACGACATACGTTCTTCCCTGAATACCATTTACCACGAAATGCAGCGGCGTGACAACTACGTGACCGCCGAGAAAGTGAAAAACGAGTTTTTAGGTCATAGCGAGAGCCACGAAACAATCCTTTCATTGTTCCAAAAGCACAATGACGATGTGAAGCAGCTTGTGGGCATATCCAAGACGATAGCGACCTACCGCAAGTATGAAGTGACCCGCCGCCACCTCGCTGAATTTATCCAAAGCAAGTACAACGTATCGGACATATCCATAAAGGAGATAAGCCCGATGTTCATTACCGATTTTGAGTTGTATTTGCGTACCGCCTGCAAGTGCGGCTATAACACCACCGCCAAGTTCATGCAGTTCTTCAAGCGTATCATCATCATTGCCCGTAACAACGGCATACTGGTGGGCGACCCGTTCGCCAGCTATAAAATCCGGCTGGAGAAAGTGGACAGGGGTTATCTGACAGAGGACGAGATAAAAATCATCCTTAAAAAGAAAATGGTTTCCGAACGGCTGGAACACGTCAGGGACTTGTTCGTCTTTTCCTGTTTCTGCGGTTTGGCTTACAGCGATGTCGCCAACTTGCGGCAGGAGAATATCCAAAAGTCCTTTGACGGCAACCTTTGGATAATCACCAAGCGGCAAAAGACGAATACGGACGTGAATGTTCCCCTGCTGGATATTCCCAAGATGATTTTGAAGAAGTACAAGGGCAAGTTGCCGGACGGGAAGATACTTCCCGTAATCAGCAATCAGAAGCTAAACGCCTACTTGAAAGAGATTGCCGATATATGCGGTATTAAAAAGAACCTGACATTCCACCTTGCCCGGCACACGTTCGCCACGACCACCACGCTGTCAAAGGGCGTACCCATTGAAACGGTGTCCAAGATGCTGGGACACACAAACATAGAAACTACGCAAATTTACGCCCGCATCACCAACAGCAAGATAGGCAGCGATATGCAGGGGCTTGACAAGAAGTTTGTCGGCATCGAGAAGATTTACAAGGAAGTCGCCATGTAATCTTGATTATTGGGAACTGGTCACAATTTGTGACCAGTCCTTACTATTATTCCAACATTGCTAAATCTCCTAAAATATACGATTATGGATTTGCAGATTATCCAAAACAAGATTTTTGAGGTCAGAGGTTGCCGGGTGATGCTCGATTATCATTTGGCAGAACTCTACCAAGTGGAAACACGAGCCTTGAAGCAGGCGGTCAAGCGCAATATCGAGCGTTTTCCGGGTGATTTTATGTTTGTTCTCACCCAAGAGGAAGCTAACTTGCTGTTATCCATAGGGGTATCACAAAATGTGATACCCCCTGATTACAACTTCGGCGTTGCTATGCCTATGGCTTTCACCGAGCAGGGCGTAGCCATGCTTTCTTCGGTTCTCCGCTCCAAAGTAGCCATAGAAGTAAACATTTCAATCATGCGGGCTTTCGTCCTCATGCGCCAAATGGCAATCGGTTACGAGGAACTGTCAAGGCGCATCGAGGAACTGGAGGTAAGCACCGATGCGCAGTTCAACGAACTGTACCAAGCCCTTACCCAGCTTTTGAGCCAGTCGAAACAACAGAAAGAACGCCGTCCGGTAGGTTTCGTTACCTATAACCGTGACAAAAACGAATAGGTAACGATTTCGGTAACGAAATTCCGCCTAACAAACTATATCCCAATGAAGTACATTCTTCCACCTTGCGGGCAGTCCACCGACTACCCGCATTTTTTATATCCTTTTCCAACTGGCACATTCCCCGAAACGCCAGCCGTGCGTGGCATGGCTGACTGTATTCCGTGAAAAGAGCCGTTGGAAACCCGCACAAGCGTATTGCAAGCAAGCTCACAACACCCTTGCCTTTCCCGCCCGCATGGAGTGTTCCCTAAAAGATGAAAGAGAACAGGCACTTTTCCCCGGTTTCCCTATCTGTAAATCTTCCTCTTACGCAGTCCCCCAGCCGGGACAGTCGTTTTAATCATTTCAATAGGCAAAGGTAGTTACGTGTTCTTCACGATTTTGCAAGGTCGAGCCGTTCCGGTTTGGCGAAAAAATCTTCCCTGCCTTGCGAGGTATTTTTTGCCCAAAACCTTGCAAACTCTAAACACTACCCTTTTACGCCTATGTGAAACGAAAACGACCGACCCGACCGGAAGACGCATAAAAAAAAAGTCGGATTTACGGGAAACAGGAAAAAAGTTCAGTGAAACTTCAACTCCCTCACCTCTCAAATCCGCATAAAATTAAAAACTTAAAAATTACAGCAATATGGAAGCAAAGGTATTATCGGAAGCAAAAGTTTATGTAGGCACTTATGCCAAGTACAACAACGGTTCATTGTCCGGCGCATGGCTCGACCTTTCGGACTATTCGGACAAGGAAGAATTTTATGAAGCCTGCCGGGAACTTCACAAGGACGAGGAAGATGCGGAATACATGTTTCAGGACTGGGAGAACGTGCCGGAGGGCTTAATCGACGAAAGCTGGATTTCTGAAAACTTCTTCGCCCTGCGTGATGCGGTGGAGGATTTGAGCGACACCGAGCAGGAAGCCTTTTTCGTGTGGTGCAACTATAAAAGCCATGATTTGGGCGAGGAAGATGCGGACGACCTTGTACGTGATTTCCGGGATGAATATCAAGGGGAATATGACGATGAAGAAGATTTCGCCTATGAAATTGTAGAGGAATGTTACGACCTGCCGGAGTTCGCAAAGACCTATTTCGATTACAAACAGTTTGCCCGTGACCTGTTCATGTGCGATTACTGGTTTGATGACGGCTTTGTGTTCCGGGCGGCATAACAACCAATCCGGGCGGGGTGTCAAAGCCCTGCCCGCTTAAAACAACCAAGTTTATAACCATAAAAAAATAAGACATCATGCAGTCACTTAACAAAAACGGGGTAAGCATCACCCAAACACCGGGAGAAGAAAAGTTCGTGAAATGCCGTTTAGGGGCTTTCAGGGGACAAATTTATTATCAATATGACTACCGCCACACGGACGGCGAACTTTTCAGCACGGTAGCCAAAACGCTGGACGAGTGCCGCCGCAGGCGTGACGAATGGGTAGCGAAGAAGAACGGAGTAATAAACAAGTAAATTTCAGGGACATGAAAACGACAGAAGTAAACAAGGAGCTTATCGGCAGGCGTTGCGAGTGTATTTTTACGGGCTTAATGGTAACGGGCGTTATCGAGGACACAGAAGAAAACGAACACACCATAGAGGTAAAAGTCCGTTTCGACCACCCGCACCAGTGGGGCGATGATTTGTATAATGATGTGTGGGCGTGGGGGCGCAAAATAGACGAGTTCGGCACGCTGCATCATTTGCAACTGTTGGAGGACAAACCGGACTTTCAGATAATGACGGTAGTTTTCGGCGAGCCAATCAGCCGGATAGACCGCAGTGTTTTTGCAGATGTGGAAACGTGGGGCGTCTGTTCCCTGCAAGGCTGGGTAAACAGCTATGAAAGTGTCCGGTTTGTAGCCATAGACGACCATACGGCAATCATCACGGGCGAATATAACATGGAGCAGGTAAAGGTGTGGTTAGAGAAATACACGTCCATAAAGAGCCTTAAAACCAGTTGATAGAGGACGGCGGCTGCTTGCCGCCGTTACTTTCTTCCGTGAGCCTGCCAGCGGGTGAAGAAAGTAACAAAGAAGCCTTTCGTTTTCCCTATCATGGAAACAGCCCGCCGATGCTTCCCGGCGGGCTGTCTGCCCGATATTTACGCTTTGCGTATCATTCCATACCCGGTTTCCCAAGAGGATGATAAAAACGGATGTCGCAACTATAAATCCTCATAGTGAATAAATTTTACACCAAGTATGCACACGGTTTCTTCTTCCTCGATGTCATATTTCCATGTCCGTTTATTGACAAGCATTTCCGTTTCGCAATCGAACCATACCATTACGGGCGCATCGTCTTCTTCGTCCGCCCATTTGAAAACCTGATTGGACGGCGTTTTCCATAATTCAGCACTGTCACGTTCGGAAATACAGTCCTTGTCCACAATGATGATGTCACCTACTGCCGGAACTGTATCTGTTTCCAACGTGGTTTCTATGTACCACGAGATGCCTTCTATATCCAATTCTATTTTTACCATGTCGTTTTGTTATTAGGGGGTTATTGTTTCCGTTCCTTCTTCGCTGTTGTCATTATTAAATGATAGTGTAAGTTGCTGCATCTGCCCGAAGCTGTCGATGATATAAATGTCAATCGTCTGCTGGTCGGTCGATGCCGAGGTGTAGTAGAGCCTGAACGTTTCTTTCTCCAGCGGGTAGAGGTCATTGGGCAGGAACACCGTGCCGTTATCCATTTCCAGCTTTCCTTTGCCGTCCGGCTGGAAATACCTTATCTGATAGGCAGTCGGCTGGTAATAGCCGCCACGCACCAGTCGGCAGCGTATTTCGGCGGTTTCCCCGACTTTCAGCCTTTTGGGTACTGGCAGTGTTTCGATGCTGAACGGGTACGCCTGCTGAATATCCAAGTTGTCATTACAGGCGGTGACAAGCACAAGGGCGGCCACGATGTAGCAGCCCATGATGATTTTATACATTACATTCTTCATATACATTATTATATAGCGGTCAGTTGATAATGAATTTCAGTCCCAAAGATACCTGCGTGTGGAACTTGCCGATGTCCGAGCCGAACAACGCCCGTTCCCTTGCGTTCAACAGCAGAGCCACCCGGTCGGTCAGGTAGGTTTCCAGTTCCAGCGTCAGCGCACCGCCGTAAATGAAGCAGTCCTTATCCAGCAAGGTAGAGCCGTCCGGCAGCAGCTTTTCGCTTCGGTTGCTTGTTTCGTACCCGGCGAGAGCCGACAAGCCCAATGAAAGGAAAAAGGTCTTTCGTCTGTCCGATAGGAATTTCAGGTAATAGCCGCCCTCTGCGGTGAACTGTTCTACGGGTATCTGCATATCCTTGTAGTCATACTTCTTGTGCAGGTATTCGCCGCCAATCACCCAGCGGTTGGCGTTCTTGGTGTAAACGCTGTACGCCGCCCCGATGTGGTAGGCGAAATCACTGCCAGCGTTCCAATGCACCCCGTCCGTCATGCCCGCCGTGACCTGCAAGCCTTTCATGCCCGGCAGGTATCTTTGTGCGTGTGCCTGAAACGAGGTCAGGCACAGCGCAAAGAGCATCATTATAAAGATGTGTTTCTTCATTCCCTATTTGATTTTGAGTTCGTTAATCACTTCTGCGTTCACGATGTCGGCGTTCTCTACCCGGATAACCTGATGCCGCCCGCCGTTTTTCTCGTAGAGTTCCACCAACAGTAGCTTATCGTCCGGTATGGTGAACTTCGGCAGGGCGTACACCGTGCGGACGGTACTTTTCCCGGCAATCTCTATCACTTCATTGTAACTTCTGACCGCATCCAGTGCTGTTTCCTGAATAGCCGTGCGTTTGGGTACTTTCTTATCGACTATCTTAAACTTGATGAAGTCGGTATCGAAAGGCACGTTGGAACTGTTCTTCGTCTGCGTGTGTACATAGAGCATCCCGTTATAGGTGTAAATCCCCTTGATTAAGAATTGGATGCCGAAACGCTTGCTACCCAAGTGGCGCACTTTTCGGTCGTTATTTTTATAGATACTCTGCATTATCAGCTTCACCAGTAGCGGGCTTTCATTACCCAGTTCCCGGAAATAGATGTTCATGCGGTTGTGCGAGAAATCGGACGTATCTTCATTTTCCAAGAAGTCTTTCATTTCGATGTTGAGCATTTCCGGCTCACGGGCGTACTTGGCGTTGAACGAAAAGAAACTGCCGTCCTCACAAATAACGGAAAAGTTGGTTTCGCCCGGAAAACCCTCTGTCGTGGCTTTCACCCGGATTACGTTCTCCGCACCGTCCGCCTTGCCCGCTATGATGTGGTTGCTTCCCAAA
>ENA-OPCI01001522-OPCI01001522.1-human-gut-metagenome-genome-assembly--contig:-NODE-1522-length-13033-cov-4.373016_pt1 | contig 13033 bp, 8 predicted proteins | sample MGYA00241564_ERZ501479 | MGnify/ENA primary metagenome ERZ501479 (study PRJEB25962, sample SAMEA2042630) | human gut metagenome | biome: human gut; feature: human-associated habitat; material: faeces...
CTCAGTCGCCCATCTGCTCGCACGGTCGCCACAGCCACCAGGTGCTGCCAGTGCGGTTTCCAGCCAAATGCCGTACGGATCTTCGAGCAGTCCAGTTTCAGGAAATTCGCCTCGTGCGGCCCTCCCTGATACAGATTTTCCCACGCTGCCTCCCCTCCCCAGGAGTTACAGAACAGGTCTGCCAGCTGACCGGTGGTGATACAGTCCTCATCTCCCGGTCCAACGTTATAGGAACCGGCACACGCCGGATTTTCATACTGTGCCTGCGCGATCATCAGATACGCACCAAGCGGTTCCAGCACATGCTGATACGGTCTTGTGGAATGTGGATTCCGTACCGCTATTTTTTCCCCTTTTGCGACTGCCCGCACGCAGTCCGGGATGATCCGGTCCGGAGCGAAATCGCCGCCGCCGATCACATTGCCCGCTCTCGCCGTGGACACCGCCACACCGGCTTCTTTTAAGAAGGATTTTTCATAGCTGTGGGTCACCAGTTCGGAACAGGACTTGCTGTTGGAATAGGGATCGTACCCATCCAACTCATCGATTTCCCGATAGCCCCACTCCCACTCGTTGTTTTTATAGACTTTATCCGTTGTCACATTCAGGAACGATTTTACACTTTTTGTCTGGCGCACCGCTTCCAGAATATTTACTGTTCCCATTACATTTGTCTCATACGTTCCCACCGGATCTTTATACGATTCCCGCACGATCGGCTGCGCTGCCAGATGAAACACGATCTCCGGCTGTGCTTCCTGCATGGTACGGATCAGTTTTTCCCGGTCGCGGATATCTCCGATCACGGAGTGCATATTTTTTTCCAGATGTAAGGTATCAAAAAGTTTCGCCTCCACCGGTGCTTCCAGCGCATATCCGGTCACCTCGGCTCCCGAAAGAATCAGGATCCGGGAAAGCCAGGATCCCTTGAATCCGGTATGTCCGGTGAGAAATACTTTTTTTCCTTTAAAAAATGCCAGGTTATTCATGTCTCTTACTCCCACACTTTCCATGGAGCATTTCCGCTTCTCCACATTTCTTCCAGTTTCTTCTTCTCATTCATTGTATCCATGCACTGCCAGAACCCATTATGCCGATATGCATCCAGCTGTCCTCTTCTGGCTGCCTCTTCCAGAGGATATTTCTCAAATACAGTCGCGTCTCCTTCGATCAGATCCAGGATCTCCGGTTCCAGTACCATAAATCCGGCATTGATCCATCCGCTGTCTTCCTGTTTTTTCTCTTTGAAGTTTGTGATTTCTCCATCTTCCCGCAGATCCAGCGCGCCGAATCGTCCCATTGGCTGTACGGAAGTCAATGTTGCCATGCGCCCGCCTTCCTGATGGAATTTTAACAGTTCAGCAATGTTGATATCTGCCACACCGTCCCCATAGGTCAGGAAGAATGGTTCTCCGTTCAGATGTTCTCTGACCCGTTTGATTCTTCCGCCGGTCATTGTGTTTAATCCGGTATCTACCAGGGTTACTTTCCATGGTTCGGAGATGTTGTTGTGCACAGTCATCTTATTTTCCCGGGTAAAATCAAATGTCACGTCGCAGCTGTGCAGATAATAGTCTGCAAACCATTCTTTGATCATATGTTGTTTGTATCCACAGCAGATCACGAATTCGTTGTATCCATAATGGGAATAAAGTTTCATGATATGCCAGAGAATCGGTTTGTCACCGATTTCTACCATGGGCTTTGGTTTCAGTACACTTTCTTCGCTGATGCGGGTGCCGAAACCACCTGCAAGTATTACTACTTTCATGTTTTTTCTCCTTGTTTGTTCCGATTAAAGGGCATAAAAAGCCTTATTTTATTTATTGTATCAAAAAGGATGTATATTTACAAGTAGGAGGAAAATGCATCCGGACGCCCGGAGAAGCCGGATGGCAGGACAGTCAGAAGGTGGCAACGTGGGCAGAGTCGTTTTGAGCTAGCCACCAACTCCGACTAATATTCACGAGTGTCAGCTGACACTCGCGAAAGTCTACGTAGGTGTCGGATCTCAAAATCGCCTCTAACCGCCCACAAAGTGTTGCTCGCCTTTCTGACCGTCCTGTCATCCGGCTTCTTCGAGCTGTGTATTGGAACACGAAAAGGTACGCTGCATGGTAATATAATAATAAAATTTCTTTCCTCAAATGTAACTGTTCAGTACCTTCACAGTTACGAGCAAAAATGCATTTAAAATCACCTTCGGTGATGGCATTTTTGCTTGTATGTCTCGGGATTTTGGCATATTTATGCCAAAACACCTCGCGGGATAATGCCTACTGAATAGTTACGCATAAAAACATAAATATACAGGTATGTAAATCAAAGAAAATAGGATTGCCATAAAAAGTGACCTGTGTTATAATTCTAAACTATAGTGATTTACTACATAAAAGCACAAAAATATGTGAGGAGTGTACAGAATGGAAGTATTATACAGAAGCACCAGAGGAAATGGAAGTACAGTAACTGCATCCAATGCAATCTTAAAAGGTCTTTCTGAAGATGGCGGCTTATTTGTACCGGATCAGATTCCGGTACTGGACGTCCCTATGGAACAGCTGGCACAGATGTCTTATCAGGAAGTTGCCTACGAAGTAATGAGTCGTTTTCTGACTGATTTCACAGAAGAAGAACTGAAGAAATGTATTCAGTCTGCCTATGATAAGAAGTTTGATACCGATGTCATTGCACCTCTTGTGAAAGCAGATGGTGCCTATTATCTGGAATTATTCCACGGATCTACAATAGCTTTCAAAGACATGGCTCTGTCGATTCTTCCATATCTGCTGACAACAGCTGCGAAGAAAAACGGTGTGACCAATGACATCGTAATTCTGACTGCAACTTCCGGCGATACAGGAAAAGCAGCAATGGCAGGTTTTGCTGATGTACCGGGAACTAAAATTATCGTATTTTATCCGAAAGACGGTGTGAGTCCTATTCAGGAAAAACAGATGGTAACTCAGAAAGGAGACAATACTTACGTTGTTGCGATTCGCGGAAACTTTGATGATGCGCAGACTGGCGTAAAGAAAATCTTCAACGACACTGAGATGAAAGCAGAGCTGGAAGAGGCTGGTTATCAGTTCTCTTCTGCAAACTCGATCAATATCGGCCGTCTGGTTCCGCAAATTGTGTATTATGTATATGCATATGCAAATCTGTATAAAACAGGACAGATCCAGCAGGGTGAAGAGATTAATGTAGTAGTTCCTACCGGTAACTTTGGAAATATCCTGGCCGCTTACTATGCAAAAAATATGGGTCTGCCGATTAAAAAACTGATCTGTGCGTCTAATGACAATAAAGTACTGTTTGACTTCTTTACTACAGGAATTTATGACAGAAACAGAGAGTTTATTCTGACAACATCACCATCTATGGATATCCTGATTTCCAGCAATCTGGAGCGTCTGATTTACAGAATCGCAGGAAATGATCCGGAGAAAAATAAAGTTCTGATGGAAGAACTGACAAAAGATGGTGCTTATCATATCACAGATGAAATGAAGATGCAGCTGGCTGATTTCTATGGCAACTATGCAACGGAAGAGGAGACTGCGGAAACGATTCGTAAAATTTATAAAGACTGTGGTTATGTGATCGATACACATACCAGTGTAGCTGCAACAGTGTATAAAAAGTATACAGAGGAAACAGGTGATACAGCTAAAACTGTGATTGCCTCTACAGCAAGCCCATATAAGTTTACAAGAAGCGTGATGGAAGCAATTGATGAAGGAAAATATGCAGCTATGGGAGATTTTGAACTGATCGACCAGTTATCTGAAATTTCCGGTGTGGCAGTGCCGAATGCAATCGAAGAAATCCGTAACGCTGAAGTTCGTCATAATACGGTAGCAGATGTAGCGGAGATGCCTGTTGTAGTGAAGAAAATTCTCGGCATTCAGTGATGAAGAAAGAAAACAGGCCCTTCGGTCACTGTGACCTAAAGTATTCATCAAAAATTTGAATTTTTTGTACATTATTCCTTGAAATACAACATAGACTAGGGTATAATACAATAAAAAGTAACACCTGGGGTGTGCGACCCTCTCTTTATTTTGAACCTACATTTACGTTTATGGGACTCCTATATTGTTGATTGGATGTCAGGCCGTCATTATGCAGCGGAAGACAAAAGAGATACTGCGGTCACCCACCTAGCAGTCGCTAGGCGTCAAAAAAAGGGAAACGGCACTCCGGGGTTATAAAAGGAAGATGGGGAGTCATGATATGACTCCTTTTTTATGTAATAGTACAGCTGCATAACAGTCGGAACATTGTTGGGACAAGACTGAGGGCTGGTACAAAATATTATTAAGAGAACAGTCCTCGAAAGTGACTGAGACGGAGGGTATTATGAGTGTAGAAAAACAAAGCTTTGGAACTACAAAAAAAGGAGAAGCCATTTCTTTGTATACGGTAACCAATAAAAACGGTATGGTGATGAAGGTTACAGATTTTGGCGCAATTCTGGTAAGTGTCCTGGTACCGGACAAAAATGGTGTGCTGACAGATGTGGTATTAGGATATGATCACGGAGAAGATTATCAGGTAAATTCTCCTCATTTTGGTGCTACAATCGGAAGAAACGGAAATCGTATCAAGGATGCCTCTTTTGTACTGAATGGAAAAAAGATTCAGCTGACACCAAATGAAAAAGGAAATAGTCTGCACAGTGGTCCGGATGGATTTGAATTCATGATGTGGGAAGCAGAAACAAAAGAGCAGGCGGTTGCTTTTCGTCATCACAGCCCGGATGGTGAACAGGGATTTCCCGGAAACTTTGATGTGACAGTTACATACACACTGACTGATGATAATTCCGTAGAGATTCACTATGAAGGAATTTCTGATCAGGATACGGTGGCGAATATGACAAACCACAGCTACTTTAATCTGGGTGGACATGATTCCGGTAATGTATATGAACAGACGATTCAGCTGAATGCAACTACTTACACACCGGTGAGCGATTCCAAATCCATTCCAACCGGTGAACTTGCTCCTGTAGCCGGAACTCCAATGGATTTTACAGAGCCAAAGGCAATCGGTAAAGAAATCGATGCAGATTTTGCGCAGTTACAGATGACAGGTGGATACGATCATAATTTTGTATTGGATAAACCGGAAGGTGCCTTTGACTGGATGGCAAAAGCTTATTGCGAAAAAACCGGAATCGCTATGGAAGCATATACAGATTGCCCGGCTGTTCAGTTCTATGCAGCAAATTTCGTAAACGGCGAAAAAGGAAAAAATGGCGCGGTATATGCTGAACGCCATGCATTCTGCCTGGAGTCCCAGTATTGCCCGAACGCGGTCAACGATACCCATTTCGCACAGCCTTTCCTGAAAGCAGGAGAGAAGTACGACACAAAAACATTATATCGTTTTCTGGTAAAATAATTAATTTATAAACAGGATAGAAGGATTCTGTACCCGTTAATTGAGGGTATGGGATCCTTTTTGTGTATTTTCTATGACTTTCGTCCACAAAAAAACCATTCGTGGGATCTTAGAGCGTGTCTGAAAAATCATTTCCGCAATCTGCAAGCCCCACTTTGCGGTATATTTTACCCTCATTCGGTTGCCGTAGCCCGCTACGCCGCCCTCATTCGGATAAAATCTCCCACAAACTGAGACTCGCAGCTCACGAAAAGCCTTTTCCAGACACGCTCTAGCGGTGAACAGCAACGTCACAAATTTTGACTGAAAACATAACAAGTCCGGCCGGATAATTCTCAGAAAAATGCCATATACTGAGATATGGAAAAAAATGGTGAAACATATAAAAATATTCCATGGAGATGGATATGGACGATTGCAGGTGCTGTGATAATTTTTCTGGTGATGTTTCTGCCGGGAATATGGGAAGGAAAACAGAGGGAGGAAGAAAAAAAGTATCTTGAAAAACTGCAGGCAGAGCAACAGATGGCAGAAGCAAAGAACACTCGAAAAAAAACGGAACAACAGCAGAAAAGAAATGAGGAGATAGATAATCCAACTACATCATTGACAAATATGGAACAAGAAAAAAATACGGAAAGAAAAGAGACGATAATTCGTGTATTGATTTCTGTTGACGGAACTGAGCAGTATCTTCATTCGGATGTGAGGATATCCTGTACGGCACCCTACTTGGTAAAAGGGGATATAACAGTGCAGCAGGAGGCTGGCACAGAACTCTGTTTGTCAGAACGGATGCAGCCTGGGCAGACAGTCATTGTGGAAGCACCGGACACAATGTCACTGACTTTGAATTCTGTCAGAAGAAGTCAGGGCGCGCCGGCATATCAGGGTATTCTGGAAGTGACGAGAGAGAAACAAGGTTTTCGAGTGATCAACCAGGTTGATCTGGAATCTTATCTGAAAGGAGTTGTGCCGAGTGAGATGCCTGCGGATGCCCCGGAAGAAGCACTCTGTGCACAGGCAGTTTGCGCACGAACATATGCAGTACGGCAGATCAGAGAAGAACGAATGAAAGAGTGGGATGCGGATGTGGACGATACTGTTTCCTGTCAGGTGTATAACAACATTTCCGAACAGGCGGCAAGCAGTCAGGCGGTGGATGCTACCAGGGGGATGATAATACTCAGTGATGGAAAACCGATTGAAGCATATTTTTTTTCGACTTCCTGGGGTTGCACCGATACAGATGAAGTATGGAACGCGAAAAAAAGTGCTTCATATCTTAGGAGCATTGCAGTGAGTCACAAGGCTGTGGAAACCATGGTGAACGGTACCTTGCAGCCGGAAATGACAGAACAGTCGTTTCGGGAACGAATTTTGCAGAGGGATGCAGGAGATTATGAAAAAGAAGATGTCTGGTATCGATGGAAAGTCTGTATTCCATGGGAAATGCTGAAAGAACGCAGCGAAAGTAAATGGCCTCAGCTTGGTGCATTTACCGGCTTATCCATACAGGGAAGAAATCCAGGTGGAGGAGTAAAAACACTGGAGATTCAGGGAGAGAATCAAAACGCAACACTTGAAAACGAATATGCGATCCGAAAATTCTTATCGATAAAAGGGCTGTCTGTAAGCAGAAATGATGGAAGTGTCTGTGATACGATGGAATTACTGCCGAGTGCCTGTTTTATAGTCGATTTCAGGAAAGAACAGGGAGCGGGTACATTTGTCTTTACCGGTGGAGGTTATGGGCATGGTGTGGGGATGAGCCAGAACGGAGCAAAGCATCTTGCGGAAAATGGTCTTGGCTGGCGGGACATTCTGCAGATTTTCTATCAGAATATTACTATAGAAAACTTGCAAGAATACTGAAAAAATAGTATGATAAAAATAATTATGTAAAAACCAGATATTGTGCAGAAAGGAAAGCAAAATGAAAAAGTTTATAAAAATCATGACCGGATTCATGAACCGCATGACTCAGGATCATGTGAGCGCATTTGCCGCACAGGCAGCCTTCTTTATTTTGATGTCCTTTGTGCCCTTTTTGATGCTTCTGCTTCCACTGGTAACGTATGTCTCTATTACAAAAGATATGGTAGGGGAGATTCTTGTGCAAATTATGCCGGATGCGGGAGATTTTCGAAGTTTTCTTTTTAGTATTATTCAGGAGGTCTATGACAAATCAACAGCAATTGTACCAATCAGTGCGGTTTTTACCCTCTGGAGTGCGGGGAAAGGCCTGCAGGGACTGACGAATGGGGTCAATGCGATTTATCATGTAAAAGAGACGAGAAATTATGTGGTGACAAGGATACGGTCTGCTCTGTATACACTGATCTTTATTCTTGCTGTCATCAGCAGCCTGATTCTTCTGGTATTCGGTAACAGTATCCAGAAACTTCTTACAAAGTACATTCCGACACTTGCCAAAGTCACTGCCTATGTCATTGGTATGCGTACAGCAGTTTCACTTGTTGTACTGGCATTGATTTTCCTGATGATCTATAAATTTCTGCCGAACAGAAAGACTTCTTTTCGGAGTCAGATACCGGGAGCGGTGGTCTCGGCGGTGGCGTGGTCACTGTTTTCCCTTGGATTTTCTGTCTATCTGGATTATTACGATGGATTTTCCAACATGTACGGAAGCCTGACGACGATTATTCTGGTTCTTTTGTGGTTATATTTTTGTATGTATATTGTTCTGATCGGGGCGGAAATCAATGCTTATTTTGAAGAACGCCTTCGCAGGCTGCATCAAATGGCAAGCGAGCTTATTCGCAGCGAGTACCAGGGACTGTTAAAAGGAATCCGGGAAAATGATACAGAAGAAAAGAAAATGACAGACAAGGAAACGACAGAAAAGAAGGAATTGTAGAAGTTACTGAAAATGACCGAAACAGTAACAGGGGTAAATACCAAAGAGGGTATGAAGTAGGAATAAAGCGGAAATAAAACTTGACAGATAAGCGGATCCATACTATAATTTATGCCGAAAGAAAAAAGCTGAGAAAGTGTCAGTAGATATATATTTTCTTACAGAGAGAAGGAGTCACCGGCTGCGAGCTCCTTTAAGTTCAGATATATATTGAGATTCCCACTGGAGCTTCTTCTCCGAAAGACAAGTAAGAGAAGACGTACAGACGCGTTAAGTCTTAATGAGTGTCCGTTAATATTTTAATCGGAAATCAGGGTGGTACCGCGAGATGATATAATTGCCTCGTCCCTCCAGTAATCTGGAAGGGCGAGGCTTTTTTTTTGCGAAAACGAATAAAAATCGCGTAGCGTATTTTACCCGTTGCATTGTGCTATCCCCAATAAATAGAAAAGGAGAACTGCCATGAGTAATAGTATCAAAGAAACATTACAGGCGATTCTGGATGAAGCTTCTGAGAAGATTGAACAGTCAGACGCCCTGGACAAACTGAATGATGTAAGAGTAAATTTCCTTGGTAAAAAAGGACAGCTTACTTCTGTGCTGAAAAGTATGAAGGATGTAGCTCCGGAAGATCGTCCGAAAGTAGGACAGATGGTGAATGAAGCCAGGGCAAAAATTGAAACTATGATGGAGGAGACAAAAACCCGTCTGGAGAAAGAACTGCGGGAAGCAAAGATGGCAGCAGAAGTAATCGATGTCACACTGCCTGCAAAAAAAGCAAACGTTGGTCATCGTCATCCGAATACCATTGCACTGGAAGAAGTAGAAAGAATTTTTATCGGTATGGGTTATGAAGTTGTGGAAGGACCGGAAGTTGAGTACGCAGATTACAACTTCACCAAACTGAATATTCCGGAAGATCATCCGGCTCGTGACGAACAGGATACTTTCTTTATCACAGACAGCATTCTGCTTCGTTCCCAGACTTCTCCGGTTCAGGCGAGAACGATGGAAGAAGGGAAACTGCCGATTCGTATGATCGCACCGGGACGTGTATTCCGTTCTGACGAAGTAGATGCAACCCATTCTCCTTCCTTCCATCAGATCGAAGGTCTGGTAATCGACAAACATATTACTTTCTCTGACCTGAAAGGTACACTGGAAGAATTTGCAAAAGAACTGTTCGGACCGGAAACAAAAACAAAATTCCGTCCGCATCATTTTCCATTTACAGAGCCGAGTGCAGAGGTTGATGTATCCTGTTTCAAGTGCGGTGGCAAAGGATGTCGTTTTTGTAAAGGATCCGGTTGGATTGAGATCCTTGGCTGTGGTATGGTTCATCCGCATGTACTTGAGATGTGTGGCATCGATCCGAAAGAATATACCGGTTTTGCTTTTGGTGTAGGTCTGGAGCGTATCGCACTTCTGAAATATGAGATCGATGATATGCGTCTTCTCTATGAGAACGACAGCAGATTCCTGAAACAGTTCTAAAACAGTGAACACGGATCATGAGTATCCGTCTGACAGTAAATATAGAAAAAAGAAGGGACAACCAAAATGAATACTTCATTATCTTGGATTAAAACATATGTGCCGGATCTGGATGTAACGGCACAGGAATATACAGATGCCATGACCTTAACAGGCACAAAGGTAGAGGGCTTTACAGAGCTGGATGCAGATCTCGATAAGATCGTGATCGGCCAGATCGATAAGATCGAGAAGCATCCGGATGCAGATAAGCTGATCATCTGCCAGGTAAATATCGGAACTGAGAGTGTGCAGATCGTAACAGGCGCTCCAAATGTAAAAGAAGGAGATAAAGTTCCGGTTGTTCTTGATGGCGGACGTGTTGCAGGCGGCCATGATGGAAAAATGACTCCCGGAGGGATCAAGATCAAAAAAGGCAAACTCCGTGGCGTTGAGTCCTTTGGTATGATGTGCTCTATCGAGGAACTTGGAAGCACCAGAGAAATGTATCCGGAAGCACCGGAATACGGAATCTATATTTTCCCTGAAGACGCTGTTGTAGGCGAGAGTGCGATCAAGGCACTGGGCCTGGATGATGTTGTCTTTGAATATGAAATCACATCCAATCGTGTTGACTGCTACGGCGTACTGGGAATTGCAAGAGAAGCGGCAGCTACGTTTAATGAGAAATTCTGTCCTCCTGTTGTAGAGTGTAAGGGAAATGATGAAAAAGCTTCTGACTATGTAAAAGTAACGGTAGAAGATCCGAAACTTTGTCCACGTTACTGCGCAAGAGTCGTAAAGAATGTTAAGATCGGACCATCTCCGAAATGGATGCAGAGATGTCTGGCTTCCAATGGAATCCGTCCGATCAATAATCTGGTAGATATTACAAACTATGTAATGGAAGAATTTGGTCAGCCAATGCACGCATATGATCTGGACAGGATTGCAGGAAAAGAAATCGTTGTACGTCGTGCAGAGAATGATGAGAAATTTGTAACGCTGGATGGACAGGAACGTACCATGGATGATCAGGTACTGATGATTTGTGACGGTGAGAAAGCAGTTGGTATTGCCGGTATCATGGGTGGAGAGAATTCTATGATCACAGACGATGTAAAAACTGTTCTTTTCGAGGCTGCATGTTTTGATGGAACAAATATCCGCCTTTCTTCCAAGAGAATCGGTCTGAGAACAGATGCTTCCGGTAAATTCGAAAAAGGTCTTGACCCGAACAATGCGCAGGCAGCTATCGACAGAGCATGCCAGCTGATGGAGGAACTTGGGGCAGGTGAAGTCGTAGGTGGAATGGTAGATATCTGCAATGAAGTAAGAGAACCATCCAGAGTTCCTTTCAAACCGGAGAAGATTAATGCTCTTCTTGGAACTGACCTGACACCGGAAGAAATGCTTGCTTATCTGGCAAAAGTAGAACTGACCTATGACGAAAAAACAAATGAGATCGTAGCTCCTACTTTCCGTCAGGATATCCATTATGTAGCTGATGTTGCAGAAGAAGTTGCAAGATTTTTCGGATATGATAAGATTCCGACTACTCTGCCTACAGGTGAAGCTACAACAGGTAAGCTTCCGTTTAAACTTCGTATTGAAGCAGTGGCACGTGATATTGCGGAATATTGTGGTTTCTCTGAAGGAATGACCTATTCTTTCGAAAGTCCGAAGGTATTTGACAAATTAAGACTTCCGGCTGACAGTAAGCTCCGTCAGGGAATCGTGATCAGCAATCCTCTGGGAGAAGACTACAGTGTCATGAGAACAACTACTTTAAACGGTATGCTCAGTTCTCTGGCTACGAACTATAACAGAAGAAATAAAGATGTACGTCTCTATGAACTTGGTAATGTATATCGTCCGAAAGCACTTCCTCTTACAGAACTTCCGGATGAGCGTATGCACTTTACACTTGGTATGTATGGAAACGGCGATTTCTTTGACATGAAAGGTGTATGTGAAGAGTTCTTTGAGAAAGTAGGAATGAGAGATAAAGTAGATTATGATCCAAACAGCGGAAAGACTTACCTTCATCCCGGAAGACAGGCAAATATGGTTTATGATGGTAAGGTTGTAGGCTATCTGGGAGAGGTTCATCCTCTGGTTGCAGATACTTATGGAATTGGTGATAAGGCATATGTGGCAGTGATTGATATCCTTACGGTTCTTGAATTTGCAAGCTTCAACCATAAATACACAGGAATTGCAAAATATCCTGCAGTAACCCGCGATTTAAGTATGGTCGTTCCGAAAACCGTTCTTGCAGGACAGATTGAACATATTCTGACTCAGAGAGGCGGAAAGATTCTGGAGAGTTATCAGTTATTTGACATTTATGAAGGAAACCAGATTAAAGGAGGATATAAATCCATGGCTTATTCTCTGGTATTCCGTCACCATGACAAGACTCTGGAAGAGAGCGAGATTACAGCTGCAATGAAGAAAATCCTGAATGGTCTGACAGACCTTGGAATCGAGTTGAGAAGTTAATGCTGATTTATGTATTAAGACATGGGATAACTCAGTGGAATAAACTGAAAAAAGTGCAGGGGGCAATGGATATTCCCCTTGCACCGGAAGGAATTGAACTGGCGAAAAGAACAGGAGAAGCATTAAAAGATGTTCCGTTTGATATCTGTTTTACCAGTCCTCTGACAAGAGCGAGACAGACAGCACATTATGTGCTGGGAAACAGGCAGATTCCCGTTATTGAGGATAAAAGAATCCAGGAAATTGATTTCGGAGTTCTTGAAGGAAGCCGGTTTAAGGATGAACAAGGGAAGATCATCAGCCATGAAATGGAAATTTTCTTTGAAGAGCCACAGAAATTTGAACGTCCTCAAAACGGCGAAAACATTTCTGATATCCTGAAACGCACCAGAGAATTCTGGGTGGAGAAAACGACAGATCCTGCTCTGGCAGACAAAACAATTCTTGTTTCTTCTCATGGATGTGCAGTTCGTGCACTGCTTCAGAATGTCTATCAGGATCCGGAACATTTCTGGCATGGATGTGTGCCTCCAAACTGCAGTATCAATCTGCTTGAAGTAAAAGATGGAAAAGCCAGATTTCTGGAAGAAGATAAAGTTTATTCTGAAATATAACAATTCTGTAAAATAATCCGGTGGAAAACTGTGCTTTGAGTACAGCTTTTCTGCCGGACTTTTAATATATTTTGTTACTGTTTATACACCACTATCCCGAGACATACAAGCCAAAATTCCATTGCCGCAGGCAATCTGGAATGAATTT
>ENA-OPCI01001554-OPCI01001554.1-human-gut-metagenome-genome-assembly--contig:-NODE-1554-length-12836-cov-4.533996_pt1 | contig 12836 bp, 10 predicted proteins | sample MGYA00241564_ERZ501479 | MGnify/ENA primary metagenome ERZ501479 (study PRJEB25962, sample SAMEA2042630) | human gut metagenome | biome: human gut; feature: human-associated habitat; material: faeces...
CCCTGCAGCCGCTTTTGGATGGCGTATTGTAGAGGAGCCTTGGATGAAGAACACCAAGGACTGGTTGTCAAACTTAAAGCTCCGCCTTTCATTTGGTACAGCAGGTAACAACCGTATTAGTTCTGCTATGTATGAGACTACCTACAGAGCTTACGGTAATAACAAATATTATGGTGCAGGCAACCAACAGAACCCACACTATACTTTGAACAATTCTCAGTTGGCTAACCCAGATTTGAAGTGGGAAACAACTATTACACGTAACATAGGTTTGGACTTCGGTTTCCTCGGTGAGCGTATTTCTGGTAGCTTGGATTATTACTGGAACACGACAAAGGATCTTCTCCTTGATGCTCCTGTTACAGCAATCGGTTATACTTCTATGCAGCAGAACATCGGTCAGACATCTAACCGTGGTCTTGAGTTGAACTTGAATGCAGCTATCCTTCGTCACAAGGATTACTCTTTGAATTTCAACTTCAATGTAGGTATCAACAAAAACAAAGTTGATAAGTTAGCAGGTGGACAGACCTATCAGTCATATAACTCAGGTGCTTTCTCTACCGATATGCGCGGATATGATGACTACCGAGTAGTTGTTGGTCAGCCTCTCGGATTGGTATACGGTTTTGTTTGCGATGGTTTCTATACTGTTGATGACTTCCAGACCACAACCGATGAGAACGGCAAGACTCAGTTTGTATTTGACAAGAGCGGTAACTACATCTTGAAAGATGGCGTTGTAGATGGTACATACATCACAGCAGGCTCTAAGGCTGGTCTTCGCCCAGGTGCAATGAAAGTTAGAGACCTTACTGGCGACAACAAGATTTCTGAGGATGATCGCACTATTATCGGTAAGACTCAGCCTAAGTTCCAGGGAGGTTTCGGAATCAATGCTACATACAAGTGGTTTGACCTCACTGCAAACTTCAACTACGTAGTAGGCAATGATGTTTACAACCTCGACAAGATGGTTACATCTCAGTCATATCGTAACACATACGCAAGTCTCCGTCAGGAAATGACTCCTGTAACTTTGGGAGGTAAGGCATGGACTTACATGGATCAAGCAACAGGTGAAATCATCACAGATTATGAGACATTGAAGAATATGAATGCAAATGCTTCTATATGGAGTGCTGCAACACTGTCTGACAACAACCCTGTACCAACATCATGGGCAGTTGAAGATGGTTCGTTCCTCCGTTTGCAGAACTTGACTGTAGGCTTTACTTTCCCTAAAATGTGGACAAAGAAATTTGCATGCAACTCTTTACGCTTGTACTGCACACTGACTAACGTGTTCTGCCTGACAAGCTACTCAGGTTATGACCCTGAAGTTAACTCATCTATCCGTGGCAGCAAGACCAGCGGTTTGACTCCTGGTGCAGACTTCTCATCATATCCTAAGTCATTCTCTTGGACTGTAGGTGCTAACATTTCATTCTAATAGAAAACAAAATACAATTATGAAACGTATATTTCTATATATTTCAATGTTCATTGCAGGAGCAAGTTTCAACTCCTGTAGTGATTTATTGGACACAGAGACTTTATCTACCGATAATTTGAATTATCTGTGTTCAAACACAACAGATGCCCGCAAGATGGTAGACAACGTATATGCCTACTTCTGCGAGGATACTTATACCTCCCGCATGAGTACAAACTGGATGCAGAATACTGACGTAGAGATCGGTTTCGTAAAGAAGGCTCAAGCTACAGAGACAACACGTCGCGGTATCTGGGCCCTTAACCCATCATATTTCGGTGATATCAAGAACTGCTGGAACAACACTCAAAAAGCCATCGATTTCGCCAACCAGTGTATTCAAGGAATTGAAGCAAGCGATGCTTACAAGAATGGAGATGCCGATATGAAGCAACTTCATGGTGAAGCAATCTGCCTTCGTGCATATTGGTATTTCCTGATGTGTAACTTCTGGGGTGACGTACCATTTGCAACAACTCCTACTTCAAAGGAAGATATGCACAATGATCCACGTACAGATAAGAACATCATCTATACTCACTTGATTCAGGACCTCATCAACAATGAGGGCGAGATGCAGTGGAGCAGCAAAGCTACAGTAGAGCGCATGAACCGTGAATTCGCTTTGGGATTCATTACCAAGTTAGCCATGTTCCGTGCAGGTTACTCTATGCAGGCAGATGGTACTATGGCCCGCAGCACAGGTACAGGTGATGAATATACTGTACATTATGTAGATGAGAATGGCAACGAGGCTACAGCTACTTCTGCAGACGATTACTACAAGGTTGCTAAGGCTTATGCCAAGAAGTTGATTTCCTTGAAGGACCGTCAGCTCAACAGCAACTTCAAGCAAATCTTTGATAATGAAATCAACGGCTGCAACCCAGCTAATGGTGATGTATTGTTCGAGATGGGTTATGTACCAAACTCTGGTGGTGACATCGGTTGGTGCCTTGGTTTAAGCGTAGTTTCAAGTTCTAAGGGTGCTGGTACTACTTATACCAACCTGACTCCAAGCTATGCATGCTCATTCAATACACAAGACCAGCGTCTTAAGGCTACTTGCGCTAACTACCGTTGGTTGTATGACAACAAACAAGGTGCTGTTGATGGTGTCAACATCCAGCCTGCTAAATGGTGCCGCATGGATTTGAGTGTCAACAACATTGAATCTAAGGGTACTGGTATCAACTTCCCTATCCTCCGATATGCTGATGTATTGTTGCTCCTCGCTGAAGCTGATAATGAAATCAACAATGGCCCAACAACAGAGGCAAAGGATATGTTGAAGCGAGTTCGTAACCGTGCCTTTGTAAATGCAACCAACAAGAACGAGATGGTGAATGAATATGTTGATAATCTCAACGATTACGACTCTTTCAAGAAAGCTATCATCAACGAGCGTGCTTGGGAGTTTGGTGGCGAGTGCATCCGTAAGTTCGACCTCGTTCGTTGGAACTACTACTCTGATGCCATCGTTAATACTTTGGAGTGGGTTCGTGACGTAACTATGAACTATAACCAGCTTCGTTTGGAGAATGGTGAATTCGTCTACGACAAGACTAAAGAAATTGTTGATATGGGTATCGCACCACGCCTCTACTACAACTATGTAAATGGCGAGATTCAGTTCGAGAACAACTATTTCACTTATCGTGATAATAGCGCAAGCCCATACAAAGAGGCAACAACACTTGCAGATGATGACATCAAGACTGCAGGAGCTTCTTTCGATGGTTTGAAATATATCAAGTTCTTGGATACATACATGTCTGTCAGTGATACTGATCCAACAACAAACACAAAGTATGGAACCGACGCAGATGGCAACACTATCAAGAAGGGTGTCATGAATGAGGCTTTCTTATACTCATGGTTTGGTTTGACAGACGGAGTTGTGACAACAGGTGCAGAAGACATGGAGCCTCTCCGCAAAAAGGTAACTCCATATATCTTGCCTATCCCTAAGGACAACATTGCTTCTTCAAACGGCGTATTGTCTAACGAAGGTTATGCTATTCGCAACAAGTAAATCGGGTTATGTAGTCCATAACAAATAAAAGTAAGTAATTATGAAATACAATAAATATATATTGTCTATGCTTTTCGCTGCTACAGTTGGTACCACAATGGTAAGCTGTAGCGACGATGACAACTTGGGCGATGCACCTCGTTTGTTCCGTCCAATTGCAAGCGCAACGGTCAACTCAAATAACTTGAAGGTAGAATGGGACAAAATCCAGGGTGCCACCAGTTATGAGTTGGAATTGGGTCTTGTGACATCTACAGATGAGGATGGCACAAATCACCTGAAAGTAATCAAGAAAGCCACAACAGAGGATGATACCTATACTTTCGATGACTTAGGATGGGACGAGAAGTATGGTGTAAGAATCAAGTGTATTGGCAACAACAAGGAATCTGAGTATTATGAGGTAAAGGCTCAGAGCATCAACTACCCAACAAAGGTTTCTGGTGCCAAGGCTATTGATAATGCAGCTCGTGTATCTTGGACTGAAGGTGGTCAGAAAATCAAGTATGTAATGGCTTGCCCTGCTGAAGACGCTGAAAACCAAGATATAATCTCAGTTAAAGTAAGCGATGCTGACTATGCTCAGGGATATGTAGATATTTACGGCTTGCAGCCAGAAACATCATACACATTCAAGACATACGACAGTTCTACAGACTTCAACAACAACACCTATGCAGGTAAAACAACAGCAACTACCAAGGCAAGTGTTAACTTCGACGAAAAGTATGGAGAAGGTATGTGGCTGGATACCCGCAACTGGGATGCAAAGGAAGCTAAGGATACATTGAAGACTGCTGAGTTCTGGAATATGGTTAAAGACGGTATGACTGTCATCCTCCGTGGCGAACAGGAATACAAGATTAGCAATGCTATCAATCTCGACCGCAATGTAACCTTCATTACCGGTATGACATTGGGCGGTAACGCTCAGTTCACCTTCTCCGGCGGTATGAACGTCAAGAAGGATGTTAATATCGATAAGGTGAAGTTTGAAAGCATCGATATGATTAGCGATAAGCAAGCTGATAAGGATGCCTTCCTCGCTGGTACAGATAAGGGCTTCGGTGGCCGTCAGGTTATCAATGTCAGCGGTACTGGTTCTACCATCAGTGAACTCATCTTCAACGATTGCTACATCCGCGGTTTCCGTGGTGTAGTAAGAGGTCAGAAGAACAACGACAACTTCCTGAACGTTACCTTCAAGGGCTGTACTATTGATGGTGTCGGCGATCAGGGTGTAGTAACCATCGCAGATAAGGGTGGTGACTTCCGCAACGTTACATTCGATGATTGTACAATCACAAACGTTGTTATGCTTTGCGACTTACGTAAGACTGCCCAGGCTCCTACTGTAAATGTAAACAACTGTACTTTCTGCTATGCTCCAATGGAGACTACAGCAAATGCTAACACACCATTGTTCCGTTTTGCTACAAATGCAGCAAATCTGAACATCACCAACAGCATCTTTGGTCCTTCTATGGCTACAGACGGAAGTGCAGGAGCAAAACTTCAGCTTTACACACCAGGCGCTAAGGGAAGTGTTCTTCTGAATGGTGCAAGCACAGTGCTTTCTGTTGCAGGTTCATACAAGACTAATTTTGCTTACACACCTATCGGTGCTGACGCTGTTACATACGGTATTGAAGGTCTCATCGACTTCAAGGGTTCTGAGACTGATCTTTGGACTGCTCCAGCTAATGGTGAATTCAAGTTCAATACAAACCTTGACAGTGAAGCAGGTGCTTCTAAGTGGAAGTAATCCAACTATCAAAATTATATTAAAGTGCAATGCCCGATGTGGGCATTGCACTTTTTTATTATTTCACTTGGAAGTTACAAAAGAAAAATGTATCTTTGCAAAAAATAAACTTATAATATTGAAAAAATATGGCAACAATTTATCTCGATAATACAACTTATAATGAAGCTGCATTATATGCTAAACTTAATAATATAAGTATTTCAGAAGCTATCAAGGCTGGCATGAAAGCCCTTATGAATAATATTAAAACTAATTCACAAGACGCTACTTCAGAAAAATATTATATCTCTCCAAAAGTGAAAGCATTAGAGAGCGGTTTTATATGCCCTAAAGACTTGTCCTTTGATTACAAAAAAGAATTATCAGATTCAGCTATAAAGAAATATCTATGAAACTATTTTTAGATACAAACGTACTTATAGATTTCATTTTGGAGAGGCAGCCATTTTATCAAGCTGCAGCTATGATTATTTCTTATGCAGAAGAAAATAAAGTCCAAATCTGTGTTAGTTCTTTATCCCTCGTTACTACAAATTTTATATGTATAGAACGATGCAAGATGCCTATTGAAATCTTCAGAAATAAAATTAATTTCCTTAGAGATTTTATGGAAATCTGTTCAGTTGATAACACGGACATATACAACTCCTACGACTCTTTGTGGAAAGATTTTGAGGACGGAGAACAATATTACTCTGCAAAAAGGACTAATGCCGATTATATAGTTACAAGAAACAAAAAGGATTTTGAAGAAAATGATATAAAAGCAATAACATTGGATGAAACCTTCAATCTTCTTAAATGAATTAATAGATTTGAAGCAGATGGAGACTTTAGAGAAAATGCCTTTCGAGGCTCAGCATAAAATATTCAAGAGACTGGCAGAAATAGCAGACTCAAAGACCCTGACAAAAGAAGAGCAGGAGAAATACGACAACAGCATGATGGTCATGTGGGACAATTATGCAGTATATAAGCATGCAGAGGAAAAAGGAATAATAAAAGGAGAAGCAAAAGGAAGAGCTGAAGGAAGAGTGGAAGGAAGAGCTGAAGGAAGAGCTGAAGGAAAAAAAGAAAAAGCCAAAGAAATCGCCCTCAAACTTCTTGCTTTAAATACACCAATTGACATCATTTTCCAATCCACAGGTTTATCTATAGAGGAAATCAAGAAATTAAAATCATAAGCGCATAGGAAGTGCAATGCTCACATCGGGCATTGCACTTTTTTATTTCATTACCACTCCCCTACTTCCTAAGAACAAGACTGAATTCGTAGATTCATCGAAGAGGAAGTGAACTCAAGTTTCGCAAATGGTTTGTGTATGGGCAGAAGGCTCAAAAGCTCTTAGCCCCTTCAGGGCGTGTGGGGCAAAACTTGCGAAAGTTCAATTCCATATACGTAATCGTTTTCGTATAATTTTCTGAGGTTTACACCTTATTATATATAGAATAATTGTAATTTTGCAATATAATAAATATAAGCCTAATTTATGAACAAGACTTTTTTCAAAAACATGGTGCTTGCAGCACTTATGACATTACCTGTACTCGCAAAGGCACAGACTACTTTTGCGGGAATCACCGCTGAGCAAAATGCTCAGAACACTCCTGAGGGATGGACAGCAGTTGAGTTACCACAATTGCCAGTCATCACATCAGCAAATACGTTTAACATCACTAACTACGGTGCCTCTACATCGGCAGCAGACAACACCAAGGCTATTCAGAAAGCCCTGGATGCTGTTCCTACTACTGGCGGTATGGTGGTAATACCTGAAGGTACGTGGATGTTTGGTAGTACAGACCAGATGACAAGTACAACCGAAGTTCTCAGCATCAAGTCAAAAACCGTACTCCACCTCTGCGCAGGTGCCACCCTGAAGCTCGTGGAATATGGAAAGGCTCCTAACAACAAGACTCTCTTTATTGGTTGTAAGAACAGAAAGCAAAATGATATCATTATAGAGGGTGAAGGCGAAACATCCATCATTGATGGACAAGGTGCACGCTGGTGGCTGGCAAAAGAGCAAAGTGAGACTTTCAACCCTGGTGCAATGATACGCTTCGAACAGGGTCAGCGTTTCTTGCTACGCAACTTCAAAATTCAAAATACTCCAGGTGTTAATATCACTATCAGTAACAGTGGCAAGGCAAGTCATGCTACTATTCATGACGTAACCATCAGCGAACCTGCTTCAGAAGCAGGAAAGGGCAAGGCATCTCATAACACGGATGGTGTCTCTATCTGGGGTCCATACGTCAACATCTACAACTGTAATATCAGCAATGGTGACGATAATGTAGTCTGCGATGACGATGCACAATATATCCATGTATGGAACTGCGACTTCGGAACTGGACATGGTGCTTCTATCGGCAGCTTCACCAACAACATCAAGCATGTATGGTTCGATAACATCACCATGAACGGTACTACTGCGGGCATCCGCATGAAGACTGGTATCAATAGCGATGGTACACTGCGTGGAGGTGGTGAGGAAGACTGGAAGTTTACTAACTTCACCATGACCAAGGTAAAGAACCCTCTCTCTATCGACTGCTTCTACGACAAGAACTACAATAGCGATCCTGCGGTAGATAAGGCCAATGCAAGAGCTGTAGATAGCACTACCCCAACCTATAATGGTATTTATCTGCAGAATGTAAAGACTACAGATGTTTGCGAAGGAAACGCAATCTTCTTTGTTGGTCGCCCAGAAAGCCACATCAATAACGTGACACTCGACAACGTACAGATTTCTGCCAAGAAGGGTATAGATATCCGTTTTGTGGATAATCTCGTATTCAAGAATGGATCAAAGATTACAGTTAGCAGTGGTGCTATGTGGCTGAAGAAGTTTGACTCTACCTATGAGGATCTGTGCAATGCGACATCTACAGGTACTATAGAAACAGATCCTAATGGAGTTTATACTTTGAATTCAAAGACCCTAACTGATAAAACAGCAGGTACTTTCAATAATGGCTTCTCTATCTCTAACGAGAAAGGCAAGAAATATGATGTTGGCTCAGGAACTAACTATATCAAGTACAGTGCCAATCAATATACCATCATCATTCCTGATGGCATCAAGATTGTCAAGATGGATATAGAGGGCAATGACAATTATACAGATGCAGACGCATACATTGGTGAGATTAATGGTGTGAACTATGATGCTACGACCTCATTGCCAACGAGCTGGGCGTGGGATTCAAGCTCACGAGCGGCCCCGTGCTCGACAAGCCGGGCGACCTGGCAGGCATACTGACGTCGCTCGAGCCTAACGACGTGCTGTTCATCGACGAGATTCACCGCCTGTCGCCCGTCGTCGAGGAGTATCTCTACTCGGCTATGGAGGACTACCGCATCGACATCATGATAGACAAGGGACCGTCGGCGCGCTCGATACAGATTGACCTCAACCCCTTCACTCTCGTGGGGGCAACAACCCGTAGCGGACTGCTCACCGCGCCGCTGCGCGCCCGATTCGGCATCAACCTGCATCTGGAATACTACGAGCCCGAGACGCTCACCAAGATTCTGAAGCGCTCGGCATCGATACTCAAGGTGCCCATCGACGACGACGCTGCCGTAGAGATAGCCCGCCGCAGCCGCGGAACGCCACGTATAGCCAACGCCCTGCTGCGCAGGGTGAGAGACTTTGCGCAGGTGAAGGGCACGGGACGCATAGACACAGCCATATCGAAGGTGGCGCTGACGGCGCTGAACATCGACCAGTATGGCCTCGACGAGATTGACAACAAGATTCTGCTGACAATCATCGACAAGTTTAAGGGCGGCCCCGTGGGCATCACCACCATAGCCACGGCAATAGGCGAGGACGCCGGAACCGTTGAGGAGGTGTATGAGCCTTACCTCATCATGGAAGGATTCATCAAGCGCACGCCGCGCGGACGCATGGTAACGGAGCTTGCCTACAACCACTTCGGCCGCAATCCGTATGCCGGCAACGTGATGGAGCCCGACCTCTTCGGCATGGGATAGGCCATGCTGACGGTGCAGTCAGACTGAATGTATATATAAAAATCAACAAAACAACAGATAGAATTCAATGCAGAGAACAGGCATTTTCGTAGGAAGCTTCGACCCCTTCACCACCGGTCATCATGCCATCGTCAGACGCGCGCTGCCGCTGTTCGACCGGATTGTCATCGGCGTGGGCTTCAACGAGCGCAAGAAATACATGTACAGCGCGCAGACAAGGGTGAAGGCCATTGCGCGCCTGTATGCCGACGAGCCTAAGGTGGAGGTAAAGGAGTACAGCGACCTCACCGTCGACTTTGCCCGCCGCGAGGGCGCCGGCTTCATCATCAAGGGCGTGCGCAGCATCAAGGACTTTGAGTATGAGCGCGAGCAGGCAGACATCAACCGCAAGATAGGCGGCATAGAGACCATCCTGCTGTATGCCGAGCCTGAATATGAGAGCGTGTCGTCGAGCATGGTGCGCGAGCTTATCCACTTCGGCAAGGACGCCGCCGAGTTTCTGCCCGCACCTGAGCAGGGACGCAAGACAGAGATTAAGGAGCCTTAAGACGTGCCCGCAGAGGGCAATATAACGCCTTCTGACGCACTTAAGCGCATCTTGGCTATAACTTACCGCACGCCGTGCGGCAAGCCTTCAGAACGAAAATAAACAGCAAAATATGATAACATACAACACCGACGGCGTAAAAATGCCGGCAATAAGAAAGCGCGACACATCGGCATGGATAAAGGCCGTGGCCGCCGAATATGGCCGCAAGGTTGGCGAAATAGGATATATGTTTGTCAACGACGACAAGATTCTTGAGGTTAACAACGAGTATCTGGGCCACAACTACTACACTGACATCATCACGTTCGACTATGACGAGGACGACACAATCAGCGGCGACATAGTCATCTCGCTCGACACCGTGCGCTCAAACGCCGAGCAGCTGGGCAAGGACTACAACGAGGAGCTTCACCGTGTGATTATCCACGGCATACTGCATCTCTGCGGCATCAACGACAAAGGCCCCGGAGAGCGCGAGATTATGGAGGCTGCCGAGAACAAGGCGCTTGCCATGATTAAGCTCTGAGAAGCCCCGAGAGGATAAAAGTAATGGGACCAATAAGACCGATGGCCGTGCAACAATATCAGCACATGCGCCATATCAGTCTTATTGGTCCCATTTCTCTTATCCCGTCAGCCCTTTATTTGCCTGCCGAGAGCTCCACTCCCTTCTTAACGATGTCGCTTGTCTCGTTGATAATCTGGAAGTATTCGCTCATGTCGAAGAGGTCGCGCGCCACGAGAGCCTTCAGCTGCGATTTCAGATAAGGCAGCGTGCGCTGCAGCTCCTCGTCGTCTTTCGGCTTTATCTTCTGCTTCTCCGCCTCCTTCATTATCTCGTCGATAAGTTCCTGCGGCACCTCAAAACGGCTTCTGAACGCCTCGAACGTCGGGTAGTCGCCTACGAGTTGCTTGCGGTTCTTGTCGATATATCTCAGGTCGGTGTTTATCACTATGCCCTTCAGCACGAGCTGACGGTGGAACTTGGTGTACTGAAGTGTGTCCAGAGGAACGAACGTGTCGGGCATTATTCCGCCTCCGCCATACACCGTGCGGTGCTCTTTCAGCGTGTAGAACTTCAGCGAATCGGCGAAGTGAATGCTGTCGCGGTTGGTCAGTTCGCCGTGTTTCAGGCGCTTCTCAAAGTCCATCGCATAGTCCTCTATGTCGCCTTTGGTGTATGGCTTCTGTATGCAGCGTCCCGAAGGAGTGTAGTAGTGGGCAATGGTAAGTCGTATCATAGAGCCGTCGGGCAGGTCGATCGGGCGCTGAACGAGGCCCTTTCCGAACGTGCGGCGGCCGATTACGATGCCGCGGTCGTGGTCTTGTATCGCTCCGGTGACAATCTCTGCGGCCGACGCCGTAAACTCGTTGACGAGCACATACACGCGTCCTGTCAGGAAAGAGCCGTTGCCGCGCGCCTTATAGTCCATGCGTCTGATGCGGCGTCCGTCGGTATATACAATCAGATCGTCCTTCGGCAGGAACTCGTTGGCTATCTCCACGGCAGCCTGCAGATATCCTCCGCCGTTGTCCTGAAGGTCGAGTATCAGGTCTTTCATGCCCTCGGCTTTCAGCTTCTCCATGCCTTCCATAAACTCCTTGTATGTCGTCGCGCCGAAGTTTCCTATCCTTATGTAGCCTATCTGCGGGCGAATCATGTAGACGGCGTCCACGCTCTTCACCGGAATCTTGTCTCTCTTCACCGTGAAATACATCACGTCGGGCACGCCGCGGCGCACAATTCCCAGCTTCACCGTTGTGCCTCGGGGTCCGCGCAGACGCTTCATTATCTCCTCTTTCTTCATCTTCACGCCCGCAATGGCAGTGTCGTTCACGTTCACGATGCGGTCGCCTGCCATGATGCCCACCTTCTCCGACGGGCCTTTCGACACGGGCTGGATGACGAGCAGCGTGTCGTCAACCATGTTGAACTGCACTCCTATGCCGTCGAAGTTGCCCTGCAGCGGTTCGTTCATGGCCTTCACTTCCTCCGGGTCGGAGTAAGATGAGTGGGGGTCGAGCTTCTCCAGCATGCCCCTTATAGCGTCCTCAACGAGCTTCTTCTCGTCAACCGAGTCGACGTAGAGGTTGTTTATTGCCATTTCGGCTATCTGCAGCTTGCGCAGCGGACTGTCGTAAGAGAAGTCGATGTTCATCTGCGCGCCGGCCGGAAGGCACGACATGACAGCCGGTGCCATGGCAACGAGGGCCTTGGTGGCCGTCTTTGCCAGTGCGGCTTTTATCTTTCTGATGGTTGTGTTTATCATTGTTGTGATGTTTCTTTTATGGGATGATTGTGGGGGATGGGACTTATGGGAGGAACGGGAGTCGTGGGAGAGATGGGAGGAATGAGACTGATGATGCGCGGATGAATGACTCTTGCATTGTTTTCATGCTTACTCTGCATTGTTTTCATGCTTATTCTGCATGGCTTTTGTGCTTACTTTGTATGGCTTTCATTCTTCTACCGCATATCATTAATGCCCCTTCCACGTATCATAAATACCCTTTCCGCATGCTCATTATGTTTCATCAGCATTGCCGTTGGGCTTATTCTGCGTCTCCTTTACGTTCCTTTTGCCCCTTGTCAGAACTTTTCTTCCTCTTCAGGACGGTCTTCCTCTATCACCAGGTTGTCTATGATGAAGTTCTGTCGCTCGGGCGTATTCTTGCCCATGTAATACTCCAGAAGCTTCTGCACCTGGTCGGTCTTGTGCAGAGTTACCTGTTCGAGGCGCATGTCGGGGCCGATGAAGTTGACAAACTCGTCGGGACTTATCTCTCCAAGACCTTTGAATCGGGTTATCTCCGGGTCGGGACCAAGTTCCTCTATTGCCTTTACGCGCTCCTCGTCGCTGTAGCAATAGCGGGTGATGAAGTCACCCTTCTTGCCTTTTACGTCCTCGAGCGCCTTCTTGTTGCGCACCTTCGTGCGGCGGTTTCTGACGCGGAAGCGCCGCGTCTGAAGCACATATA
>ENA-OPCI01001557-OPCI01001557.1-human-gut-metagenome-genome-assembly--contig:-NODE-1557-length-12817-cov-3.601395_pt1 | contig 12817 bp, 8 predicted proteins | sample MGYA00241564_ERZ501479 | MGnify/ENA primary metagenome ERZ501479 (study PRJEB25962, sample SAMEA2042630) | human gut metagenome | biome: human gut; feature: human-associated habitat; material: faeces...
TATGACAATCCTTTGTGGATACATGGTCCGGAAGAAACCATTATAGAGGGTACTGATAATATTACTTTCAAGGATTTGCGTTATAAGCAAGGTGAAGATAATGTACTTTATCCTGACGCCGACGATGGCTTCTCGTGGGTAGTAGCAAGTCATAAAGGTGCTGAGGAGTACATCGACGGCTTCTTTAAATATTATAAGAAAATAGGAGTAGAATTTATCCGTATGGATTTCCTCTGTCTGTTTGAAACGGGAGATGGTGCCGGCGAAATGCCCGGTAGAGGATATGGACGTGAAGAATACGAACTTGCGCTGAAGTATATTTCCGAGGCTGCCACAAAGTATCAGGTATTCACTTCGCTTGTGATGCCTAATCTGAAAAATGATGCGGAGTTGGAGAAGAAATATGGTAATATGATTCGGGTAGATGCCGATACAATGAAAGGCGGGTGGGAACACTTTGCAAGCAATGGCCCTCAATGGTTCAATCCCAATGGATGGCCGTCTACCTCTAATATGTTTACCGGCCTTATCAGTTGGTCGCACATTGCGGGAAGGGGAAAGGTAGTGCTGGATGCTGATTTTACCCGTTTGAATACATTTAAGACGGAAGGTGAAAAACAGAGCGTGATTTCTTTGCAACTGATGGCGGGTGGTCCGATTGCCGTAGCCGATCAGTATAATACGATTGTCAGCGGTGATTTAAAGTTTTATCAGAATGAAGAATTGCTGGCTTTGAACAAAGACGGATTTGTAGGAAAACCTTTGTCGGATGATTTGTGGAATGCAGACAATCAAATATGGTACGGACAGATGTCCGACGGAGACTATATCATAGGTTTTTTCAATAAAGAAGATAATGAATATGACCGTACACTCGATTTTTCTGAAATAGGCATTGAGGGCAAGGTAAAAGTGCGTGATTTGTGGAAACATCAGGATGAGGGGGAAGCTGAAACTTCTTTGAGTTATAAGATTCCCAGGCGTTCTTGCAAGATTGTACGTCTGACAAAATCTGAGTGATAATGAAAGTATAATAAAACAAGTATTGTCTTGTTTGAGAAATTCAGGTGAAAATAATGATATGATAAAGAATTTGAATATGAAACTGTTTTTGATGGCATTGACATTCTTTTTCGGAGGATGCGAGGATAAGGGTACAGGCTGGACACCGGATATGATTCCCGATGATCCCGTGATAACTCCCGGTGATGACGCTGATACGGAAGGAATACATACTTATAACGCCCCTCTCTATTGGAGTGTCTATGAATACTGTTGGAAATTGGAGCGCAGAAATGAAGAATTGGTCAATGCCGGTGGGCAAGGACAGGCTATTGATATGTCTGAAGGTTCCTGGCAGGATATAATCGACTATGTGGCGGAAAATCTGCTTCCTTATGGTTACAATATGATTTGTACGGATGGTTTTATCCCTATGCTTGCCAAAGATGAGAGTGGCTATATGACCCATTACGGCTCTCAGGCTCTCAAGGATATTGCTGCCAAGTGTAAGGCTAAGGGCTTAAAATTAGGTGTTTACGACAATCCGCTCTGGATTCATGGCCCAAGAGAAACCAAGATAGAGGGCACGGAATACACATTCAACGACCTCTTCTATAATGGGGAGAACAAGGATAAGTTGTCTCATCCTACAGCCAAAGATATAGATTTCTCTTGGGCTGTAGCCGAGAATCCAGGTTGCCGTGAGTATATTGATGGCTTCTTTAAGCATTACAAGGAATTAGGAGTAGATTTCATCCGTATGGACTTCCTCTCTTGGTATGAGGATGGTCAAGACCGTAATATAGGTGTTACAGGTCGTGGTTATGGTCGTGAGAACTATGCGCTCGCCATGAGATACATAGCTGAGTCTGCCAAGAAATATGGCATCTTCACCTCACTCGTTATGCCTCATTTGTATAGCGATGCACAGGTAGAGAGCCTTTATGGTAACATGGTTCGTATTGTGGCTGATACAGGTACTGGTGGTTGGTGGCACTGTTCTGCCCAAGGCAAGGGAAAATCTTACCGCACATGGCCTAACTGCATGAATATGTTCGATGGATTTACCTATTGGTCGCATATCAGTGGTCGCAATAAGGTGATTCTTGATGGTGACTTCATTCGCCTCAATACTTTCGATACTGATGCCGAGAAGCAGACTGTGGTATCCTTGCAGTTGATGGCTGGTGGTCCAGTGGCAGCTTCTGATTTGCCTTCTACCATTGGCAATGACATGAAGTATTATACCAACAACGAACTTCTTGAGCTCAACAAGGATGGCTTCGTAGGCAAGCCTCTCAGCGACAAGCTCAACGATAGGAATAATGAAATCTGGTATGGTCAGATGACCAATGGCGATTATGTGCTTGGCATTTTCAATCGTAATGACAACTCTGATCAAATTACAGTGGATTTCAGTACGCTTGGCATACAAGGCGAGAAGCAAATTCGCGACCTTTGGGAGCATGTAGACGAGGGTAGTGCCTCTTCAATCACTGCTACCATTCCTGCCCATGGATGCAAGATTGTAAGACTCAAATAAGTAAATCTAATAATAACTAATTATTATCAGACTAAATGAATAGTAAAAAGAATAAACTTAGTGCAACGTCCCTCTCTTGTTTAGGGGGACTGTTGCCTAACATTTTGTTGGGGTGCATGATGCTCTTCTCTGTAAGTGCATCTGCTCAGAAAGTATCTTCTCCTGATGGTAACCTAAGTGTGGAATTCTCGCTCACGGGCGATGGTGTTCCTACTTATCAAGTGTCATTCAAGGGCAAGCAAGTCATCAAACCCAGTACATTGGGTATAGAGCTGGCTGAAGAAAACTCATTGATGGACAAGTTTCGTATCAATAAGACCTCTACATCTACCTTTGATGAGACATGGCAACCTGTATGGGGTGAGGAGAAGGAAATTCGCAACCATTACAATGAGTTGTTTGTAGAGATGGAAAAACCATCTAATGGTAGGTTCATGAATTTGCGCTTCCGTGTCTACAATGATGGTGTGGGTTTCCGTTATGAGTTCCCATTGCAAAAATATCTACCTTATTTCGTAGTAAAGGCAGAGCATACTCAGTTTGCCATGACTGGTGACCATAAGGCATGGTGGATTCCTGGTGATTACGATACTCAGGAATATGACTATACAGAATCAAAGCTTTCAGAAATCAGAGGTTTGTTGCAAGGAGCCGTGAGCAGCAATGCTTCGCAGACCATCTTCTCGCCTACAGGTGTGCAGACCTCACTGCAGATGAAGACAGCTGATGGTATTTATCTCAATATCCATGAGGCTGCTTTGGTGGATTTTTCTTGTATGCATCTCAATTTGGATGACAAGAATCTTGTGTTTACCTCTCAGCTTACTCCAGATGCACAGGGCAACATGGCTCACATGCAGACCCCATGCCATACTCCATGGCGTACCATCATGGTAGTGGATGATGCACGCAAGGTGCTTGCCTCTCGCCTTATTCTCAATCTGAATGAGCCTTGCAAATATTCAGATACTTCATGGATCAAGCCTGTTAAGTACATTGGTGTTTGGTGGGAGATGATTGGTGGTGGCAAACAGTGGTCTTATACATTCGATTTGCCTTCTGTCAAACTTGGTGAGACTGATTATACCAAGGTAAAGCCTCATGGTCAGCATCCTGCCAATACACAGAATGTAAAGAAATATATCGATTTCGCTGCCAAGAATGGCTTCTCTCAGGTGCTTGTCGAGGGCTGGAACATTGGTTGGGAAGACTGGTTTGGTCATAGCAAAGACTATGTGTTCGATTTCCAGACTCCTTATCCTGATTTCGACATTAAGTATCTCAATGACTATGCTCACTCCAAGGGTGTGCGCTTGATGATGCACCATGAGACCTCAGCTTCTGTGCGTAACTATGAGCGTCATTTGGATGCTGCCTATAATTTGATGAATAAGTATGGCTACAATTCGGTGAAGAGCGGATATGTGGGTAACATCATTCCTCGTGGTGAGCATCACTATGGTCAGTGGCTCAACAATCACTATCTTTATTGCGTAACCGAGGCTGCCAAACACCATATCATGGTCAATGCTCATGAGGCGACTCGCCCTACAGGTCTTTGTCGTACTTATCCTAACTTGATAGGCAATGAATCTGCTCGTGGGACAGAATATGAGTCTTTCGCAGGCAACAAGGCTTTCCATACCACTGTATTGCCTTTCACTCGTTTGCAAGGTGGTCCTATGGATTATACACCTGGTATCTTGGAGGGCGATATGAACAAGATTGATCCAAGCAAGCATCATCATATCAACTCTACCTTGGCTCGTCAGTTGGCATTGTATGTTACGATGTACAGTCCATTGCAGATGGCAGCTGATATCCCAGAGAACTATGAGAAGTATGCAGATGCCTTCCAGTTTATCAAGGATGTAGCTATCGACTGGGATGAGAGTCGTTATCTTGAGGCTGAGCCTGGTCAGTATATTACCATTGCCCGCAAGGCTAAGGGCGAAGACAAGTGGTTTGTTGGTTGTACAGTGGGTGAGACTCCTCATCAGTCTACCCTGAAACTTGATTTCCTTACACCGGGCAAGAAGTATGTTGCTACAATCTATGCCGATGGCAAGAATGCAAGCTACAAAGCCAATCAGCAGTCATACGTCATCACTAAGCGTGTGGTAACCAATAAATCTACCCTTAAACTGAATGCTGGTGCAGGTGGTGGTTATGCCATCAGTCTCATGCAAAAGTAAAAAGATAAATATATTTTTCTCCCCATACCTATACCTTATTATATATAGGGGTATGGGGAGTTTATGTTCATCATCCTTATAAAATCGTTTTTATGAGAAAACCTGTACTCCTCTTCTTGCCTAAACGTTTGATGGTGTTGGCATTGCCTCTCATGCTTTCCCTTTGTAGTTATGCTACCACAGTTACTTCGCAGTTGTCTGTCAATATGAAAACCGACAAGGCTTGCTATGTACCAGGACAAACTGTTACGTTTGTGGCAGAAGGGAATATTCCTTCTTCGGCCAAGGTGCGTTATCGTCATGGTTCCCATGTGCTTCTTGTCCAAGACTTCTCAGAGGTGGCTAAGAGTAAGCAGTGGACTTGGTTGCCACCATCTACCGATTATCAAGGTTATTTGGTGGAATTGTATACAGAGGGCAGTGGTGTGGAAAATATTCTTGGTACGATAGCCGTAGATGTTTCCAGCAATTGGAAACGTTTTCCACGTTACGGCTTTGTCGCTGACTTTGATAATTACAGCAGTACAGTCGATAAGAACGCCATCATCAAAAGCGAGATGGCATATCTCAATCGATTGCATATCAATGGTGTGCAATTCCAAGACTGGCAGTGGATGCACCATCGACCTGTAAAATTGAATGGTGATGGTTCGCTCACCCAATGGTATACCGATATTAGCAATCGATGGGTAGGCGTGGAATATGTCAAGAACTATATTGCCATACAACATGCTTACGGCATGAAATCCATCTTCTATAACCTTTGCTTTGGTGCATGGAAGGATGCTGCAAACGATGGTGTGAAGTCTCAGTGGGCTTTGATGAAGAAGGATGGTAATGGCAATTATTATCAAGACTATCATGGACTCCCTTCTTCTTGGGCAAGCAATATCTATCTGCAAGTACCGGGCAATGGCGATTGGCAGCAATATATGGTGGAACGAAACAAGGAAGTGTATGGCAATTTTGATTTCGATGGTTTTCAGATAGACCAGTTGGGGTATCGTGGTACTGTGTATGACGCCAATCATCAAAAGGTAGATTTGCCTTCGGGTTATGGCTCATTCATTGATGCCATGAAGCAGGCTCATCCCTTGAAGTCCTTGATTATGAATGCAGTGTCGGGATATGGAACCGAGCAAATCGTCAATAAAAATGTGGATTTCTGCTATAATGAGGTATGGGGAAATGGCAATGGATATGGTGGTGCGCCAGAAGACCAGTTTGCCAATCTCTATGACATCATCGCCACTAACGATCGCTTGAGCGATCATCAGCATCCAACGGTCTTTGCAGCCTATATCAATTACGACAAGGCTGACAATGGCGGCTCGGGCGACCACATGGTCAATACGCCTGGTGCCTTGTTTACCGATGCGGTGATGTTTGCCTTGGGAGGCTCTCACTTGGAGATGGGCGACCACATGCTCACTCGTGAGTATTTCCCAGCGGCTCCTTTGGCGATGAGCGATGAACTGAAGACTGCGCTCGTAAGGTATTACGATTTCCTGACAGCTTATCAGAATTGGTTGCGTGGCGTGTCTTCCAAAGCTGCTTATTCGGCTCATGTGAGTGTGAATGGCAATACGGTGAAGGCATGGCCTCCACAAGCAAACTCCATCGTGACGTTCGCCAAGACCGTGGGCAACAGTGATGTCGTTCATTTCCTCAACTTCTCCAACACCTCCGACCTTTCTTGGCGAGACCTCAATGGTACTCGCCAGAAACCAACCCGGAAGAACAACTTGGCTGTAACCATCCAGACCAATCGAAAGGTGTCTAAGCTATGGGTAGCCAGTCCAGACAGTCATGCTGGTGCGGTGCAAGAACTTTCGTTCGAGCAAATAGGCAATCAACTTACCTTTACGCTTCCTTCTTTGGAATATTGGACGATGGTGGTCATGGAGGGCGAGAGCCAGATTTATCTGACGGGTGAGGCTGTGAAGAAAGATGGGTATGGAGCCTACGACCTATCGCAAGCCATACCTTTGAATAAGGCGAGTGGGGGCAACGTCTATAAAACCACGGTATATCTGAAAGGAAACGAGTTGTTCAAGTTTACTGATGGTCGTGATTGGGGATATTGCAAGAGCTATTGCTCGGAGTATGAGAATTATCAATTCAACTCCCATATTCAGTTGGCTCACCTCTCCACTTTTGGCAACGATTACAAGTTTTGTGTGCCAGAGTCGGGCTATTACGACATTACCATCAACCTGGATAGCATGCGAATTGTGGTAAAAAAAGCCGATCCCATGGCGATAGAAGGCGTAACATTGGATGTCGCTGCCAACAAAGACCATGCTCCTTGGTATTCTTTGGCAGGTGATCGCGCTCCCAATCCTCATAAGGGTATTTATGTGAAAAAAGGCAGGAAGGTTGTTTTCAAGTAACAGGATCCAATCAGAACGGAAATAGAATATTAATTAGGGATAGTCGCAAATTAGTTCAAACAAATCTAACGATTTGATTGCCAGCGTCATAAAGATTTTGTATCTTTGCATAAGAAACAAAAAAAATCCCCCAAACTGCTTTGGATGGCCCGTTTTGGGGGAAACGAAAATGAATCGTCATGGCAAAGGTACAACAAATTTCTGAAATAACACCAAGTTTTGCGTTCACAGAGTTCGATTTTTACAAAGATTATGAAGAATCTTTCAAAAAGAGCGAGATTGGACGCATTCATGCCCTCCTTCCGTTGCATGAGATGGCAGTCAGGTTCGGGCTTGTAGATACGCATCCGCGTAAGAAAGTCGGTCGCAAATCTTACTTCAGCCCGGAAGGCAAGGTGGCACTCATGTTCCTCAAGTCGTACACAGGATTGTCAGCGCCCAAACTCATGGATCAACTCAACGCAAACATCCACTACCAGATATTCTGCGGCATCCGGATCAACTCAAGGAATCCTCTGACCAACTACAAACTCATAGACGACATCATTCTTGAACTGTCCAACCGTTTGAAGATACAGATTCAACAAGAAGCACTGGCAGAAGCATGGAAGCCGTACATGAAGAATCTCGATACTCTTTATACCGATGCCACCTGTTACGAGAGTGCCATGCGTTACCCTACCGATGCAAAACTGCTATGGGAATGTATAGAAAAGGTGTATCCAATGATGTGTGAGGCAAGCCGTGAACTCGGCATTCACCGTATGAGGACGAAATACCTTGATGTATCCCGTGACAACATGGCCTATGTGAAGCAACGCCGTCACACCAAGCAACGGACTCACAAGATAATCCGGCGCCTGTTGGGTTTGCTGGGAAAGATACTCGCAGAACTAAGAAGACTCAACAGGGAGAATCCTTGTGCAGGGCTTTTCTCTGACAAGCAACTCGCAGAAATAGAGATGATAACGAAGATATACCGTCAACAGCGCAACCACCAGAAGAGTGGCAACGCAAAGGAGAGCATCCCTAATCGTATCGTAAGCGTCAACAAACCATATGTACGTCCAATCGTAAGAGGCAAGGAGATAAAGAAAGTCGAGTTTGGAGCCAAGTGCAACAACATCCTGATTGATGGCATGTCGTTCATCGAGAAGCTATCCTTCAACGCATTCAACGAAGGCACACGCCTTGTGCATTGCGTAAAGCTTGCAGAGAAACTCTTTGGAGAGAAGATCACCAAGCTTGGCGGTGACTGCAGCTACTCAGGTAATGACAACCGCACATTCTGCAGTGATGAGAATATTGTGACGTCGTTTGTACAGAAAGGCAAAAAGCGGGAAGCATCAGCCTCTGTCAGTCTGGTCAGGAAAGAACTTGCCAGGGTACGCGCCACTGCAATGGAAGGATCCTTTGGAACACAGAAGGAGCATTACGGACTCAAAAGGATTAACGGTCGAATTAAAAAAACGGAAATCTTGATAATCTTCTTCGGCATCCATACGGCTAATGCGGTGCAATTGGCAAGGAGAATTGCAAAGGCAGAACTCAGCCAGGCAGCCTAAACAAATATCGGTCAAACATTATCCCTCGTGCAAGGGATAATTGTGTCCTGACGATACATAAATCACCTCAAAAAACGACAAAACTCAGAAAAAAGCAGACAAGGGCAACCTCTGATGGCATACCCTCATCAACCAATATCAATTTCTCAGAATTAAACGACAATCTCTATTTAACAGAGGGTTCTTTCAAGGGAATCGTTCTCAAAGACTATAAGCAGATTCGAGAGGACTCTCATGCAGCCAAGGCGTTTTATTTTGGATTGAATGGCATCACAGCTTCCTATCTGTATTGTGTGGATGCTGGTTACTTGTATGCTATGAACTTCAATGATGAGAATATGAATGAAATAGAAATAAAACCTGAAGGCATTGGCTCAGGTGAGAATATCGTCTTTGTGGCAAACCAATTTTGGAATGCGTCAGGCAGTAGTGACGATAAGTTCAACTATTTGATTGTTGGTACCCAAAGCGGCGATAACTATAAGTTGTATTTCTATAACATCAATGGTGGTGCTCCTGATGGAAAACCTTTGATGACAAAGGAAGGAAAAGGAAAGGTAAAATGTATCAGATTCTTGAATACAAAATATTCAGGAGGTGGTATGGCCTCTACTTTGGATTATAATGCCAATGACTAATCATATTCTCGGTCAGTGGAACGTGATCAAATAAAATCTCTCTCTTCACGGACGTGCGCTCCATCCCTATGGCGTACGTCCGTTTTTATTCTCTGCGATGCTCCGAGAAATCGCATTATGTCTTCTTCTCTTGTTCTACATGTTACAATGCTGTTACAACTCGCAATATCTTTCCCAAATATTTCGGAATAAGCAGAAATCTTATTAAATTTGCAAACGAAATGTAACAAGTATTTCCACGTAACAAAACATTTATGAGTACAAGTCAATATCTTGTGATATTTTTTCAGATTCTGGGTTCTCTCGCACTGCTCATCTACGGCATGAAGGTGATGAGTGAGGCTTTGCAGAAAATGGCAGGATCTCAGTTGCGACACATTTTAGGAGCGATGACAACCAATCGGCTCACGGGTATGCTCACGGGTACTTTCATCACTTGTGCCGTGCAAAGTTCTTCCGCTACCACGGTGATGACGGTGTCTTTTGTCAATGCCGGTCTCTTGACCTTGGCGCAAGCCATCTCCGTTATCATGGGTGCCAATATCGGTACTACGCTCACGGCTTGGATTATGTCGCTCGGCTACAATGTCGATCTCACGATAGTCGTCTTCCCTGCGTTCTTCCTCGGCATCATGCTCATTTATAGCAAGAAACGCCGCTATTTCGGTGATTTCCTTTTTGGTATTGCTTTTCTCTTCTTCGCCCTCGTTCTCTTGAGTGGGGCAGGAAAGGACCTCGATTTGGAACACAATCCTTCGGTCATCGATTTCTTCAGTTCTTTTGATACGAAGAGTCATCTTACCATTATTACATTCCTTCTGATAGGTACGGTCATCACCTGTGTCGTACAGAGTTCGGCTGCCGTCATGGCTATTACCATCCTGCTCTGTTCTACCGGTGTACTTCCTATCTATCTCGGTATTGCGCTGGTGATGGGCGAGAATATCGGAACAACGGCTACTGCCAATCTTGCAGCATTGGGTGCCAATGCACAGGCCCGACGTGCCGCTTTGGCCCATCTTGTATTTAATGTGTTTGGTGTCATTTGGGTACTTTGCCTGTTTTATCCTTTCGTCAATTTAGTTTGCTCATTGGTAGGATATAATCCGGATGGAAATATGTCGGCAGCCCAGAAAGCTACGTTACTGCCTATCGTCTTGGCGATGTTCCACACCTGTTTTAATGTGTGTAATACAGCAGTTCTCATCTGGTTTATACCTCAGATAGAGAAGTCGGTTTGCCAACTTATCAAACCAAAGGCTGACAAGGAGGATGAGGACTTCCGCTTGCGTTTCATCCAGACAGGTATCATGAAGACCCCTGAACTATCTGTCTTCGAGGCTCAGAAGGAAATCAGCAGTTTTGGTGAGCGCATCCATCGTATGTTTGGTATGGTGATGGAACTCTTGGGGACAACGGATCACAAGAACTTCGACAAGCTCTATGAGCGTATCGAGAAGTATGAGGGAGTCTCCGACAATATGGAGATAGAAATAGCGAAGTATCTCGACCAGGTGAGCGATGCTCATCTGAGTGATGATACCAAGGCGAAGATTCGTGCTATGCTCCGTGAAATCTCAGAGATAGAGAGCATTGGCGACAGTTGCTTCAATATCTCTCGCACCATCAAGCGCAAGAAGGACAACAAGGAGGACTTCACTGACCAGCAGTATCAGAACATCCATCAGATGTTTAAGTTGGTGGATGAGGCTTTGACGCAGATGAACTATATGTTCACCCACGACCGTCATACGCTCACGATGACCCACACGTTCAATATCGAGACGGAAATCAATAACTATCGCAACCAGCTTCGCAACCAGAACCTGGATGATGTCGATAACCACCTCTATACCTATGGTATAGGAACGATGTATATGGACATCATACAGGAGTGTGAGAAGCTCGGCGACTATGTAGTCAATGTCGCCGAGGCTAGAGTGGGAGTAAGATAAGGTTTTTATTTCTCCTTCTCCAGTATTTCTGTAAGTTCTTTCATTCCTTCCGAAGCACCCTTCATGATGTGTTTTATCTGATAGTACCCGTTGGTATTGACGGCTCCTGGGTCTATCAGGTAGATAGGGATATGGGGCTTGGTGTAGGAAATCAAGCCGGCGGCAGGATAGACGTTGAGGGAGGTGCCGATGATGACGAAGATGTCGGCATTCTGCACCGCCTCGGCAGCAGGTTCTATCATCGGAACATTCTCGCCGAAGAAGACGATGAAGGGGCGCAAGAGACTGCCATCGCCTGCCTTGGTGCCAGGCTCCACCTCGCAATCATCCTCTGGCAACTCCTTGATGTAGCGATAGTCGTAAGGATTGTCGGAAGAACAAACCTTGGAGAGTTCTCCATGCAGATGTATGACATGGCTTGAGCCAGATTTCTCGTGCAGGTTGTCCACGTTCTGCGTAATCACGGTCACCTCGAAGTCTTTCTCCAGCTCCTTGATGAGCTTATGTCCCTCGTTGGGCTTTGCCGTGTACAGTTTCTTGCGCAGCATATTATAGAAGTTGGTCACTAAGGTTGGGTCGGCCTCCCAGCCTTCGTGGGTGGCTATCTGTTCCACAGGATAGTTCTCCCACAATCCATCATTGCCCCGGAAAGTCTTGAATCCGCTTTCCACCGACATGCCGGCACCTGTTAAAAATACGAGTTTCTTCATAAATCTTTTATTAAGAATGCACAAAAATAGCAATTTTTCTGCAAATAGCATCGTTATGAGTAAGAAAAATGTTATCTTTGCACTCGTTTTAAAGTAAAAATAAGAATATTAATAACAAAAAACTTTTATAGATAGATTTATGGACAAAGTAAGTTACGCTTTGGGTATTGGCATTGGTCGCCAGTTGGCATCGATGGGTGCAGAGACATTAAACATCGATGATTTTGCTCAGGCGGTCAAGGACGCCATTGCTGGCAAGTTGCAGATTAGCGAGCAGGAGGCACAGGAGTTGGTTCAGAATTTCTTCGCCGCTCAGGAGGCTAAGGCTCAGGCAGCAGCAGCCGAGAAGGGCAAAGTAGCCAAGGAAGCTGGTGAAAAGTTCCTCGCCGAGAATGGTAAGAAGGAAGGCATCATCACCACCAAGAGTGGTTTGCAATATCAGGTTTTGCGTGAAGGAAACGGCAAGGCTCCTAAGGCTACCGATCAGGTGGAGTGCCACTATGAGGGAACTCTCATCGACGGCACCAAGTTTGACAGCTCTTATGACCGCGGTCAGACTGCCACCTTCCCATTGAATCAGGTTATCGCAGGTTGGACCGAGGGCCTTCAGCTCATGACCGAGGGTGCCAAGTACCGCTTCTTCATTCCTTATCAGTTGGGTTATGGCGAGCGTGGCGCAGGTGCTGCTATTCCTCCATTCTCAGCATTGATTTTTGATGTAGAGCTTGTAGCAGTAAAGTAAAAGAGAATTAAGATTAAAACATAAAGAAAACAATGAAAAAGTTATTTTTCGGAGCCGTTGTGGCTTGTGCAGCA
>ENA-OPCI01001559-OPCI01001559.1-human-gut-metagenome-genome-assembly--contig:-NODE-1559-length-12809-cov-6.867101_pt1 | contig 12809 bp, 10 predicted proteins | sample MGYA00241564_ERZ501479 | MGnify/ENA primary metagenome ERZ501479 (study PRJEB25962, sample SAMEA2042630) | human gut metagenome | biome: human gut; feature: human-associated habitat; material: faeces...
AAGTTCTTTGCGATTACAAGTAGTTTTAAGACTCCCGGTCTACAATAAACATCGCATCGCCAAAACTGAAAAAGCGATATTTTTCTTCTACTGCGGTCTCATAGGCTGCCAGTACATGTTCTCTTCCGGCAAGGGCTGATACCAGCATAATCAATGTGGATTCTGGTAAATGGAAGTTTTGCGACCATGATCAGATCAATGGCTTCCTTTCCACCTTCTCCGCTATTCTTGGAAATGTAATCGATCAGCTGTTTTTTATTTTCCTCGAACATCTCATCTACAACATCATCGTATTCGATAACAGCACGTGACAACTCCAGGTCTTTTTCCACATAAGCATTCACACTGTCCCGAACCATTTTTGCTGCTGCTTCAGACATCTTCACAATAACCGGAATATCTGCTGCCTCAGCCTTCTTTTCAGAAATAATAATCTCCGCAATATCAGATGCCTGATCTCCGATTCGTTCCATGTCTGTGATCATCTTAAGTGCCGCTGAAATCTGGCGAAGATCTCTTGCTACCGGCTGCTGCTGTAACAGAAGCTTCAGACAAAGACGTTCGATGTCTTTTTCTAACTGGTCAATCTCTTCATCTGCCTCCTGGACAGATTTCGCCTCATCAATCTTACCATCTTCCAAAGCCTTCGTTGCTCTGGTAATTGCAATCTCACACATCTCTCCCATATGGGTCAGCTGGCTGTTGAGACGTTCCAGCTGCATATCAAACTTATTACGCATATCTTAACCGAACCTCCCTGTAATATAGTCTTCTGTACGCTTGTCAGAAGGAATAGAGAATAATTTTTCTGTATCATTATACTCGATCACTTCGCCCAACAGGAAGAATGCAGTATTGTCAGATACACGGACAGCCTGCTGCATATTGTGAGTTACCATGACAATAGTATAATCTTTTTTCAGTTCCATCGCAAGGTCTTCAATCTTAGATGTTGAAATCGGATCCAGTGCAGAAGTTGGTTCGTCCATCAATATGACTTCCGGCTCTACCGCAAGTGTTCTTGCGATACAAAGTCTCTGCTGCTGTCCACCGGAAAGTCCAAGCGCACTTTTATGAAGCCTGTCTTTTAATTCATCCCAGATAGCTGCCTGTCTTAAGCTTCGCTCCACAATCTCATCCAACTGCGATTTTTTCTTGATTCCGGCAATTCTTGGGCCATATGCCACATTGTCGTATACGCTCTTCGGAAAAGGATTTGGCTGCTGAAATACCATTCCGACACGGTAACGCAGAGTAATTTCATCCATATCCTTATAAATATCTGTGCCATCAAGCAGCACCTTTCCATCGATCTTACAATTCTCTACCAAGTCATTCATGCGGTTCAAAGTCTTTAAAAATGTAGACTTTCCACATCCGGACGGCCCGATAAAAGCAGTAATCTTATTTGCTTCAATCTGCATATTTACATCTTTTAATGCATGAAAATCACCATAATGCAGATTCAGATTACTGATATCAAATTTATATTTTTTTGATTGATCTGCCATAATTTTTTTATCCTTTCTACACACTTTCACCTGACGTCTTTTTATTAATATGTCGGCTCAAGGCATTTGCCCCGATACTAAATAACAGAACGAGGATCATCAAAACTGCCGCTGACAGATTGGCAAGATTCGGATCTTGTCCATTGATCTGTAAGCCCCAAATCTGTAATGATAACGTCTCTGCCGGACGGAATATATTTAACGGACAGGTCGGTGCTGCCAGGTTCCAATTACCCCAACGGATATCTGTTCCGGAACCAGTTGTATAAAGAAGCGCTGCCGCCTCACCAAATCCTCTTCCTGCTGCCAGGATGACACCTGTCATGATTCTTGGGATACACGCCGGGATCAACACATGATAAATGGACTGCCATCTTGTTGCTCCAAGTCCAAGACTTGCCTGCAGGTAATGTCCCGGCAGACCATTGATCGCGTCCTCTGTCGTTGTTGTGATAACTGGGATCGCCAGAATAGAAACTGATAATGCTCCCGCGAGAAGACTCTTTCCAAGTCCGAAAAACACAAGAAATACCAGATATCCAAACAATCCAACAACAATGGACGGAAGCGAAGAAAGTGTCTCAATACAGATTCTTAGAAATTTTGTAAGAAATCCTTTCTTCGCATACATTGCCAGATAGATTCCGGCTGTCACTCCAAGCGGAATGGAGAATAACAACGAAATAAATACTAGATAAATTGTATTGAACAACTGGTTTCCGATGCTTCCTTTTCTCGCAAAGGCAAACATCTCCGGTGTTGCTCCTGTAAATCCTTTGATAATTACATAAGATGCAAATCCAATCAATAATGTAAAGAAGAACACTGCGATCAGATAAAACACGCCGGTCATTATTTGATTTATTCCACGCGCACGTTGTACTCGATTCATCTATTTGCTCCCCCTTACTCTTTGTCTTTCTTCGGTCTTGAAAAATAATGGATCAGCAGGATGAATAACAGAGATAATAAGAACAATAACAATGCCATTGTCCAGAGTGCTGTCTTCATCTCACCGCCCTCCGTTGCATTTCCCATCTGTGCTGCGATTTCTGTAGTCAAACTCTTTGTTGTGGAGAATAATCCCTTTGGAAGAGCTGTTGTCTGTCCAATTACCATTGCAACCGCAAGTGCCTCACCGAATGCTCTCGCAAGTCCGAGAATAATTCCTGAAAGAATTCCTGAACCTGCTGCCGGAATGACAACTTTATAAATGGACTGCCATCTTGTAGAACCCAGTCCGTAGGCTGCCATACGGTAATCTTTTGGCACAGAATGAATGGAATCTGCTGCCACATTACTGATGGTTGGGAAGATCATCAGTGCCAAAACAATCCCTGCCGCAAGAACTGAATGTCCAACTTGTAAATGAAATACTTTCTTAATTGCCGGAATCAGGACTGTAAGTCCAACCCATCCATAAACAACTGATGGAATTCCTGCGAAAATTTCAACGATTGGTCTGTAAAACTTTTCTCCGAATTTCGGCGCGATCTCAATCATAAAGATTGCAGAACCTACTGCAAATGGAGTCGCGATCAGAAGTGCCAGACCACATGTACATAGAGAACCCACGATAAAGATCAATGCTCCGACAGTTCCACCCCCCTGTGCATTATCTTCCGGGTTCCAGTCTGTCGATCCTAAGAATTCAAATATGGAATGACCAAATATCGTAAATGTACCGGATCCCTTATATATAAGAAAGGCTCCGATACAGATTGTGATGGCAATAACAAGCAAACCGCCCGCTGTCATCAGTCCTCTCCATGCATACTCTTTTGTAAACATGTTTTGTTTCTTCATATTTTCACCTTTTATCAGTGAAATGTACTGCTGTTCTGATTTTTCCCGGAACACACAGTACATTTCATAGCTTTTCACTTTATGCTATTAGTGCTCTGTTACAGTCATCTTAGATGCAACACCATAACCAAGTTTCTCCATCTGAGCGCCATATTCATCACCTGTGATATAATCAAGGAATGCTTTTGTCACTTCATTTGGTTCACCCTTTGTGTACATATGCTCGAATGTCCATACAGGATATTTTCCGCTGTAAGTATTCTCAAGTGTTGGCTCAACATCATCAATTGCTACTGTCTCAACACCTGCATCTCCTGTCAGATAAGAAAGTGCTACATAACCGATTGCTCCGTTTGTACTCTTTACATTTGTAAGAAGAACTCCGGAATCATCTGTTTCCATGGATGTGTTAGAAGCTTCTTCGTTTCCGTCCAGTGCATATTTCTGGAATGTTGCTCTTGTTCCTGAAGACTCAGGACGTGTTACAAGAACGATATCCTCATCCGGTCCTCCAACATCTTTCCAGTTTGTTGTCTTTCCTGTGAAGATGGAGATTAACTGCTCTTTTGTAAGACTCTTAACACCTGCTTCTGCAACATCTTTGTTTACGATCGGTGCCATAGTTACAACACATACCTGATGATCTACAAGCTCTTTTGCTGCTGTCTCATCCAGTTTATCTTCTGCTGCCACATCAGAGTTACCGATATCTACAGTTCCTTCTGATACCTGCTTCAGTCCTTCTCCTGAACCGCCTGCATCGATTGTGATAGATACATCCGGATGATCATTTAGAAACGAATCTGCTGCATCATCAGCAAGTGGTTTCAGTGCTGATGAACCGGCTGCTGTGATTGTTCCGCTTAATGAGCTGTCACTGCTCTCTGTATTTGTATCTGCTGCATTATCTGAAGTTTCGTTTGATGAACTTCCACATCCAACTGCCATTGTTGCTGTCATACCTGCTACTGTAAGTAATGCTATAAACTTTTTCATTTTCATGTCAATTATCTCCTTTACATTTCATACACATTTCTAATCCCACTGCATTTTCTTTTTTTATTTTCTGCAGCCATTTATGCTTCCCTCAAGCACAGTACATATGTTACGTAAGAAATGTAAAGTCTGAAATCAACCAAATGTTAAGTTTATGTAAAACAACAACGGGTGTTTTTTCGGATTTGTGCAGATCCTAAACGGAGTATTTTTTGTATATCATGAAAACACTTTCCTGATATACAAAAAAGAGAGGCCTCTCAACCTCTCTCACAAATCATCTCTTTATCTGAAGCAAACACATAAGGACTACGCCCAGAATCAGACCACCGAGAAAACAGACAATATATCCAAGAACCACCTTTCGATTTCCCCTTTCACCGCTTGTCTTCCTGATGTCATTATATGAAGCTTTCTGCGAAAATATTCCTTCTAATCTTCAAGTGTTCCCCTTGCCCAACGAATCAGCCATAGAATACTCCAGGTCAGCAACACTCCCATGATCACACCGACAATATTGATTCCTGCTTCATCCCACTGACAGTGTCTTCCTACGATCAGAACCTTGTGTGCCTCATCTGCAATTGCCAGGATCGTACAAAGTCCGAATACCGCACACGCCGCTTTCCAGGCTTTCATCACATTCTTCATTGCCAGAACCAATAATCCTGATTCTATGAAATAAACGATAAAGTGTGCCCATTTTCTCAGATACATATGCACATAATCCACACTGTCCTGTGGAAAAAAGTGCTGTTGGATCCATTCTGCCATCGGCAGACTGGTTGCCGCTGTCTGTGGTCCATTCTGGCTTGACAAAACCAGAAGAAGGATCAGCCAAATGATTGCCGGCAAAAATGAGATCATCGTCAATTTCCTGTTCTTCTCTCTATTCGTTTTCTTATTGCTCTTCAAAAATCTACTCCTAACTGATATACTGCTTTCTTTTTCGCTCATTATACCATGTAGAAATTCTTTGTCAAATTTTCATTTCTTATCTTACTTATACGTTAAACAAGTAATTCGCAATCCCATACATCTACGCCACTGTCCTGGAACACGCCATGCAGACGTTCATGCAGCTGCTCCTTTGTCACATCTTTCTTTAGAATCACCTGAATGAATCCGCCTCCACCGGCTCCTGATATAAACTTCCCATCGATCAGGTCTTCACATACAAGAAGGATCTGATCGATACAGGTATTGGTTGTACCGGCATCCAACATACAGGATAATTTCCAATGTTGGTTTAAAAGCTCAGCAAATTCGTCAATATCTCCCTGCTCCAGTGCAAAACGCATTAACACGGCGACTGCCTTCATCTCCTTTAATGCCTTCAATGATTCTGGTCTGCTTCCGATATAGCCACCAACCACATCACGCAGCAAATTTCTTGCGAGACGCCTCTGACCAGTATAAATCAATGCGAAACGTTCTTTCAGTTCTTTCTTTCCCTCTTCCGGCATTTCTATCTTCTCTACAACAAGATTCTGAGCAATCCCCGGTTTTGTTGAGATCAGTTTAATTCCTTCTGTCAGTCCGCCAACCTGATCCTGCCATCCTCCTCCGGTACTCATGATCTGCTCCATACCAAGGACAACATCATAGATCTCTGCATCTGTACGCTCCTGACCAAGAAATTCAAAGATTCCCTTTACGCACGCTCCTGATAAGATACTGCTTGTTCCAAGTCCTGATCCTTTCGGTACTCCATAAACCTGGGTAGAAAGATAGATTCCTCCTCCCATCCGCTTTAAAATCTCCTGAAGATCTGCTTCTTCCCTGACCGGGATAATTCCACAGGCGATCAAAGCTGCTTTATGCAGTGCAAATGAATCATATGGATTATGACAATCCTGGATCTCAGCTGCACTGTCTACAGTTGTATAGACTCCGATATCCTTACTTTCAAATTCCACATGAAGCTCATCTAATCTCTTCACCGTGATCTGTACCGGATAAATTCCTCTTAATTTCATTGCAGCATTAAGAACTACTCCACCCTTTTCATTACAATGTGGTGGTGTATCCGTCCAGCCTCCGCCCCAGTTCACGCGAACCGGAAGGGCGATATCAACCTGATCTTTTACAATTCTATATCCTGCACTATCCGGAAGTTTCTTCTCTGCTTCTTCATAAATTACCTCCTGGATTGTTCCAAAACAGTCATTCTCAAGTGCATCATAATGCAGATCATCATAAATCGTTCTTGTCTTTTTCATATAACAGGAGACTGCATGATAGATTCGAATCTTCAATGAGAAATCTGCTTCTGCCGCATCTTCCATCAGTAACTTAAAGATTTCTTTCGATATTCCACGCTTTCCAAATATCTTGAGTGCATCCGCATAATACATTCCCTGCTCCAGTTTTCTGATGAAACACCTTGCAAGAATACGGTTTTCAAGAAACCTCTCCTGATCACAGGATGCCTCAATATCTGCTGCATTAAAACTGGAATAGAGGCTCATACGTTCAGTCTCACGCCATCTGGAAATCTCTTCTTTTGTTGCAGTACCATGTGCCATCTTGTAAATGATTTCAGCCATATCAAGTGCATCTTCCCAGTCATCACACACCGGATAAAGATCTGCAAACCACAGATAGGTCTCTTCTCCTTTCCAGAGTTCTTCTTTCGTCACTTTATTCTGAGCCATAAACTGATTCAATGTCGTGCCGAGAAATGAAACCTCTCCCGGATATTTTCCTTTCGGATTATCTGGTACACCATAAATCCTAATTACTTTTTTCCCACCTGTCAGTTCAATTCCGTGCATAACAATCTGTTCTGGAATCTTCCGGTCCATAATGCGCACATGGGAAAGAACGGTTCCGTCGCCGACCTCAGAATTACCAAGAATATAACAATTCTCCAGATATGCTTCTTTTCCTATCTTTGCACGGCTTCCTACATAAGCATTATGCGCTGCAAATCCTTCTTTTTGCACCGCTGAATTCACCTGCATCTTCCAATCCAGGAACTCGTAATCCTGCACATTTTTTGTTACAAGGCTTCTCAATTCCCTTGTTGTCCCGAAATGAATAAATTCCGCCGGTGACAGACACAACAGCTTCATTGAGAAATGATGGATCGCATTCCAGATCTGTGTCCTGCATTCATGCAGTGCCTCATTGAGCTGTCCTTCTGCTGCCTCTTTATAGAAATCTTCTAATGTAGAATCATTTGCAAGCGGATATAAAAAATCCCCATAAAAGCTGATCCTTGCTTCTTCATTACAAAACTGCCTGAATTTCTTCTCGTCTACTTTGCCCCCTGTTGAAATCAGACGGAACAGTGCCTGCAACAGTGCGCTGCCAAACAATACCGCACCTGTATCAAGATCTACATTTCCTGCTTTATTAACAGCTCCCATCTCTCGCAGACGCTCTTCCGTCTGTTTATGAAGAAAGCACTTTACATAATCATGTCCGTCATTCAGAAATACGCCATGATTTTTTCCTGTAGCTACCGGCTCTTTAATGGAAATTGCTGCTCCGTCAAACTGCGCATCAATCTGGAGTGGATTAAACAGAAGCAATACATCACCTGACAAAACAAGCATTCCCTCCTGGATTCTGGATGGAACTCCTGACATTCCCACAATAAACTCATCAAATAAAGTGGAACTTCTTCCATCCGGCAATTCTCTTGGAACCGGTGAGAAAAGCTTGCCGATTGCAGAATACTGCGGCACTCTCTTGCTGTCACCACCTGAATGAATCACAAGAATTCTACGATTCTTAAAAGGATTCTCTCTCTCCGGTTCCTGTTCTGCAATATAACGCATCACCTGAAATGTAGCTCCTCCTGATCCCACACGTTTTCCCTCCGGATCCGGAAGAACCGCATACGTTGTCTCCTCCGGAAGAAGACCTTTTTCCAAACGGTTCTCAATCTGATTCCGATAAGCCATTGCCTGTGCTTCATTTGATGCTGTTAATATAATATAGTCCCATTTAATGAAACTTTTTTTCTTTAAACTTCTTTCATAATCTTCCCAGGAATCCAGATAGGACTGACGCAGGAAGAGATTGTTCATCTTCTCGTATTTCATTTTCTTACCCCTTAACGATATTTCTTACCTTAAGTAAATGTTCAATACTAGAATATCACAAAAAAAGAAGATTGGGAAGTTATTGTATATTTCACCTGTTCACAACAACTTCCCAGTCTTTTATTTTTTGCTTCCGATTTTCTCCCCCATCTTTACCAATGTCTCTGCACCGGTTGCACTGTTTCTCACCAGATCTTCATCCGTCTGCACTTTTCCCGGCTCTGTCAAAAGAACGACTGTAGACCCGCCAAACTCGAACATTCCTTTTTCTTCTCCCCGGTGTACAACAGATACTTTCTTTTTATGATTCTTAATCCGTCCAACCATAAGAGCACCGACTTCCATCTGCAAAACGGTTCCCAGTTCTTCTGTCTGTACAAGACAATATTCCCTTGTATTCATCTTGTAAATCGGAGCATAGTCATTTGCCACCGGATTTACTGTATGGAATACTCCTCTGATCTTTCGCTGTGCAGATTTCACACCATCTGCCACATAACAATATCTGTGGTAGTCATCTACCGTGAGACGGATTATATAAGCTGTTCCACCTTCATAGCGTTTCGCAAGCTTTTCATCCTTCAGAAGACTGCGGACTGTATACTGTGTCTGTTTGATAAGAAAAAGTCCATCCCTTTGAATCGGACAAACTGTCACTTTCCCGTCACAAGGACTGATCAGTACTTCTTTTCTTCCGTCGATCGGACGTTCCTCCGCTAAAATCTTACGCGTAAAAAAGTCATTATAAGAAGAATAATGTTTCTTTTCATAGATTGACAGATCAATCTGATTCTTTCTGACAAACGATGGAATCAACAGCCTGGACACTCTGCTGTCCAGCACTTTTCCGCCAAGTCGGGATATCCTGGAACCAAGCAATGGTTTCAGCATCATTCTTGTCAATGTATGTCCATAGATATATTCCAGGAATCTGTCCTGCCCTGTTGTTTTCTCCGTCCTGTTTCCGTTTCTGTCTGCATAAATCATAATCTCTCCTCTTACATGAATCTTCGTCTCAATGTCCAGACTACTGCAACCGCTACTACTCCGACTAATGCAGAAAGTGTCTTATTCCCCGGCTTTTTTAATTTGAAATCCATAACAAACAGAAGTCCTACAAGAAGAACCATCGCATGCAGTGCGATTCTGAAATCACAGTGCAAAAATGGGCGAAGCACAACAAGAATCGGTAATGCGATCGACATGGATGTGATCGGCAATCCCTGATAACACTTTCTGTTCTCTGTTGTCTCATCCTGCCTGCACTCTTCTGTTACATTAAACCATGCCAGACGGATCAATCCTGCCAATACATAAAACATAAGAATAAGAACACCGACAATCCCATTCATTCCCATACAATAACAGATGATCGCCGGTCCAACTCCAAAACAGACAATATCACACAGTGAATCAATCTGGATTCCAAAACGTTTCTCTATTTCTGTTCTATCCTTCTTTGTTCTTGCAATCTTCCCATCAAACATATCACACAGACCAGACAGTGCAAGACACAATACTGCAAGATCCAGATGTCCATTCAATGACAGCATCATCCCACCAATCGAAATCCACAGACTGATATATGTAAGTATAACTGTGTAATCATAAACACCTAACATTTTATTTCCCCCTTGCTTTTATTCTTATCAGAATAACTCTCCTTTTATTTATGCTTTCTTCCTTAAATTTCTTCCTATTGTAAAATTCGCCACGATCGTAAAAACTGCACTGATCAATAATTCTGTATAATATCCAAGTCCTCTGCTTAAGATCATTCCCGGAATCAAAAGTGCACTTCCAAAAACCGGCTCAAAAATCATCGAAAACAGTTTTTCACTGATTCCCATACCACCTGGCAGTGGCAGCATATCCACAGAAACCGAAATCACAGACTGCAGAAGAATGATCACGAATGCATTCGTTCCGGACAGTCCAAATGCCTTATATACAAACCAGGTTGCTGTAAACAGTGCGAACCTCTGAAATAATGTAATTGCAAATACATTGACCAGTACCATTATATGATCTTTCAGATAAACCGCTGTTGCATGATACTGATCCATCGATGCATTCAGTTTCTCAATTCTTGTACTTTTATATCGCATCAGATGCATTTTTTCCAGCAGTTCCATCCCTTTTACAAGAATAGAACGCGCAAGCACCGGATGAAATACAAGGAGCAGCATAGAAGACACACAAAATACATTTAGTCCTGTTCCAAGATAAAAAATATGGCGGATATCATACATATGTGTTCTGATGAATCCCCTGCCGAAGATCATAAGTCCAAGACCGATCACAACGAGAACCATTTTATAGGTAATCGTGACAATCATCAATACAAGCGTTGATACCGGGATTGGAATTTTCTCTTTCTTCATATAATAAATCTGCGCCGGCTGTCCTCCTGTTGCGGATGGCGTGATACAACTGAAAAAGAATCCTACAGAGGAAAACAAGAAACATTTCCATTTCTTTAGATGAATACCAAGCGTATGCATCATATAAAATATAATAATTGACTCTCCCCAGATAAAGATAATCACACAGGCAACACCCGGAAGCAACCAGTATAAATTCACTGTTTTCAGAATTTCTGCAATCTCACTTAAATCCTCCCCATGGAATACTCCATAGATTGTTGCCGCAAAGACAAGAAAGAGAAAAAGTACATTAAATATCATTTTCTTTTTATTTTCCATTTTCTCCTCCTGCTTTACGAACCAGATTTCTGTAAATTTTCCATCCGTTTGTCCGGCAGCTCACAAACCAGGTCAGCTCCGCTACCGCAACTCCACCGATCACATCCACAATTACATGCTGTTTTGTTACAAGCGTAGAAATAAAGACCAACACTGCAATCATTACAGATACGATCTTATACCACACCGGTACTTTTTTATCTCCCCTGATTCCAATACAACAGAACCAGCTTGCCATACAATGGATTGATGGAAATAAATTCACCGGTTCATCAATCTGATATAAAAAGCGCATGCCCTGAACAAAAATTCCGTTTCCTACAAGTTCTGGTCTTACATTTGTTGTCGGATAAAACACAAAAAACAGAAAACAAATGATTCTTGCATACAAATCAGCCGTAAAGAATCTGTATTTTATCTCTTCCTCCCGCAATGATACAAGCAGATAATTAATCACCCAGAAAATGTAACATCCAAAATAAACAAGAATAAATGCCGGGATCAATGGGATCTTTGTATCTAATGCAAGTGACAGGTTATGGTACTCCCTTGTATCTGTCAATCTCGGTGCTCCCCAGTAGACAGCTGAATTCACCAGAAAAACAATTACCGGCGGGAGTAAGATTTCTATTATTCTCTTTCTGTCCAAATCCCCTGTCCTTTGTCTCACTTCTTGTTTTCTCCATTCTTTTCCCATTTTATGATGTAACCAGATTGCTCCATTGCTATGTACTTACATCATTTTATCCCACTTTTTCATAATAACAATAGGCTTTGGCATTTATTAAAGAAAAAAGTGCCATTCTTTAAGGAACAGCACTTTTTTCTTTAGAATTTCTTCAGAATTTACCGCAAATGCATTTCAGGGCTTACATCTCGTCTTCCCTGTATCCAAAATTTTTCATCATATAATCGCTGTCTCTCCAGTTCTTCTGAACCTTTACCCACAGCTTCAAATTTACTTTGCAATCCAGCAAACGCTCGATCTCAAATCTTGCAGTACTTCCGATTTTTTTCAGCATACTTCCCTGCTTTCCGATGATGATCCCTTTATGGGAATCTCTCTCGCAGATGATTGTAGCATCAATATGACACACTTTGTGGTTCATCTTCATCTGATCGATTGCTACTGCGATTCCATGAGGGATCTCCTCATTCAAGCTGTGCAATGCTTTCTCGCGGATAATCTCTGCCACGATCTGGCGCTCCGGCTGGTCTGTGATTGTATCTTCATCATAGAACTGCGGTCCGTATGGAAGATATTTCATAATTACATTCACAAGCTCATCCGTATTATCGCCTCTTCTTGCAGATACCGGAACGATTTCTGCAAAATCACATTCCTTGCGATATGCATCAATAAAAGTAAGAACCTCTTCCTTCTTCACCATATCAACTTTATTGATAACAAGAATAACCGGTGTCTTTACCTTCTTTAACTGCTCAATAATATGCTTCTCACCTGCACCGATAAATGTAGATGGCTCTACAAGCCAAAGTACAACATCCACTTCATTCAAAGAACGTTCTGCAATATTCACCATATACTCACCAAGTTTATTCTTTGCTTTGTGAATTCCCGGTGTATCTACGAACACAATCTGACCTTCCTCTGTTGTCAGAACAGTCTGGATACGGTTTCTTGTTGTCTGTGGTTTATTTGATGTGATTGCAATCTTCTGTCCGATCAGACGATTCATCAAAGTAGATTTTCCAACATTTGGACGGCCAACGAT
>ENA-OPCI01001569-OPCI01001569.1-human-gut-metagenome-genome-assembly--contig:-NODE-1569-length-12753-cov-4.374547_pt1 | contig 12753 bp, 9 predicted proteins | sample MGYA00241564_ERZ501479 | MGnify/ENA primary metagenome ERZ501479 (study PRJEB25962, sample SAMEA2042630) | human gut metagenome | biome: human gut; feature: human-associated habitat; material: faeces...
CATTGAAAGTACCGGTTATCGATACGGAACTTTGTATCGGTTGTGGCGCATGTGAATATTATTGTCCGTCTCGTCCGTTAAGCGCAATCTATGTTGAGGGACATGAGAGACATCGTACGGTTTAATAATCTCAAAAAATGTATGGTAATGAGTAATAATAATATAGATCGCAGGAATTTCTTAAAAGTATTGAGCACCGGTACGGCCGCTGCCTCGACAGGGCTTTTATATGGATGTGGTGGAGATCCTAAGCGGCAAGGTGTGTCGCAGACCGGAAGCTATTTGGGTGAAGTCCCGACAGATAAGATGACATACCGGACGAATCCGCATACGGGCGATAAGGTCTCCTTGTTAGGATATGGATGTATGCGCTGGCCGTTGAAACCAGCGCCGGACAGTGATGGAAATGTGATAGACCAGGATGCGGTGAATGAGCTGGTGGATTATGCTATCGCTCACGGAGTGAATTATTTCGATACATCTCCTGTCTATTGCCAAGGGTTTTCTGAAAGAGCCACCGGTGCGGCCTTGAAACGTTATCCCCGCGAAAAGCTCTTGATTGCGACAAAGATGTCCAATTTCCAAAACTATACTCGTGAGAATTCCATCAAGATGTACCATCAGTCGATGAAAGAATTGCAGACGGATTATCTGGATTATTATTTGCTTCATTCTGTAGGTGGAGGGGAAGGGATCAAAACTTTCCATGACCGTTATATTGACAATGGAGTTCTTGACTTTTTACTAAAAGAGCGTGAAGAAGGCCGTATTCGTAATTTGGGATGGTCATTTCACGGATCGGTGGAAGTGTTTGATTATTTGCTGTCGCTGGATGTGAAATGGGATTTTGTGCAAATTCAGATGAACTATGTAGATTGGCGCCATGCTTCGGGTCGAAATGTTAATGCGGAATATTTGTATGGAGAGTTGGCCAAGCGTGGAATTCCGGCTGTGATTATGGAGCCTCTGTTAGGAGGACGTTTGTCTAAACTGAACGACCATCTGGTGGCGCGCTTGAAGCAGCGTCGTCCGGAGAACAGTGTGGCATCGTGGGCATTCCGTTTTGCCGGTACGTATCCCAATGTGTTGTGTGTGCTGAGTGGAATGACTTATATGGAACATTTGCAGGATAACCTTCGGACTTATTCTCCCTTAGAACCTTTGAATGAGGAGGAAAAAGAGTTCTTGGAAGAAACAGCCCAATTGATGCTGAAGTTCCCTACGATTCCTTGCAATGACTGCAAATATTGTATGCCCTGTCCTTACGGGTTGGATATTCCGGCGATTCTGGTGCATTATAATAAATGTGTCAACGAAGGAAATGTGCCTAAAAGCAGTCAGGATGAGAATTACCGCCGTGCACGGCGTGCTTTCCTGATAGGTTATGACCGTAGTGTGCCCAAACTGCGGCAGGCAAGTCATTGTACCGGATGTAACCAGTGTAACCCGCATTGCCCTCAAAGTATTGATATTCCCAAAGAACTGCATCGTATAGACGCATATGTGGAGCAGTTGAAACAAGAGACTTTATAATGGAATGGATAAACATGATAAAATAACGAATGCTTATGTTACGTAAAATAAGACTCGTCGCCGCCCTTTTGTTCTTTACAATGATCACGTTGCTGTTTCTGGATTTTACAGGAACTGTGCATAGTTGGTTTGGCTGGATGGCGAAAATACAGTTCCTTCCTGCCGTGCTGGCATTGAATGTGGGGGTGGTGATAGCCCTTGTTTTGTTGACTCTGCTTTTGGGGCGTGTCTATTGTTCGGTTATCTGTCCGTTAGGGGTGTTTCAAGATATTATTTCCTGGGTTTCGGGAAAGGTAAAGAAGAATCGTTTCCGCTACTCGCCTGCTTTGTCGTGGTTGCGCTATGGGGTATTGGCGGTGTTTATCGTCGCTTTGGTAGCAGGGGTAGTTTCATTGACGGCATTGATTGCTCCTTACAGTGCATACGGCCGTATCATTTCTAACCTGCTGACACCTTTGTATCAGTGGGGGAACAATGTACTTGCCCTGTGGGCGGAGCGTGTAGACAGTTATGCTTTTTATTCGGTAGATGTTTGGATGAAAGGTCTTTCTACTTTTGTAGTTGCAGTGGGTACTGTGATAGTGCTTTTTATTTTGGCATGGCGTGGAGGAAGAACTTATTGCAATACCATTTGTCCGGTGGGTACAGTATTGGGACTCTTATCTAGATATTCTTATTTTAAACCGGTTATTGATACGTCTAAATGTAATGGTTGCGGACTTTGTGCTCGTAATTGCAAGTCTTCCTGCATTAATCCCAAAGCACATGAGATTGATTATTCCCGTTGTGTTGCTTGTATGGATTGTCTAGGCAAGTGCCGCCAAGGGGCAATAAAATATGTATCGGGGCAGATGCTTCTGAAGAAACAGGCTCCGGCAAGTGAAGGAATTGGCAAACAGGTTTCTCAGGCGTCTTTAAACAAAGAAAAGGTAGATACTGCACGGCGTGGGTTCTTTACGGTTTCGGCTTTGATTGCTGCAAGTGTTGCCGTAAAAGCTCAGGAAAAGAAAGTGGATGGCGGTCTGGCTCCTCTTATAGATAAGAAAGTTCCCAAGCGTGCCACTCCTATTGTTCCTGCGGGAGCATTGAGTTTCCGTCATTTTGCGCAGCACTGTACGGCTTGTCAGCTTTGTGTGTCGGTGTGCCCTAATCAGGTATTGCGTCCGTCCGGTGATTTGAAACATCTGATGCAGCCCGAGATGTCTTACGAACGTGGATATTGTCGTCCTGAGTGTGCGAAATGTGCAGAAGTATGTCCTACTGATGCTATTCACTTGGCTGATCTGACAGAGAAGTCATCTGTACAGATTGGTCATGCTGTGTGGGTTGCTCAGAATTGTATAGTGAACACAGATGGGGTAAGTTGTGGAAATTGTGCTCGTCATTGTCCTACTGGTGCTATTCAAATGATACCTAAAGATGAGAATGATGAAAGTTCACCTAAAATACCGGTTGTGAATACAGAACGTTGCATCGGTTGTGGCGCTTGTGAAAATCTTTGTCCGGCACGTCCGTTCAGTGCCATTTATGTGGAAGGACACGAAATGCATCGTGTTATTTGAATGAAATAAAAAATGGATAAATTAATCAAACTGTTGCATGAAGGTAATTATTCTTGTGTAATAAAGAATAAGGAAATCAGCACTTTTACACAGCGTGGAATAACTGATTTGTATGATTTGTTGAATACGGATCCGGCTTTTCTGCGTGGGGCTCAGATTGCTGACAAGGTGATAGGAAAAGCTGCTGCTGTTTTGATGGTATTAGGTAGAGTACAGGAAGTTTATACAGATATTATCAGTGAACCTGCATTGGTTTTATTGCGGCGTGCGAATATAAAGCTAGATTGTATGCAGGTAGTTCCTCGTATTCAGAATAGGGACCGGACAGGTTGGTGTCCTTTGGAAACTCTTTGTTATGAGGAGAATTCTTTGGAGATTTTGTATTCCATTATTCATGATTTTGTAGAAAGAATGAGAAATAATTTATAATGTGTACAACTTTTATGGTTGTTAAGATGGTTGCTTTTCCAAATACCTAATCTGAAAAAGGATAACATAAAGAAAATTTATTCCGGTAATATTGTTTTGCCGGAATAATGTTTTTATAGCATGTAATTTTCTCAATGATCCTTTATAAAAGTTGTATCGTGTTTCTTTTCGTCTTTCTCAATTATCTCCTTTTAACTCTCTTTTATCGGGGGAATAATAGTTGAGAATATTAGAGGAATAGTTCAATGAACTTTTAATACTTATTTCATAGGTATATGTTTGCATTTTCCGCTTGCCTCTTCTATATCTAGTCGGATAATTTCTGTTCTGTGAAAAGATTTTTGGGCATATTGGTTACCAATTACTTTGTCGTTTGGAGAGTATTTTTCTATTAATAAATGTAAAGCGTTTATTCGTTCTTCTTCATTTAAGCCAATGTATGCCCGACATTTCAATATAATGCTCTCATATTCAGTTGTGAATTGATTGGATATGATATGAGTCTTTCCTATAATACAGAAAGAAACGGTGTTGCAGCGTTTGATACAATGTAATTTTCGTCCTTCGGGAGCACAGTGAATGTAAATGGAATTTTTCTTGTTCCATACATAATTGATAGGAACTCCATAAGCGCCGTTTTCTTCATCTTGCATGGACAAAACTCCGTATTCTCCGTTTTTCAATAAGCTGATAGCTTTTTCTTTTTCTAACAGACGGTCTTGGCGTCTGATTTGTTCATTCGTATAATTCATTCTATTTCATTTTTCTGCAAAGTAAGTATAAATATGGTTATAAGAAAGGTTATGGGACAAAGATTATTTTATAGTTTCAAATGAAAGTATTTGAATGATCACTTTCTGTAAAAGGTTTGTTTGTGCTCATTGTAAGCGTGTTTGTGCAGTTTTATTGTCTGTTAGATAGTTTTCTTCGAAACTTAATGAAACTTTGCTAGGAATTCTCAAATCTTCATTATCTTTGAGGCATAAAACAATAAGATTATGAGTGACCAGATAAAACAAATAGCTGAGCGTCTCCAGGGATTAAGAGACGTTCTGGAACTGACTCCTGATGAAGTGGCTAAAAGTTGCCAGCTTTCAGTGGAAGAGTATTTGGGTATGGAAAGCGGGGAGAAAGATATTTCTGTCAGTGCTTTACAGAAAATAGCCCGTAAATACGGTATTGCATTGGATGTATTAATGTTTGGTGAAGAACCTAAGATGAGTTCTTATTTTCTGACTCGTTGTGGTTCAGGAGTGTCGGTAGAGCGTACCAAGGCGTATAAATATCAGTCATTGGCTTCCGGTTTTCGTGGGCGTAAGGCTGATCCTTTTATTGTAACTGTAGAACCGAAACCGGAAAATACTCCGATTCATTTTAACTCACATGAGGGACAAGAATTCAATTTGGTTATTGAAGGAAGAATGTTACTTAATATAAATGGAAAAGAATTGATCTTGAATCCAGGTGACAGTCTTTATTTTGATTCTTCTATTCCACATGGTATGTTGGCATTGGACGATAAGACTGTGAAATTCTTGGCAGTAATATTATAATAAATTGAGATTAAAAAGACTGTGTTGTCATTGACCGCATAATATTTCTAATTTTTAGTTCTCAATTTTTAATTGAATAAGATTATGGTAGAAAAATTCTTAGAACAGACCACATTTACCTCACAAGAGGACTTTATAAAGAATTTAAAGATTAAAATCCCTGAAAATTTTAATTTTGGTTATGATATAGTAGATGCCTGGGCTGCCGAAGAACCCGATAAGAAAGCATTGTTATGGACTAATGATAAAGGGGAGCATATACAATATACTTATGCTGACTTGAAAAAGTATACGGATATGACTGCTTCTTATTTTCAGAGCCTTGGTATTGGTCATGGTGATATGGTGATGCTTATTTTAAAGCGTCGTTATGAGTTCTGGTACTCTATTATTGCCTTGCATAAGTTAGGAGCTGTGGTTATTCCTGCAACTCATCTGTTGACAAAAAAGGATATCGTGTATCGTTGTAATGCTGCTGATATCAAGATGATTGTAGCTGCAGGAGAAGATGTGATAACAAAGCATATTATAGATGCCATGCCCGATTGTCCTTCAGTAAAAAAACTGGTCAGTGTAGGACCGGATATTCCGGAGGGTTTTGAAGATTTTCATAAAGGTATTGAGAAGGCTACTCCTTTTGTTAAACCGGAACATCCTAATACGAATGAAGATACTTCATTAATGTATTTCACTTCGGGCACTACAGGCGAACCTAAGATGGTGGCACATGATTTTACATATCCTTTGGGACATATTGTAACTGCCAGTTTCTGGCATAATTTGCATCGTGACAGTCTTCATCTTACCATTGCCGATACAGGTTGGGGGAAAGCTGTTTGGGGAAAACTTTATGGACAGATGATAGCAGGAGCCAATATTTTTGTGTATGATCATGAGAAATTTACACCGGCAGATATTCTTGGAAAGATTCAGGATTATCATATCACTTCTTTATGTGCTCCTCCCACTATTTATCGTTTTTTAATTAAGGAGGACATTAGTAAATATGATCTTTCTTCTTTGGAATACTGTACTACGGCGGGAGAGGCTTTGAACTATTCTGTATATGAAACGTTCAAGAAAATCACAGGTATTCGTCTGATGGAAGGTTTTGGACAAACGGAAACCACGTTGACTTTAGGTACTTTTCCCTGGATGGAGCCTAAACCTGGAAGTATGGGGGTACCTAATCCTCAATATGATATAGATTTGTTGACCCACGACGGGCGTTCTGCTGAAGATGGAGAACAAGGTCAGATTGTTATTCGTACAGATAGGGGTAAACCATTGGGATTGTTCAAAGAATATTATCGTGCTTCGGAATTAACGGAAGATGCTTGGCATGATGGTATTTATTATACAGGTGATGTGGCTTGGCGTGATGAGGATGGTTATTTTTGGTTTGTAGGTCGTGCTGATGATGTGATCAAGAGTTCGGGTTATCGTATAGGCCCGTTCGAGGTGGAAAGTGCTTTGATGACTCATCCGGCTGTTGTGGAATGTGCGATTACCGGTGTGCCTGATGAAATCCGTGGTCAGGTGGTAAAGGCGACGATTGTCCTTTCTAAAACTTTTAAGGGTAAGGAAGGACCTGAGTTGGTAAAGGAGTTACAAGATCATGTGAAGCGTGTGACTGCTCCGTACAAGTACCCACGTGTCATAGAGTTTGTAGAAGAACTTCCAAAGACCATCAGTGGAAAGATTCGTCGCGTGGAAATCCGTGAAAAGGATAAATAATCAGTTGTGGACTGATCGGAGTTTTATTGGTAAAATAATTAAAAATGAAAAAGGTTTTACTTCTTGTGTTTTTAAGTCTGGCTTGGCTATCAGTAAGTGCGCAAGCTTTGGTTCCTATTACATGGACAGCCTATGGTCTGACTTTTGAGGCTCCAAAAGGGATTTTGGTGGAGGAGGATACAGAGGAGACTTTTCTTCTGAACAATTCCAAGTTTTATATCACCATTCAGTCTTTGGATTCGGATGGTATGACAAAAAGTGACTTGAAAAGTGTATTAAAAGACTATGCCAATGATGACGGGGTGAAAGACCAGTCGGCAGTGCAGGAGTTTGAGTTACCACAGTTTTTCGGTACTTATTTAAGAGGGAGCTGCGAAACAGATCATTGCCTTTATGCTTGTTTGATGACTAAGACGGCAGGTAGTGGATTTTATATATCTATTATCTATAGCAAGGAAAATGAAAATATTGCCGAAAAAATACTGAAAAGTTTTATAATGGAGGAATAAACAAAAGAGCGTTAATGCTTGTTTCTTAGATAAGAGAGCGTTCAAAATTTACCAGAAAATTACTAGATTATTAATAGCAAATGAAAGGGCTGTCTTCGTGAGAAGGTAGTCCTTCTTTTTTGTGTAGTTATGAATGTTAAAGGACTCTATGATCCATGTGTAATATGCTTTGCCGGCATCAGAAAATCAAATGATTTTGGGCATAATAAGGGACACTCATAGAATATAAGTTAGCCAACTAATTCGCAATACTTTAAGTATGAATTAGCTGGCTAACTTATATTCTATGAATGTCCTAGGTTAAGACATTAACGTCCGGTCCACCATAAAGGAGTGATGATATTATCTGAGCCTCCTAACAACTCTACAGCTTGTTTATAGCCTTCGGGATCTGCATTCTCCAGACTGGAAGGATATCGCATACGTTGTGGATAAAATTCCCACTTCTGTCCGTCTTTCCAAGAATTAGGATTCCAAGCATTAACCATGTCTGAACCAGTCATTGAACTTTCGTTTGCAGGAATCTCAAAGAATGGTAATCCCAAACGGCGGAAATCCGACCACATTTCCAATACCAAATACGGAGTTTGTGCAATGAATTTTTGAGTGATAATTTTAGTCAAGTGGTCATTCAATGCTTTTCCATATAAAGTTTTAGAAGCTGTAGGATATTCATAAGTAACAGTTTTCTGTTCTTTGCTGTATCCATCCACATAAGTCATTTGTTCAGCAGTCGGTTCAGTGGTATGATCAAATTTGACTGAAGTACCTACACGATTATAGTTGGTGGAATTCAGATAATCATTCACATATTCGCTAACACCAAAGTATTCAAAACTAGCTTTAATACCGTTCTCATAGGCTTCTTTTGCTGTTGTTCCAGTGTTCCAACCATACAATGAAGCTTCTGCTAACAAGAAATAAGTTTCCCATGCTGCAAAGAATATGCGAGATTTGCCCTGACAATAGTCTTTACCCAACATTGGAAGAGTACAGCCGGGGCCATATCCATTTGTCACCAGTTGGTTATAAGCCAAGGTTGGCGACCATCCACCGCGCGAACCAGCGGGATAACCATTCCAACAACGAGTTGCATCAATCTTTATTTCCCCAGGATTATCCTTATTAGGAATCGGATTCCCGTTTTCGTCTACTGTGTAAAGAACGAAATCTTTAGCTGTTCTATCATTATATTTATCTATGTAGTTCTCAGCATTTTCATCATCAGGTAAACAGAATATCTTTAATGCACGCGGATCAAGATTTTCCGGCATACCATCCAGCCAATATTGTTTAGTAGGATTATCTGTATTAGCAACATAATGTCTGTCATATTTAATACCTAAATAATTAGCTGGTTTAACATAACTAGCCAAATCGGAACGTTGTTCTGTTACTTTAATACCACCTAAATTGGTCAGAAGATTAGCAACTGTTGAGGAAAGAACCTGATCGTCAAATGAACGGGTATATACTCCGGAAAAGACATCCCATCCATCATTTTCTTTTACTGCAAACATCTCATCAGCCGTTAAAATCTTGTTACCTTTAGCCGCATCCTCAAATTCGGTCTGCGCAGTTGCCTTGTCGATGTTTGATAAACGCATAGCCAGACGCATACGGAGTGAATTTGCATATTTCTGCCACTTCACAGGATCATATTTTACATTGTCAAACGGGTCGCATTTACCTTCTGCCTCAACAGGGTAGGACAGAGGTGTTGATAGCTGCTGCGGCTTCTTTCAACTCCTTTAAAATGAATTCATAATCATCTTTCTCTGAGTTGAAAACAGGATTTTCCCCTAGGAAACTTTCAATAGGATAAGGTCCGAAATTATCGACAAACTCACTGATAAGATAGGCACGCCAAATACGGGCAAACTGCTTTACGTTCGGGAAAAATTCTTTTTCATGTGCAGTGGTAGTGGCCGCTTCGAGTTGGTTCTCTACTGCTGTAATAGCCAACGTCGCATTTTTAATACTGGCGCTGAGATCAGGATAATAATAAGCAGATGTATAATCATCACTATAGCGGCCTACGTTCAGAAAACTCATTTCTCCACAAATTCTGGCAGCACTAGCCCAATTATAGACTACTATACGTTCTGCAGTACCGGGATTCATCTGTGCCTGTCCTATAGAATTATTCAATGCATATTGAGGTTTTACATATTCCTCACCGGCAGCTGTGGGATTGGTATTGACTTCATCAAAGTCAGAGCAGGAAACTAATCCGGCGCAAAAGCCAAGCCCCAAAAATAATTTATTCATTGTTTTCATTGTTCTTTTTCTTTTTTATGATTAGAAACCAAGAGTCACATTAAACAGGTAAGAACGTGATGTCGGAGCTGACGAGTTCTCCAAACCTGTTGCATTAGTGCTTGTAGCATATACTGATTCCGGATCAATACCATCCAAATGGCTTGAAATCATCCATACATTATTCACAGTGAAACCAAGCTTAACCTGTTGGAACGGAGTCTTTTTCAACATAGATGACGGGAAACGATAACTCAAGGCGATGTTACGCAAACGGATGTTGGTAGCATCATAGATATAAGCTTCCGAAATACCGGCGCGGCCTGTAGCCAAAGCTTTATAATAACGTTCTAAAGAAACACTTTGATCATTTACCTTATAACCATTACCATCTTTGATAACTCCCGCTACAACGATATCCTCACGTTTACCGCCAGGAGCAGTACATTCAGAAATACCACTACGTTGCAAGTTCATATTGGTGAATGAGAAAATATCACCACCAAAACGTCCGTCAATCAGGAAACTAAGTGTGAAGTTTTTATAATTAAATGTATTTGTCCATCCTAATAGGAAGTCAGGCTGTTGTTCACCAATCTTATGCTTGTCACTAGTGGCCTGTGGCAGTCCTGATTCATTGAGTAATAATTGTCCTTTAAATTCTCCTTCTTCTACTCGTTGATATTTGGTACCCCAGATTTCACCATAAGCACCTCCCGCAACTGCATAAACCTGTAATGCGTCAGAACCTCCTAAAGCATACTGCATACCTGGTTTTCCCGGTAATAATTCAATAATCTTACTCTTGTTCTGAGAGAAGTTCAATTGAGTATCCCAACTAAATTGAGTTGTTTCGATAGGGCGTGCATTCAACATGATTTCGATACCGGTATTTTGAATGTTACCTGCATTTACTTTCATGTTATCATAACCGGAAAGGTTATTTAAAGGAATATTCATTAACTGGCGTTTTGCGTTTGTCTTGTACCATGCAAAGTCAACTCCTAAACGGTTATTGAAGAATTTCAATTCAGCACCGGCTTCCCAAGAAGTAATCAACTCACTGCGTACATCTGCATCGTATTTAGTTTTTCCTTGTCCGGCAGTTGTATTGCCATTAGGGTCTGAACCAATACTATATGTATTATATAACTGATATGCATCCATATCGTTACCTACTTGTGCGAAAGATGCACGTGCTTTAGCATAAGTAAACCATTCGGGCATACCTTTGCCGACTTTACCCACCATATCACTGATCACCCATGACAATGAAACAGACGGATAGAAGAATGAACGGTTTTCTTTATTCAAAGCTGATGACCAGTCATTACGGAAAGTTGCATCCAAGAATGCCCAACCATTATAGTTGATTCCAAGAGTTCCATACAAAGAATTGATTTTTTTATGAATATAGGTTTCGGTTATTGACAAATCTTTTTTGTCACCATTGGCTAGAGAGAATAAATCGGGCGCAGTCAATTTTCCCATAGCATTGTCCAAACCTGTAGATTTTCTTTCCATTAAGTTACCACCAAAAGAGAAATTGCCACCAAATTTTCCAAACAATTCATCTTTATGGCCACTGATCAAAAAGCTGAAATTATTTTCGAAGAACTTTTTCTCGCTAGTGCTATAACGGCTGTTCTTATTATTAGTAGGACTTCCTGCATACAACTTCTCTTCACCCTCAGTGAAATACATATCACTACCGGCTTTGATTTCAGCATCCAGCCAATCTGTGAATTTGTACTTCAATGATCCGTTCATCAAGAAACGATTACGGCTATCTTTATTTGGATTATAATCTTTGGACCAGTAAGGGTTGATTCCCCCTTTACTCCACCAGATCATTTCGCCATATTCGTCTTTGACAGGGCTGGAAAAGTCACGGATGTCAATAGTCGTAGGCATATTGAAAATAGTATAAAATGCATTATTCCCACGTGCACCACTGATAGGACGGTTTTCTGCGAGGGTATTGATGTATTGTACTTTTGCATCAATGCTCCAACGATCATCTTTACCAAAAGTAGAAGATGCACGCAAAGTTAAGTTTGTACGGCTTAAGTTAGCACCCGGTATCATGCTGGAGTCATCCATACGATTCAATGAGGTGTAAATGGATGTTTTATCATACTGCTGCTGGAATGATATGCTTTCTGATAAGTTCACACCTGTATCAAAGAAATTTTTTACGTTATCAAAGATTTGCATATTTGCAGTTGTACCATCCCATTTTGTATAGCTTTGCCCTGTTACTTCAGGACCCCAGCTATAGCCGTTAGTTGAGTCGAACACGCCATTCTCACCTTGTCCAAAGGCTTTTTGGCGTTTAGGGAGCATAAATGTTGTCTCAGCAGAAACTGAACCTGAGATGGTGATACCCAAACCTTCACGCTTTGTTCCTTTTTTAGTTGTAATCAAAATAACACCATTACCGGCACGAGAACCATAAAGTGCAGCAGCTGACGCACCTTTCAACACAGACATGGACTCAATATCTTCAGCATTAATATCTGAAAGTCCATTACCCATATCCAATGTCGGGTTATCAATATCATTATTACTTGCTCCTGTAAAGTTATCCATTGGCACACCATCGACAACAATTAACGGCTGGTTCAAACCTGTTACAGAATTCGCACCACGAAGCTGGATTTTGGAAGAGCCACCAGGACCATTGCTTGAACGAATAATCTGGACACCTGAAACTTTACCTGTCAAAGCATTTGCGAGGTTCGTTTCACGAGCTTCAAGTAACGCGTCACCTTTTACCTCCTGCATGGCATAACCCAGTGCTTTTTTCTCACGTTTGATACCAAGAGCAGTCACTACAACTTCACCCAATGTTTGTGTGTCATCCTGTAAAGTTACATTCATGGGTTGTCCATCCCAAGGAATCTCTACTGTTTGATAACCTACAAATGAAATTTGAATGATATCCCCTTTTTTCACATTGGATAAAGAGAAGTCGCCATCAAGTCCGGTTATCGTACCATTAGTCGTACCTTTCACTACTACAGACGCACCGATAACGGTTTCACCTGTAGCGTCTACTACAACTCCTGTACAAGCTCCATTTTGTTGTGTGATTTTCACATCGGCAACGCCGGGATTGGCGACCGCGTATGCTGCTCCTGTAGAGGCACCCATTAGGAACAGCAACAT
>ENA-OPCI01001576-OPCI01001576.1-human-gut-metagenome-genome-assembly--contig:-NODE-1576-length-12701-cov-10.099953_pt1 | contig 12701 bp, 8 predicted proteins | sample MGYA00241564_ERZ501479 | MGnify/ENA primary metagenome ERZ501479 (study PRJEB25962, sample SAMEA2042630) | human gut metagenome | biome: human gut; feature: human-associated habitat; material: faeces...
TTAATATTTATGAACTTCTTTATCATTATTATAAGCATAATAAAAAAGAAGTTAAGGAAACAATAGATTGGATAAAAAGTGATTTTTTAAAATCTGTTGAACATGCAGAAGATGTAAAGGAGTTAATGGCATATGAAGGTGAAGTGTGGATGCGTTTTTATGATGATTTCAGATATTTTCTGCCAGATGATTTTGTAATGAATAAAAGGGTAAAAAGACCACCGGACAATCCAATTAATGCCTTGATTTCTTTTGGAAATACATTGTTGTATACAAAAACTATTTCAGCAATATATCAGACACATCTAGATCAGAGAATAAGTTTTCTGCATGAGCCGTCTGAAGGAAGATTTTCATTAAGTCTTGATATAAGTGAGGTATTTAAGCCAGTTATTGTATACAGAACTATATTTGATTTGGTTAATAATAGAAAATTACAGGTAGAAAAGCATTTTGATAAAAATGTTAATTACTGCATTTTAAATGAAGATGGAAGAAAAATATTTGTGCGGGCTTTTGAAGACAGAATGGAAAGTGTATTTACACATCCGGTACTAAAAAGAAAAGTATCGTACAGAACAGCATTAAAGCTGGATTGTTATAAACTAATTAAAAGTATTTTGGAAGGAAAAGATTTTGTTCCATTTTCACTGAAAGAAGGTATGTAATGAAGAAAGAATTGAATTATAATTATGCATTTTTATTTTATGATGTTGGCGAAAAAAGAGTGCAGAAAGTATTTAAGATATGTAAAAAATATTTAGCACATTATCAAAAGTCAGTATTCAGAGGTGATATGACACCATCGAGGTTTATATCACTGAGGGCAGAATTAAAAAAGGTTATAAATGAGGATGAGGATTTTATCTGTATTGTCAAGCTTAAGAATGACAGTGTGTTTGGGGAAGAAGTGTTAGGAAATGGTGGTGAGCCAACAGGAGAAGATTTGATGATATAATAATTAAATAAATTACCAGCCGGTTTATTGTGCAGATATTAACAAAGCTCGTAAATATGGGGCTTAAGACAATAATAAAGAAAAATTTTAAATAATTATTGAATTGGCTGGTAAAATTCATGAGAATGTACTAATATAGTGGGTATAGTGGAATTGGCTGTAAAATAGATGGCTTAAAATCGTTGGTTGAATAGTAACATTAGATGTATTGAAATCTTATAAAGATAATGCTTGCGCTGGATATGTCATCAGTTGAATAGTAACATTAGATGTATTGAAATTAAAGTAATTGCTACTCATATTGATAACGGAGAAAGTTGAATAGTAACATTAGATGTATTGAAATTTGAAGTAGCAGATGTTGAAAGATTAAGACGATATGGTTGAATAGTAACATTAGATGTATTGAAATGATGGAGCGGAAATTTCCTAAGTTTATTTTTGCGAGTTGAATAGTAACATTAGATGTATTGAAATATAATAGTATCATAATCACCTTCTGGAGCAAGATTGTTGAATAGTAACATTAGATGTATTGAAATTCGTGGAAATGCCGAAGAAAAGAACATTCGAGAAAGTTGAATAGTAACATTAGATGTATTGAAATACAACAGTTTGCCGCTTATTCCAGACAATTTTTCCGTTGAATAGTAACATTAGATGTATTGAAATAAAGTGCGTGCGATTTCTTCGGGAGTATAATCGTTAGTTGAATAGTAACATTAGATGTATTGAAATATTGCAGTAAATGCGGAAAGCATAACGAGCTGTGTAGTTGAATAGTAACATTAGATGTATTGAAATGAAGAAGAATTCCTTTCTATGATTCATTAGATTTGTTGAATAGTAACATTAGATGTATTGAAATGGGGAATAATGATGCGGCTATTCTTGCAAGCAGAGGTTGAATAGTAACATTAGATGTATTGAAATACAATAAATCTTGTCGCCCTCTGCAGTTCCTGGTTGGTTGAATAGTAACATTAGATGTATTGAAATGCCTTATAGGCTGTTTTTTAGTTACCGGATATGATGTTGAATAGTAACATTAGATGTATTGAAATTAAGCTATCTTAACCGCATTTGCAGTAGGAGCGTGAGTTGAATAGTAACATTAGATGTATTGAAATCACCAGATATTAGCTTTGGATGGGACGGGACATATCGTTGAATAGTAACATTAGATGTATTGAAATGGGAAATAGTGATAGTGTAGAAGAAGTTAATAATGTTGAATAGTAACATTAGATGTATTGAAATCAAGTAAAGGCGGCAAAAGTAGCAGGTTGTAGCGGTTGAATAGTAACATTAGATGTATTGAAATTTCCTTATCTTGATGATGAGGGAAATAAGATACCTGTTGAATAGTAACATTATATGTATTGAAATGAAAATGGAGGGTTGTCTATAAACCGCAATATAGCGTTGAATAGTAACATTAGATGTATTGAAATTCTATTCCACCTGCCTTTACAATCTCGATTGCTAAGTTGAATAGTAACATTAGATGTATTGAAATAAGGATAATAAGATACTATTGATTGATTTGGATATGGTTGAATAGTAACATTAGATGTATTGAAATCTGTATTGCCGCCGTTATCCTCTCTACTGCATATCGTTGAATAGTAACATTAGATGTATTGAAATGATAATACAACAGTACAGCAGACAACAGAGGCAGTAGTTGAATAGTAACATTAGATGTATTGAAATGTGTTCGGTAATATTAAAGCTACAGGAATTTACTGCGTTGAATAGTAACATTAGATGTATTGAAGTGAAATATAATTGTGAGAAAGACCATAATCATAATGGGTTGAATAGTAACATTAGATGTATTGAAATCACAAATGGTATTAACATAAGCAACAAACACACAGTTGAATAGTAACATTTGATATAGTGAAATAAGCTAGGAGATAAGCATAGCGGCACTCCAATGTCACTAAGTTAACCTAAATTATTCACGGCAATGCCGTGAAAGTAGCTTAAAGCCACATAGTTTCTATATTTTAACTGAATATTGCATTTCACTTATTAAGTCAATGAAAAAAGAGCAACCATTTGTGGTAAAATTAAGGTGACAAATTAAAATAAATACCAACAAAGGAGCTCTTTATGAATATTTTAAATACATTATCACTTAAAATCAATAGACAGACTAAAATTAATTTCGATGGAGTTGATTTATTCTCCGATGCAGGCTTACTTCATATCAAAGAATTTGTAAGCAAGCTTAGCATTGACAGACTTTTTAGCTATTTATTTAAGACAAATGATTTTGCATTATTTAGATATCACACTGACAAGTATAATCTCCTTCAGATGATATATATGATCATTGTAGGTTACTTTGAAGAAGATGCTTCGGATGAACTTACAAATGATCCTGTGTTTAAAGCCGTGCTAAATAAAGAGACTTTAGCATCGCAGCCAACCATTTCAAGATTTTATAATTATATGGACAAAGATTCACTGAATGAGTTCCTTGTAATAAATAAACCTCTTAGAAAAAAATTTATAGCATTCAGTTGCCTGAAGAGAGCGTCTTATTACGATAGGTATTCATACAATTGCCATGTTCCTGATAATGAAACAGAAGGTGGCTGGGATGTTATTTTTCAGATGCTGGAAGGTATTACTCTGATAGAAGGAGATGTAGTTCATACTGTCTATGTTAAAATGAAAAATAAAGATAATACCATGAACTCAGCTGTAGCTGGAAAGAACTATATTAAAATGCAAAGTTAAATATTGTATGATGACGATTGTGCCTGTTTTAAAAGTTTTTAGAGAAAACAAAATTACATAGAATGAGTGGAATTCCACCACGATATGTTAAAGCATAGCATATCTTAGTTACAAAAAATAGGTGTGGAAACAAACATTTCCACACCCATAATTCCTGCTATATATAAAATTAATCAATAACAAAGTTATTAACATTCTTACGAAGTTCAGCAGCAGAGGCTTCTGCAGTTTTAGCTCCATTCATAACAGCTTCTGAGCCTTTTACGATTACGATTGTCTTTTGGGCTATGTTGGTTGTTCCAGTTGCACTGTCATTAGAAGCGGAAGTGATTCCATCTATCGCCTGAGTGATATTGCTTATAGATGCAACAAGCTCTTCTGATGTTGCACTGAAATCAGATACAAGATCGTTAATGTTGGAAGCATCCATATTATAGTCATCAGCCATCTTTTCAAATCCGTTAAGACATTCAACAATATCAGTATCAACGAAATCAAGCAGGCGGTTAGAATCGCTTGTCAGGTTGCCTACAGCTTTGTTTACATTTTCTGTAACAGCCTGAATGTTGGCTACAGCATCTTTAGACTGTTCAGCTAATACACGTATTTCCTCTGCAACAACCGCAAAGCCTTTACCAGCCTCACCAGCTCTTGCAGCTTCAATAGAAGCGTTAAGGGCAAGCAGATTGGTCTGTGCAGTAATATTCAGGATAGAGTCGGCAAGCACACCAATCTGGTCAACTACTTTGGCATCTTCAAGAGCCTGCTCAAGATTTACTCTGATGTCAGCCATCATCTGTTTAACTTTCTGACGGTTTTCTACAGTATCATCCTTAGTCTTTACAGCACGTTTATGGATGTCCTGAGATTCAGTTGCACCATCCTGTGCTCTTATGGCAATTTCCCTTGCAGCTTCTTCAATCTGCTGTGTCATTCCGTTAATCTGTTCAGCAGAGGCGGCAGTTTCCTCTGAACTTGCAGCAAGCTCTTCTGTTGTTGCTGATACGTCTTCAATTTCTGCATTAAGATTGTATACATTAGTGTCGATAGTTTCTACAACCTTATCAATATTGGCAGCCTCGTTTTTTACCTGAGCTAACAGGCTTCGTACAGATTCGCGCATAGTTTCAAGTGCATTGGCTAGCTGTCCGAAATCATCCTTACGCTTAAGCATAGGCTGTTGCATTTTTGTGGCAAAATTACCACCGGCAATTACTTCGAATTGTTCTTTTATTTTTCTTAATGATTTAGTAATATCAATTGCGATGAGAGCAACGAGTATAGCAACAACAATAAGCATACATACGCTGCATAAAATAAGCGAAATAGCTTTGCTTGAAGCATAGCTGGTGAATTCCTCATCCTGCTGTGCAATAGCAGTGTCTATGTAATCAGTATAGTTGCCAGTACCAACAACCCAGTCAAAAGGTTTGAAGTATTCGCTGTAAGAACGCTTTGGTGAAGGTTCTGTTTCTCCCTCCTTAGGAAATACATAATCTGTATAACCACCACCATCCTGGACTGCAACACGTATTATTTCCTTGACCATCTGGTAGCCATCAGCATCTTTAGTATTCATACGATTAGTACCCTCAGTTGAGCTTCCAAGCAGAACAATATTCTTGCCATCGGACTGGTCAACCCAGAAATATCCACCATTGCCGTAGCGCATCTGACGGATTTCATCAGCGGCTATTTTCTTAGCTTCATCAAGAGTATATTTACCAGACTTATACTCATTATTGATTTCCGATAACAGGGAGATGACAACACCAACCTGCTCTTTAATTGAATCATCATAATTTTGTCTTGATGATGTGTCCATAGTTTCAAGTGCCTTGTCTTTTAACTGGTTCATATTCTTAATAGAAATAAAACTTTCAGAAGTTACAAGGACAATTACTAAAGCCAGAATTATAGTAAGCTTTGTTCGAACCTTAATATTTTTCATTGGAATCACGCTCCTTAAATTAGATTAATTTGTGCAAAATTATATATCTCCACGCATCTTTATCTAATAATTATAATGTTATAAAAGAATTGTGTCAATAAAACTAGCTGTAAATATTAAAAAAATCTTAAATTTTCATATACTTATATATGTATATAATTATAAAGTTTGTAATTTATTAATATATAAAATAAATATATACCCTACCAAAATGATATATAATATACATCAGAGTGATTATAAAAAAATCAAATATTCCTTTTATTCACAACTATCACAAGAGTATAGTATATAACTAATATTGTTAATGTACATATCAATATCAGTTTATAGAAAAGAACAATATGCAGGTATTATAGTTGGTTTCTTTGACATCAACATAATATATTCTAAGAAAAGAAGGTAATATTAAGATGACAAGAGAAGAAGCATAGGATTTATTGACAGAATTTAATAAAGATGAGTTTCATCTTGAACTTAAATCTGTTAAGAAGAAATACAAGAGCAAAGGCTTTGCGGCTGGCTGTTCAAGAGATGTTATTCAAAATGGAGCAGATATGCCTGGCTTGAGTCTGGATGACCTTATACAGCAGACAATCGATGCTTTAAAGACATTCAGACCATAATAAATGTTAAAATAAACATATAGTAGAAGCGTAGTCAAATAAAAAATACATTAAAAATACAAAAAAATAATTAAATTTTTTATTGACAAATTAAAACTAAGAGATTATCTTATTACTTAATTCAATAGTCAAATGCGAAGAACAGGAAATGATTTATTTATATCACCGCCTACAGAGAGCCGTTGGTTGATGAGAAACGGCAGCAAGGAATAGATAAGCCCTCACCTGCAAGCAGTTCTGGTGAAAGATATTAATTTAGTAGTCAGAACCGGTACCCATCGTTAACAGGGCATGCCATATGTGTGGCAGTAGAGAGGTCGGATTTATCCGGCAAGCAAAGTGGTAACGCGGAAGTAATGTAATTTACCTTCGTCTTTGTACAATATCGTTAAGATATGTGCAGAGGCGAAGGTTTTTTGCATTATGGAATTAGTTATTTTTAATTTCCGTTTTTCTGCGTTCATTGTATTTGGCTAGTGAAATAGGCTGGGAATATTTATTTGCTCAGCTAATATTATATATAGGAGAGTGACATTATGAACACTTTAGTAATCGTTTTAATCGCGGCTGTTATATTATTTGGTGCCTATATGGTATATGGCCGTTGGTTAGCAAACAAGTGGGGTATAGACCCTAAGGCAGAAACACCTGCCGTAAAGTACAATGATGGAAAAGATTATGTTCCAACCAAAGGATGGACTGTATTTAGTCATCAGTTCTCATCAATCGCTGGTGCAGGTCCTGTAACAGGTGCTATTCAGGCAGCAGCATTTGGATGGTTACCAGTATTACTCTGGATTCTTATCGGTGGTGTATTCTTTGGTGCTGTAACAGACTTCGGTGCTTTATATGCCTCAGTTAAGAACGAAGGTAAGTCAATGGGTATGATCATTGAGAAATATATCGGTAAGTTTGGACGTAAGATTTTCTTACTTTTCTGCTGGTTATTTACACTTATCGTTATTGCAGCATTTGCTGATATGGTTGCAGGTACATTTAATGCATATACAGTAGTTGATGGAGCATCACAGTTAGCACCAGCAGCTTCAACTAATGGTTCTGCTGGTACAGTATCAATTATGTTTATGGTATTCGCAGTAGTATTTGGTCTTATCCAGAAGAAGTTTAATCTTTCAGGCTGGAAAGAAGCAGTAGTTGGTATTGCATTTATTGTTGCTTCATTTGTAATTGGTAACTTCTGTCCAATAATCTTAGGTAAGAATGCATGGAGCTATATCACATTCGTATATATCTTCTTTGCAGCAGTTATGCCAATGTGGCTTATGAAGCAACCTAGAGATTATATGACAACATTTATGTTTATCGCTATGATAGTTGGAGCAGCACTTGGTCTTGTAGTTGCCCATCCATCTATGAACCTTCCTGTATACACAGGATTTAACAATGCTAAGCTTGGAACAATGTTCCCTATCCTTTTTGTAACAGTTGCCTGTGGTGCTGTTTCAGGTTTCCACAGCCTTGTTTCATCTGGTACATCTTCTAAGACAGTAGAGAATGAGAAGGATATGCTTAAGGTTGGTTATGGTGCTATGGTACTTGAAAGCTTACTTGCAGTTCTTGCTCTTTGTGTAGCAGGTGCAGCCGCAGCCGCTGATGGTACAGCAGCAACAGGTACTCCATTCCAGATATTCAGCCGTGGTGTAGCTGGTTTCTTTGAAATGTTTGGTGTTCCAGTACATTTCGCAACAGTATTTATGACAATGTGTGTATCAGCACTTGCCCTTACATCACTTGATGCAGTTGCACGTATCGGACGTATGAGCTTCCAGGAGCTTTTCAGCGTAGATGATATGGAACATGCAGAAGGCTGGAGAAAGTTACTTTGCAATACATATTTCTCAACAATCGTAACACTTCTTTGTGGTTTCGTACTTACAAAGATTGGATATGCTAACATCTGGCCATTATTTGGTTCAGCTAACCAGTTATTAAGTGCACTTGTTCTTATAACACTCTGCGTATTCTTAAAGGTTACAGGACGCAGCAACAAGATGCTCTTCCCACCTCTTATCATTATGCTTTGTGTAACATTTACAGCACTTGTACAGAGACTTATCGCTATGGTTAAGGCTATCCAGAACGCAGCATCAGTTACAATCCCAGCAGGTACTACTACATGGGGTAAGGTGTTCATAGCAAATGGACTTCAGCTTATAATAGCAATTCTTCTTATCGTACTTGGTCTTATCATTGTAGTTAACTCAGCTAAGAGCTATGCAAAGAGTGAGAAGAACTCAGAGAAGGCTGCTTAAGCAGGTTGATGTGTTATAATGTAGATGTATTGGAAAGTGATAGATTTTAACTTCTGATTAATACATTATAATATAGAAGAAATAATTTAATTTAAAGAAAATTACTATAATTATAGAAGTGTTATAAATGAATATTATAGTTGAAATTTAATTAAAAATAGCTGGTATCTTATATAAGATGTGACAGTTTACAAAGTCAGGTTACAGATTGGACGATGTGGATAGTTACATTTATAAGATATCAGCTATTTTAAATTTATTTAATGATACCAAGGTTAAAAGGTCTAATATGAGCATAGTTCATAGTTCTTACAGTCATTTTATAATTTGTAAAATTTGATATTTGGTGTTAATATAGAATTCGGGTGCTGCCATAACGGTAGGCGGTTTAGTCTTGAACCTCTTCAGAAGGGAGGTGATAGACATGGTTACATATTCAGATTTATTTAACTATACTTTAGTTATTTGTGCGATAGTTTCTATATGCATTTCTGTGTATAAATCAAAAAAATAACCGCCCCAGTCTGGTCAACTAAGCGGTTATTTTTTAATCATTATTGAAAAGACTAAGCCGTCTATCGGTAGCATCTTTTATAATATTATATTACTCTATTTCTATTTTTATGTCAAATTATTACGTTAAATTCCCAGAATTAGAATTTCTTTTTATCTGTGTCGGTGTGATACCATAATGCTTCTTAAGCAGTGCACTAAGGTAGCTTGCATTAGATATGCCGACTTTGTTTGCAACCTCACTTATAGATATTTCCCCGATTTCTAAAAGAATCTTTGCGTGTTGTAATCGGACCGTTGTTATATATTCAGTATATGATGAACCAGTTACAGCTTTGAAAAGTCTTGAAAAATGTGATGGAGAAAGACAGGCAAAGTCTGCCACATTCTGCAGGCTGGCACCATATTCAAGATTATTTTCAGCATATATCATAGCCTTCTGAATTCTGTCATCGAATCTTTTCAGATATAAAGTATTGTTATCTGAGTCACTAGAAATGTGATGCTCATATACATAGAAGAATAGTTTATAAAACATTCCCTGAAGAAGCAGTTGTGAGTGGTCAGAATTCCGTTCGTATTCGTATAACATTTCATCACACATTTTTTGTATTTCATCCTGTGAAGCTTTGGTAAAATGTAGATAATTGCGACAAAGAATATCTAATTGAGTATGTCCGATTATTTCAATAATAGGTTCAAATACTTCTGTACGAACTTTTATTACATATCTGTCATAAGGAACATCCGATATAGGACAGTTCCTGTGATAAACCTCAGGTTTAGCAATCCCAAAATCGCCGGCGTGGCATACACGTATGTTATCAGTTGCAATCCATCTTCGATCACCTGATACCATATAACCGATGGTGTAGTGGTCATGTGCTGCCTGCATTGCTGGCATTGTGTAGCTTGCTTCTTTTATTTTGTGGTCTATATAAATATTTTCTCCGGGTTTAAGTGGAAGAGGCATAGTAATCTCCATTCTTGAGTGGTTTAACCAAGTTATAATTTACATAGCATAATTTTATAAATTATACGTCATAAAAGCAATAATATTTAATGAAAATAATAAAATTTTGTGCAAGAATAAGTTATAGTTAAATCATAATAAGAGGTGGATAACATATGAATCAGAAGTTTAATCTTAAAACAAATAATTTTATAAAAAATATGCTCAGGTATTCGTATCTGATAATTATGGCACTGCTTCTTAATGCTGTTGTGAATGAGATAATTGTGAGTGCCAATAAGATAATAAGTGTCAACATAGATTATATGCTGTCAGGCGAAGCTGTTGATATTGGCAGTATTATTGAGAAGTTTATATATCTGACATTATCAGGCTTTGTACTTTCCTTTGCAGGAAGCAGGCTTTCACTTAAATATGCGGTAAGGGTTATTAATTCATACAGAAAACAGATAAGCAGCAAGTTATACCGGATAGATTATTCATATTATGATAATGCAGGTACAGCAACAATAATTAATAAGGTGAATTCTGATATAGCAGAAGCGGAAAACTTTTTGACAGAGCATTTTGCAGCAATTATAACAAATATTACGGCAGCACTTATATATGCCAATTATGTGCGAAGGATAAATGTAGTGCTTTTTGTTGCAGTTGTTGTGAGTTATCCACTTGTAATATGGCTGTCAAATATTCTTGTGAAGAAAATGCGTGATGTGTCAAAGGTATATCGTTTAAAGGTTGATGCAATGCTTGGGATTGATCATGAAGCTATAATGGGGTATCAGATAATAAAAGCCTTTGGATTACAGAAGTATTTTGAAAACAGAATGCATAGGGCGTCAGAGGAGCTTGTGGAAACAGAGCAGATAAGAACAGGCATAAGCAATACGGCGATAGTTATAAGAAGACTCATACAATGGATTCCTTCTATATTATGTGCATTTTTAAGCATATGGCTTGTAAGAAATGGACAGCTTACAGTTGGAGAACTTGTTGGTTTTGTCGTTATTCTGGAAAAGTTTGTTGAGTCGATTATAGGAATTCCGTTTGCCATAGTTGATGCAACAGGCTGTATGGTGTGTATAGGAAGGCTTGAAGGAATACTTTCGGCTAAAGATGAGCATTTTGGGGACAAGACTTACAAGGCAACGAATATAGCTAATAGCGTATCTGATAAGAGCATCTTAGATGTAGATTACGTTATAGAATTTGACAATATAAAGTTTGCATATAAAGAGGGCGAAAATGTTCTTAATGATGTCAGCTTTAAGATTAAAAATGGCGAAAATATAGCAATAGTCGGAAGCTCAGGTGGTGGAAAGACTACTATTTTCAGACTGTTATGCGGCTTATATCATGCCAGTGCCGGAACATATAAGCTGTACGGAATGGATATTAATGAATGGAATATTGAAAGCGCAAGAGAAAATATGGCGCTTGTTTCACAGGATACATTTTTATTTCCAGGAACTATTGAGGAAAATATCAGGTATGGAAATACTAATGCAACTCACGATGAAGTTGTTAATGCATGTAAGGATGCAAGAATTCACGACTTCATAGAAGGACTTGCTGACGGATATGAAACTGTGATAAGTGAGGGTGGAAGCCAGCTTTCAGGTGGTCAGAGGCAGCGTATTGCTATAGCAAGGGCAATATTAAAAAATATGCCAATTCTGTTGTTAGATGAGCCTACATCTGCTATTGATGAGGGAACAGAGCAGCTTATACAGGATGCTCTTGACAGGTTATGCAAAGGGAAAACTAGCATAACGATAGCACACAGATTGTCTACAATAAAAGATGCCGACAGGATAATTGTACTTCAGCATGGAAGGATAGTTGAGGCTGGAACTCATAAACAGTTGCTTGATATGGGAGGGGTATATGCAGAAATGTACGCAGAAGGATAATAATAAGAAGAATTCAGGAATATGGCAGTTATTCTTACGGACTATGAGAACTATGGGAAAAAGACGTTTTATGTATTATGGTTCAATATTAGGGATGAGTATAACATTTGCAATGTTTTCAGTTATGGAAGCATTTCTTATGAAGATAGTTGTTGACATAGCACAGAAAGGCGAGTGGGACAGGCTTATAAGTTCTGTCGTAATAATAGTCATAACAGGTGTGATAGTGTTGTTAGGATATAGATTTGCCTGCATAAGATATAACGTGGAAGCAAAGCGAATATATGGAAAGCTGTACGAACAGGTGTTAAGTCACGAAATGAAGCTGCCTTGTGAATATTATGAAAATCACCATAGCGGGAAATGTTATCAAAAGTATCATTTGATCTTGGAAGAATGGGTGATATATTTGGTTCAAGATTCAGAAGAGTTGTTATGCCATTTATAATGGTAGTTGTATTCTTAGTGCCTATGTTTGCACTCAGCTGGCAGCTTACACTTTGTCTTGTGGCTGTAAATACAGTGCTGATAGGAGTTACGATGGTTCTGACTGGACCGCTTAAAAGCTTAAGTAAGAAAATGTCTGAGTCAAACAGCATAATGACAAAGCATATAACAGATCTTATTCAGGGAATTATACAGGTAAGGATGTTTCCGGCAGGAAGAAAAACAGTTGACAGATATAATGAAGAGGCAGATGTGTATGCTGTAAAGTCTGATAAAAGAAATATGTTTTCATC
>ENA-OPCI01001577-OPCI01001577.1-human-gut-metagenome-genome-assembly--contig:-NODE-1577-length-12701-cov-2.523328_pt1 | contig 12701 bp, 9 predicted proteins | sample MGYA00241564_ERZ501479 | MGnify/ENA primary metagenome ERZ501479 (study PRJEB25962, sample SAMEA2042630) | human gut metagenome | biome: human gut; feature: human-associated habitat; material: faeces...
GGTGATTCGCTTGAAGATGCGGTACTTCATCTTCGTGAGTACTGGAACCGCGTGTCCGAGGAACAGCGCCAGCGTGAGATCCGTAATAACGAGATGGTTGCGGACGCGTATGGCGTGCGTGATGACGTGCCGTGCGATGTACTGTTGGAACGCGTGTCGCTGAAGCGCAACGTCGCGTTCGCATATCCGAAGGATACTCCGGAAGTGCGCAACGAGAAATTCGCGCAAGATGTGGTTAAGGAGCTCATTTCGTATGCGGTGGGCTGCATGTTCGGCAGGTATTCGCTCGATAAGCCTGGTTTGATTCTCGCTTCGCAGGGTGAAACACTTGATGACTACCATGCACAGATTCCGAACCCGTCATTCGGACCGGACGCGGACAATGTCATTCCTGTCACGGAGACGGACTGCTTCGAAGATGATATCGTGACACGGTTCCGCAGGTTCCTCACCGTGGCGTTCGGCAAGGAGAATCTGGCCGCGAACATCGCCTACATCGAACAGGTACTGGACAAAAGCATCCGCAAGTATTTCGTGAACGATTTCTACAACGACCACGTGAAGATGTATTCGAATCGACCGATCTACTGGCAGTACTCTAGTCAAACCAGCAACAAGGGCTCGTTCAAGGCGCTCGTGTACCTGCACCGGTATACGCCGAAAACCACGAACGTGGTACTCAACTATCTGCGCGACTACACCGGCAAAATCGCCGACATCGCCGATAGCTTGGAACATTCAGATCGTGCCGCGGACCAGAAACAGGCCGCCAAACTGCGCAAGGCCGTTCTCGAGTGTAAGGATTACGAGGACCAGACCCTGTACCCATTAGCTACCCGCAACCTGGAAATGGATTTGGACGACGGTGTGCTGGTGAACTACCTGCGCATGGGCAAAGCCCTTCGCGCCATTCCCGCCATCGAGCGAAAGCGCAAAGAAGTCTCCACCTGGACCTGGCCCGTCCATCCGCTGAAGGAACAAGACAAGGAAGTCAGTAATGGCAAAGAATAAGCTCAGCATTTACCTGATAAAACAAGATTTCCCAGTAGGGGAGATAGTCCCTCCTGCTTCAGATAATGGGAATCCTATTATCGAATTGCAAATTAAGGGGCATGAGAGTTGCAAGCTGTTCGTTCGTGCCACAAAACCGCATGAACCTGAATGGGCTAACGCATTTTTTAATTCAGCAGTAGAAAGCGAATCCCTTAAAGTTGCCAATATTGGAGCGGCTCTTGTCATTCCAGTTCTCATTGAGAATAATTCGTTTGATGCAAAAGCAGATGAAATTTTTTCGTCTGTTGGTGAAGAAAATCGGCGTTACTTTGTTCTTACTTTTGGATATGGTCGTACGCTTATCAATCGTTCGGCAATAGAGGAACGTTTTGGTCTGAAATGTGTACTTAATTCTGTAAAAAATGATACATTGAGAGCGATTCATTTCGCTGATGTCTCGGGTAGTGCCAAGCGTTCAAGTGAACAGTTGTCACGAATAGGAGATATCGATGATTTTGCCATCGATACTGAAAGGAATTTGTTAAGCCAGGTAACGGCTAAATGCGGAGAAGATGAGTTGCTGTGTGGAACGGTGACTGGCGGTGATTCGCTTGCTGTTACAAAAGAAATTGATATAGATAATGTGCAAGAATTCCTTAAATCTCTCTATGAATTGTTCTGTCAAGAAACTTACAAGCAAGATTTTGATTGGGTTGACAATATCGCTCCTGTAAAAGATCCCGCTCTAGAACAAAAATTATGGGACGAATCTATTCGGCAAATCGCAAACTATAGCTATAACGATGACAGTCAGCATGATTTGTGGATGGCGGTTCCTGATATTATTGATTGGGATAGAATCGAAGGTTTCCAAATTGGGTCTCAAACCGATGAGAATGATGAGCCTATCCTTCAGGATGATGTACTTTTAGCAGATGTACTTCGTTCTTTTAAAAAGCCTCTTACTTCTATTGACCAACTTAAAAATAAACGAGTAACTGCTATCTCAAAAGAAAATGGCTTGCCTTATCAAGGTTGGCAAGCGCATAAGTGTCTTGTTGGTGATTTGGCATACGGTGGGGAATCATATTGTGTGCTTGATGGCGCTTGGTATGAGATTCGCTCGGATTACCTTAATCGAATTAATGAAGATTTTATGGATACGGACGAATCGGATATAGATTTCATTCCATATCCTCAAAATGATGGAGAACAATTTGTTGATGATTTTGACGGGAAAAAGATAAAACTTGAGAAGGAAGGGCTATATAACTATAAGCTTGAGAAGGCTCTTGCTCAAAAATTCCCTAATCATTTTCTCTTAATGGATAAAAGATTAATTTCGTATGGTGGTGGTCGTAGCCGAATTGAATTTTGTGATGTGCTTGCTGATGATGGGAAAAGAATTCATATAAAGCGATATTCGGGTTCGGCAACAATGAGCCATTTGTTTAATCAGGGGCTTGTTTCGGCTTCTATGGAGCGGGATGCTGCCGATTATGCGGAAAAAGTGAATGAAAAAATCAAGCAGGTTGGCAAACAAGAGGGGCTGTCCTCAGTTGAGAATTTTCTGTTGAATCAGAATCAAATTCATGATGTCGTTTTCGCCATTGTTCCCAAGCAAGATAGTCATAGTCATGATCTTCCCTTTTTCAGCAAGGTTGCGTTATGCTCTGTTAAAAAACAGCTGAAGCGTATGGGGATAGAGACAAAACTGAATTGGATTAACCGTATAAATAAGTCAGAAGGGCAAACGCCTAATGAGCATTGAGACCTTGTTGAATGGCGAATCCAAGAATGTGGAGTACAAGCTCACTCCTCCCTCTAGGAGTATTAACTACACCAAAACCGCGGTGGCGTTTGCCAATGGACAGGGTGGTTGCTTGGTGTTCGGTGTCGAAGACCAGACGCTTCGCGTGGCTGGTATTGCCGAAGACAAAGTGTTCACGGTGATGGATTCCATTTCGGACGCCATCGTCAATAGCTGTGAGCCGCTGATTATTCCCGACATCACCATGCATGATGTGAACGGCAAGACGGTTATTGTGGCCGAGATCGCTCCCGGCTTGCAGCGTCCGTACCATATCAAGTCGCTCGGCCAGGAACAGGGAACATTCGTTCGCGTAGCTGGCACCACGCGTCAAGCAGACCAGCCCACCATTCGGGAGCTGACCATTGAAGGCAGCAATCGGAGCTTCGACCAAGTACAATGCCTTGGATTGTCCGTAACGGAAAAAGACATTGAAGCACTGTGCGAAAGTCTGACAAAAACCGCGAAGAATAACGCCGAAGACCCCGCAAAAGTCAAAACGGTTACGGAGAAACAGTTGCTGCAATGGGGCGTGCTGGCAGAACAGGACGGGCAATTGGTGCCCACCAACGCTTATGCGATTCTGTCTGGCAATGAGGCAGTCCGATCCGTGGTGCAATGCGGCGTGTTTAAGGGAACCACCAAAGCCGTATTTGTGGATCGGCGTGAGTTCGCCGGCACTCCGCAGGAGCTTATCGAAGAGTCCTACCAGTATGTGCTGCGCAACATCCATATGGGTGCCAGATTCAAGGGCGTGTACCGGCAGGATGTGTACGAGATTCCACCGGACGCCGTTCGAGAGCTGATTGTCAACGCGATAGTGCATCGCAGCTATATCGACCATTCAAGCATTCAGATCGCGATCTACGATAATCGATTGGAGATCACTTCGCCCGGGCGCTTGCCAATGGGGCAGACCATTGAACGCATGAAGCAGGGCTATTCGAAAATCCGCAACGAGGCATTGGCCTCTGCTTTTGAATACATGGGCTATATCGAACATTGGGGGAGCGGCATCCTGCGCGTTCTGCAGGAGGTGCGTGATGCCGGATTGCCTGAACCGAAATTCCTTGGCGGCGATACGGATCTGCGCATCAATATCTATCGCAATGGCTCAGAGACAGGTTCTGATGACGGGATTGTGACGGGATTACGACGGGATTCGCTTTCTGATGACGGGATTGCGGAAGAAACAACTTCAAAAACGAATGCTGCTCCGAATGCCGCCATTGCAGTGGTTCCATCCCAGAAAGAGCGTATTCTTGATGCGCTGCGTAAGAATGCGAGTATTTCTATCTCTGACGCCATACGGATACTGGGTGTGCAGGAAAGGCAGGCTCAACGAATATTGAAGAGTCTGGTAGAGGAAGGCAGTGCAGTGAAAATTGGTGCTGCCCGCGCCACTCGATACGCTGAAGCGAAGAAAAGGACGGAACCGCATGAGTGAGAATAGCCAAGTAACAAGACTGCTCGCTAAACGTTTCAGCCAGCCGGGCGAACGCGGGCGCATAGTATTTTGGCGCGACGATAAGAAGCAGTACGTGGATGATGCGGCAACATTGGTAGGCGAGTGCGCCGCCGATGAGATACTGCGTGAGGTTGAACTCATCACTCCGGAAATTGGGGATGAGAATGACAAGCGGTACATTCCGTTCACGGTGCGCTACCGCATGTTCCACGAGCAGACAAATCAAAAATTCCTCGTGTATCTGACGGAGTCGGCTCCGGCGGTTCAAGACAACTGGCTGTTGGATTTGGAGCTGGCATATGGCCCCACGTTCACCATGGACAAACTTGCCGTGACACTTACGGAAACGCTGCCGGAAGCTTCCGCCGACACCCGAAACGAGTGGTTGGAAGTGATGAAGCGTGCGCCGAAGTTCTTTGACAGCGAAGAACGCGCCAAGCGCTTCGCGAAACGTCTTAATGCGCACGACGATGCCACCGATTTCCAGGCGAAGATGATCGCCACGCTGCTGCAACTGAAAGACGATCGGCACAGCATGCAAGACATCTGGGCTGAGCTACTTACGCAATATTCGCAGGGTGACGCTTCTGGCATCACCGCGATTGAACGCATGGGATTAAGCACGTTCCATTGGACTGGAACACGACGCATTTATCGTTTTGATGTGGATGCCGATGCCGGCAGCGAGCCGACGGTGAAGGACTTCGTGCTATGGCTGTTCCAGCTCGCATGGAACGGATTCTCCGATGGCAGGAACGCCGTTTCCGCTTATGCGAACATTATTCGCGACTGGGACGACTGGTATAAGAACATCGACATGCGCACGGTGTTGCAGAATCTTTCCGAGAACGCCGTGGAGGAACTGCATCTGTCCACTCGAATCGCCGACATGAGCGTAGAAGAGCTTGCCGGTCGGGACCTGTTCCGCGACGTGGACGAGATGATCGTCAACAAGCTGTTCGAACGGTTGGGTTCGCAGTCCATTACGGACGACCAAGTGCAACGGATCATCAACGGGCGCAAGCAGAAGCTTTGGTACGCAGAATATACCGACCAATACGAGTGCATTGCCGCAGCAAGCAGGCTCCGTGCCGTTCTGACTGAATGCGGTGAACTCATCAGCACCATCAGCTCACCGGAACAAGGGATGAAGCTGTATGCCGAAAAGCTATACAAGGCCGATGGCGCATACAGAAGATATGTGCTCGCATGGCATCGCGCCAACTCGGATGCGGTGGGTGTGGACAATGACCTGCAAAGCGCCTACGAGGCATATCAGCAGGATCTTGGTCAGGCATGGCAAAAACAAGTCGATACGCTTAGCCAATGGAAGTTCGTAGACATGGGCGCGCAAACCAATTTCTATGAACGTGAAATCGCGCCGACCTTGAAGGCCGGCAGAAAAATCGCCGTGATCATTTCCGATGCGCTACGTTACGAGGTTGCGCAGGAACTGTCCGAACGCATCGACAGGGAAAGCCGTTTCAGTACGAAACTGAATATGCAGTACAGCGTTCTGCCATCCTATACGCAACTTGGCATGGCGGCATTACTGCCGCACGGCTCGCTCGAATTCGACAGCAAAGACCGTTTATATGTTCTGGCTGATGGACGCAGCACCAAAGGAATCGAAGCGCGCACCGCCATTCTTTCGGCCGTAGGCGGCAAAGCGATTAGATATGACGATTTGACAAAGCTGAAAGTCAGCGAAATCAAAGAACTATATAAATCCTGCAACGTGCTGTATGTGTATCACAACCATATCGACGCCACCGGTGATACGGAGAAAACGGAATCGGAAACAGTGGACGCATGCGAGAAGACGTTCAAGGAACTGGGCGAAGTAGTCAAAAAACTTGCCAGCGGCAACGTCCATAACATGATCATCACTGCGGATCACGGATTCCTCTATCAGGACCGAGATCTGGACAGTACAGAATGGTTGAGCGAACAGCCCAAGGGCGATGCAGTATGGGTGAGAAAGCGGCGATTCTCCATCGGATCCAATCTCGCTCCGGGTCGCGCGTTCGTGACATTCAATGCCGCGCAGATAGGAATGGACGATGCTCGGAATGAAGGCAGAAGCCTTCAAGTGCCGAACTCCATCATGCGCTTGCGCATGCAGGGCGCCGGTGTGAAGTATGTGCATGGAGGAGCAGCATTGCAGGAAATCGTCGTTCCTGTGCTGCATGTCAGTAAGGGGCGTTCCGCGGCCGACGATGTGAGGCCTGTGGAATTCACTATTCTGCAACGAACCGACAGGCTTTCCAGCAGACAGTTGACTGTGGAATTCTTCCAGAACGAGCCCGTTGGAGGAAAAATCCGCGCACGTACCGTATTGGCCGGATTGTGGGGGCGCGATACGGCAGGCAATGATGTGCTCATCTCCAATGAGACGCCGGTCGCCTTCGATCTGCTCGGTCAGGAGAAAAGCGAACGCCATGTGACGGCTACACTCATGCTGACCAGTGACGCGGAACGATTCAATGGAACGAATATCGAACTGCGTCTGCGTGAGAAGACAGATGGGTCAAATGTGCTGGTCATGCTTGACCAGAAGGCACGATACTTCTTCAAACAGGGCGTGGTGGCCGACGATGCCGGATTCTTCGACTGAATTGGATGAGCACAGAGGAAAGCGACCGTAAGGGGTAACACAATGAATGAGCAGGGTATGAGCCAGAACGGTTGGATTGAAAGTCCTGAACACAACACGGATGGGAATTCCCTGACCGCGTTGGACGCTAAGATCACTGATATGTTCCCCGGGGTCACCGTCCGCAAGGATCTGGTGAACAAGGTCAAGGGCAATGCACTGGTGCCTTCATATGTGCTGGAGTTCCTGCTCAGCGCATATGCCACGAACACCGACCAGGCCAGTATCGAGTCGGGTGTGGATCGAGTGCGTGCCATTCTTGCAAACAACTATGTGCATCGTGAGGAAGCCAATCTTATCCAGTCGAAGATCCGAGAGAAGGGGAGCCACAGGATTATCGACCGTGTGCAGGTGGTGCTCAATGACAAAACCGACCTGTATGAGGCGACGTTCTCCAATCTCGGCATCAGTCAGGTCATTGTCGATCCAAGCCTTGTAAAGGCTTATCCGAAACTGCTGGTGACGGGCATCTGGTGCATGTGTCAGATCGGCTACGCATATTCCGGCGACCCGCGTGAAGTGCCATGGCAGTTGCTACAGCTCAAGCCTGTGCAGATGTCGCGTGATGATCGCGAAAACTACATGCAGCAACGTTTGCAATTCACCGATAGCGAATGGATCGATCTGCTGATGCAGTCCATTGGGTTCAATCCCGATCTATTCTCCGACCGGGCGAAACTGCTGCATCTGGTACGCATGGTGCCGTTTGTGGAACGAAACTACAATCTGGTCGAACTCGGGCCGAAAGGCACCGGCAAATCGCACATCTATTCGGAATTCTCACCGCACGGCATGCTCATATCCGGCGGGGAAGTGACAGTGGCCAAACTGTTCGTGAACAATTCCAACGGACACTTGGGGCTTGTGGGCTATTGGGATACGGTGGCGTTCGACGAGTTCGCAGGCAAGGCCAAGAAGGCCGGCCGGGATTTGGTGGACATCATGAAGAACTACATGGCCAACAAGTCGTTCTCCCGTGGCGTCGAGACGTTCCAAGGCGAGGCGAGCATGGTGTTCGTGGGCAACACCTCGCATAATGTGCCGTACATGCTGAAAAATTCCGACCTGTTCGAGGAACTGCCGAAACAGTATCACGATCCGGCGTTCCTGGATCGTATTCACTTCTATCTGCCGGGTTGGGAGTTCGAACAGATCCGTTCCGAGATGTTCACCAGTGGATTCGGTTTCGTTGTCGACTATCTGGCGGAGATCCTGCACAACTTGCGCGATGCCGATTACAGCGACCGGTTCGAAAAGTATTTCGAGTTGTCTTCCACACTGTCTACGCGAGATAAGGACGGCATCAAAAAGACGTTCTCCGGATTGATGAAGCTCATCTACCCGGACGGCAAGGCCACTCCTGAACAGATGGAACCGTTGCTGCGTTGCGCCATCGAGGGCCGCAAGCGCGTCAAGGACCAGCTGTGCCGCATCGACTCCACCATGGAGGAAGTCGAGTTCACCTACAAGCGTGTGAGCGACGGTGAAGTAGTCGCCGTGCAGACCTTGGAAGAGCTTGACTACCCGCAGTTGTATTGGCGTGGGCGTGTAGCTGAGAATTCGGAAGATGAGAGCGAGGCGGAATCGTTTGTTGCCGGTGATGACGTGGCAATTGCGGGTAGCGAGGGCGAAGCCGGTGCTTCTGAGAACGCCAATGCCCTTCCCGTAGCGCGGCAGCAAGAAACAGCCGCGATGACTCCAGTCGAGCGCCTTGCGGCAAAGGCCGACGGAAAGCAGTGGGAATTGGTCGAAAACCAACGTGGAATCACGTATTACAAACTATTCGGGCCATATTTGGCTGGTGCGAAGAAAATCGTTGTAGAGGATGCGTATGTGCGTAAGCCGTACCAGCTGCGTAATCTGGCCGAGTTCTTGGAAATGCTGCTCAGATGCAAAAAACCCGATGAGGATGTAGCCGTTCATCTGGTGACCGGACATAATGATCCTGGATTCGTGGAAGCGCAGTTAAATGGTTTGAACGAACTGGCATCGGCGTTCTCACAGCTGGGCGTGAACCTCACCTACGAATTCAGAGACACTTTGCACGACCGTTCCATTACCGCGGATACCGGCTGGGAAATTCTTCCCGGTCGTGGGCTTGACATCTTCCAGAAATTCGTTGACGGCGATTGGCTTAACCCGCTGCTGCGCCATCAGCAGCTCCGCCGCGTTAAGGAATGCAAGGTCACGTATCAGCGGGTCAGCGAGAAGTGAGGTAAAAATGAATGTCCAATGTCCAGCTTGCGGAACGTATGTGGCAGAGACCGCGACCATGTGTCCGTATTGCGGTTTTCGCGGTGATGATCCGAGCCGGCCAATATACAAGCAGGGGGAGTATCGTCCTGTGCCAATTGTGCCTTGCGAAATCGTGATGGATGATGACCGGCGTGGCGAGATTTGGTTGTCTGACGAAGACAGCAAGAATCTGTTTCGGCATTTGACTAATTGGAAATGGCTCTCAACCATGCTTCCGGCTCTGGCGGAAACATTAGAAAGTATGTTTGGCGGAACTGTGCATTTGGAAGCCAAGCTTCCGGAACATATCATGCGCATGATTGAAGAGGACAAACTCCATTTCGCCACGGATAAAAACGGTGAGATTCTCGCTGAAGTGTTCGATGAACGCAATAAAATCTTCAAACAAGTGCGTTTGGAGAAAGTCGTCAGAAATGATACGTTATTGCCGGCTATGCAGCATCTTGAAACACAGGCTGCCCTTTGCTTGGTAATGGAAAAAATCGATGAAGTCGGCCGAGCTGTGCAACAGCTTGGTGAGGAAATGCAGCAGGATCGTTTGGCCCGTGTCGATGCCGCGTTTGATATGTTCCAGCAAGCGTGTCGTATCGAGAGCAGTCGGGAACGTAATGAGTATGTACGTGAAGCGTTGAACGAGGCCACGCGCGCGAAGGCTTTGCTGGTGCGTAATTTTGCGCAGCAGCAGCGGCTGGTGAAGCAGAGTAGCAAGAAATCGGATGCCGCATTAAGGGCAATGCAGGATTATGTGGCGATTGTGAATGCAGTGAACGTGCAGATGCAAACGCATATGGCGTTGGGGCAACAGGACGTGGCCGCGTATTGTCTTCAGGATCTTAATAAGTTCATTAAGAACTATGATCTCGATAAGCGCGATACGATGCTCAACCTTGTAGGCAGCGTGAAGAGCAAGAACAGGGGCAGTAATCAGGAAAAGTTTATTGATGGTTCTTTGCAGGTTGCAGCGAACATTGAAAGCGTGGTGAAGGCTCTCGACGCGGGCGAAGTAATCTCTCCGAAACTCATTACCGAGAATGATGGGAACGGGAATGATTCTAACGATGAGGAGAAGCAGCATGATGAAGAAAACTGAGGATGCTGAAAAAGTTGCTGATGAAATTGCAGGTGTTGACGAAGAAAATCCTGCGTCGAAAAAACGCTCTTGTATCAAGTGCAAGATAGAACTGGCTTCCGACAACAAGCTGCCGTTCTGTCCTGCTTGCTGGGAAGAAATTACCGGCTACCTGAAAAAGACCGGAATCGCCATGGGAACGTTGATGGTCGCTTTGATAAGAAAGTATGGTCCCAAAGTCGGCAAGGCGGTCTTCATGGCGATCAAGGCAACATTAAAGAAGTAATCATCTACGCTTTAATTGAGATGCCATAGAGACGCATTGCTTGCGGTGTCACGTGGCTGTTGTTCTCATTTCATGGGAAATGAGGGTGAAAAATCAATGTTTCGAGAGGTGGCACCATGGACGCTGGCAAGAAAATCCTGCTGGACTTATTTACCGGTTCGCTTCGGTTCGTGGTTCCGGTGTATCAGCGCAGATACTCATGGGGCGAGGCGCAGTGCCGGCAATTGTGGGCCGACATTGTAACGGCTGGCAGGCATCCTGACAGAACCCATTTCATCGGATCGATCGTATGGATGCAGGAAGGCGGCATCGGCCCGGATGGTGTCAGCCGGTGTCTGCTCATCGATGGCCAGCAGCGCCTCACCTCGGTGACCCTGCTGCTTATCGCACTGGCCGAATATGCTCGCGAACACCCTGAGAACCTGCGATTCTCCACAGACATGCTCATCGACCGTGGCTATCTGGTCGACAAGTATGCGACTGGTGAAGGCCGCTACAAGCTGACGCTTTCCGACGACGACCGGGACGCGTTGCAACGTCTGTGCGACCATGCGGTCGACCCCAACTGAATATTTGATTCGTTGTGGTCCGTTGTTATTGCGGTTGGGGGCCATTACGGGTTTTGGCGGTTATTGCGTTTCAGGGCCATGGTTATTGCGCTTTGAGGACATGGCTGGTTAGGCTCCTTTCACCATGCGAGGGACGTGTGGTGAAAGGAGCTGCCGGCAATGGTACGGAAAATACAGGCGAAACTGGTCCTGCGTTTGCATGGCCAGGGGTTATCGGGACGCGCGATCGCAAGGTCCCAAGGCATGTCGCGCCGGAGCGTGGCCGATGTGCTGGACGCGGCGAAGGCCGCCGGCATCGGCTGGGATGACGTCGCCAACAGGCCGGACGACGAGGTATACGCGCTGCTGTTCCCCGGGCGCGGGGAACGTGGGAGCGTGTAGGAGCAACCCGACTGGGGCAAGGTCCACCGGGAGTTGGCCCGTGTCGGCGTGACGTTGAGGATTCTGCACGGCGAGTATGTGGACGAATGCCGGCAGTCGGGTAGGCCCCATAGGGGTTATGACAGGTTCTGCAGGCTGTACGCCGCGTACGTGGTGAGACTCGGCGTGACAAGCAGGGTGGGGCATAAGGCCGGCCGCACCATCGAGGTCGACTGGGCCGGCAAAACCATGCACATCGTCGATTGTATTTAGTCAAGTCGGTGTTTTGGGTTTGGTCATGTAGTTTTTTCGGGTTTGGTCATGGGGCGTGCCGGCCGGGTTGGTTGGTTATTGGGGTTGGTTTTTGCCGAACATGAGCGCCTCGCCGATGCGGTGGCTGGGGCCGGTGAATTCGATGAGCCGTTCGTGGTGGACGATGCGGTCGATGATCGCGGCGGCGAGTTTGTCGTCGGCGAAGATCGTCCCCCATTTGCTGAACTCGATGTTCGTGGTGAAGATGATGCTGCGCCGCTCGTAGCTGCCGGCGATGATCTGGTAGAGGAGGCGGGCCCCGTCGATGTCGAAGGGCACGTAGCCGAACTCGTCGAGGATGATCAGGTCGGCACGGGCGAGGTCTTTGAGCAGGTTGTCGAGGGCGCCGTCGCGTTTGGCCTTGCCGAGCTGGAGCACGAGCTCCGCGGTCTGCCGGAACCTCACGCTCCTGCCCCGTTCGACGGCGAGCATGCCCAGGGCGGTGGCCAGGTGGGTCTTTCCGCGTCCCGTCTTGCCGTAGAACACGAGGTCCTGCGCCTTGGCCGCGAAATCGAGGCCGGTCAGCTGCTCCTTGGTGTATCCGTCGGGCAGGCGCACGTTCGCGAAGTCGTAGCCGTCGAGGCTTTTGGGCACCGGGAACCGGGCCTGGCGCATGAGCCTTGCCCGTTTGGAGGCCTCCCTGTTGGCCAGTTCCGTGGCGAGCATGCGGTCGATGGCGTCCAGTTGGCGGGGCGTGGCCCATTCGAGCGTTTCGTCGATGGTGGCCTGCGAGATGAACAGGCTCCTCGCCCGCTCGCGCAGCGGGCCGGGGTCGGTCCGTCCGTTCTTCTGGTTCACTCGTCCTCCTTGGTGTAGGCGATGTCGTATTCGCTCAGGTCCACGGGGTCGTCGTAGGCCACGGGTCCCAGGCCCGAGGCGTGGCGTGCCGCGGCCAGACATACCCCGGCCCGGTCCGTGCCTC
>ENA-OPCI01001589-OPCI01001589.1-human-gut-metagenome-genome-assembly--contig:-NODE-1589-length-12625-cov-9.067940_pt1 | contig 12625 bp, 13 predicted proteins | sample MGYA00241564_ERZ501479 | MGnify/ENA primary metagenome ERZ501479 (study PRJEB25962, sample SAMEA2042630) | human gut metagenome | biome: human gut; feature: human-associated habitat; material: faeces...
TGCACATTCAGTACCAGAGGTATCCTGCTGGGGTGGCTCATGCGATTTTCAAGGTACGATGTGACTTTGTAAGGAATCGGGGAATTTCATCAGTGATACCGTAGCGAATTGGCTTACTTTTGAAAACACTTCCTATACCCTATACAAACTTAAAGGGGGCTTTTTAAACCGGGTCTTCCGAAGATTCAAAGAAAATTCATTTTTTCAACATTCCCCTCTACCTATAACAATCTAAAATGGGTGTTTGGCAACCAGATTTTCAAATTTTGTTGAACTGACTAATTTTAGAATATTGATTTTGTTTATTTTCCACTCATAAAACTAGAGGAAAGCCGTTTCACAAAAGATTTTGAAAGCCCCTACACTAATAGGAATTCGCAGAGCTGTTTTGGAATACAGTTTTGAAAATCTCACAATTTTGGGCAAAAAGAAAAACGGCAAAGTTCAAAATCGAACTTTACCGTCATTTAAAGAGATGGCTTATAAAGCAAAAATACTGCGGCAGACAGGTGTCATGCCTGCTCATCGTGGACATATTGCCATTTTAACGTTGTGTAACTGTTATCGATGTTCCTACACGGGCAACCTTGACACATCCGTGTCAGGACGATTTACTGAACGCTTTCTTCATCTTTTCTTTCGCTTCATCCGACACATCGATCAGTCCAAACCGATAGAACATCCCGTAGATGTAAGTCACTCCCCGGATATCGCCCAGAGCTTTCGGTCGTTCAACTACTTCTCCTACCTGTTTAATATTGCCCAGAGCCAGCAGAACAGAACTCCACGCCAGACTTTTACTGTTTTCTCTACGATCGATCCACAGTTCCTTTGTGTATTGCCCATTCCGGCCCTTTCGTATTTCATAGGTAAAGGGTAACCCCGAGTACGTTTTGAAACGCACACCATTATAAAGAAGAACCACCTCCCACAGATGCTCTTCTGTCGGCTCGGTTCTCAGTTTTCTTACTGCTCTGTATCTCCGCTGCCGCTCTGCTCCTACGCTGATTTTCTCTTTATCTGCTGTGCTTGGGAAGTACACGCCTTTTTCATAGGGCAGGTACGATGTAACGGAGGCTTTGGAGAGTTGAAGAGTGTTTGCGGTTGAGAATATAGCTTCTTTATAGTTCTGTGTTTCCCGATACTCCTCAAAAGTATCCTGTACCTTCTCCGCCACTTCCGATTCATACACACCGGCTGTGATGAGCAGCTTTCTTACTTTGATGGGGTTTAGAGCCAGCGCATCTGCGATTGATTGGAGGGAGCAGTCCTCCTCATAGAGCGTCACAGCAGCATCCATCTGCTCTTTCAGATTCTTCCCGGCATCGTACTCCGGCTTCAGCTTCTTCCGGCCACCACCAGGCTTCCGGGGTCTATATGCTCTTTTCTCTCCCATAATTATTCGTGCAGTTCCAGCGGTAGTCCATCCGGGTCGTGGAAGAAAGTCATCTTCTTTCCGGTATAATCGTCAATCCGGATTAGCTCACATTCAATTCCTATCTCCGCCAACTCATTCACTGTCTGTTCCACGCTATCAACGCAGAACGCAAGATGGCGCAGACCACATGCTTCTGGACGGTTCACACGCTTCGGAGGATTTTCCTCAGCAAAAATCTCCAGCTCTGTGTGTTCATTGACACGAAGATCCATCTTCCAGTCCTTACGCTCTGGGCGATAGTTTTCTCTGATGACAGAAAATCCCAGTTTGTTCACATAGAACTCCTTTGCGGCTTCGTAGCCAGATACGATGATTGCGATGTGGTGTATTTTTGATAAATTCATTTTTTTCACGCTCCATTTCTTTTATTTCTATTCAGTCTTTATTTCCATCACAAACTATATGTCAACCATCAAAAATTACCGTGTGAACTTCTGGAGTTCAGTTTGTCCACACGGCATTTATTTTTTTCTTGGGTTCTTGTTTATTTCAGCTTTTTCAGAATCTCGTCTGCACTCATCCCGCTTGCCAGCAGCTTCTTCAGCACAGCCTCCGCTTCGGTCTTCTTAGCTTCTTCAGCTGCTTTAGCATCTGCCTTTGCCTTCTTCGCTTCTAGCATTGCCACTTCTTTTTCGGTCTTCTTCAAAGCAGACTTCTTCTCTTTCAGAGTGTTTTTCTGCTCCTCAATTGCCTTCTGGATGGATGCGATCTCAGCTGTGAGCGCTTCCTTTGCGGACTGCTTTTCCGCAATCTGCGTTGCAAAATCGGCAGTCACAGTTTTGGGCTTATTTTTGCTACCTTTCGTTCTGGGCATAATCAATCAGCCTTTCTTTATTAATTTATCTTTTTCCCCTCATCATCGTCATATAAATCATACGGCGAGTCAAATTTAGAAGGACGGATGCGATGTTCTAACCCATCTAATATAAATAACTTGCTCTCAGTTTCTGGAAAGCTATTTTCCTCATTGGTATCAACGATATACAGCTTTCTTGTATAAAGCATCTCCACACAAAACAAAGCTGCCATTGCATTAAGAGCATTTTTTAGTGACGCTTCCTTGTAGTTTGTAATTCTATCATGCTTTATAGAATTGTAGGCTTTCCAAAATGCAAGTGTTTCTCCTGGAGCAGTGTTGTTCCATCCATCGAACGGTGTGAGCCGAACATCACCAGCTATCACTTTGGTCGCAGTAATATTATTGTAATTTGATGTGTAATAGCTATAATAATCACTAATTGATGTGCGGTCCACACTTTGCAAACCGCATATCTCTCGTGACACATTATCAAATTCAGATCCAATCTGGAGAATAAGCTTTTCAATTCTTCTTGAATACGTAGAATAATTAGCACTATCAAGTTCTACATATTCAAGCACTGTACGGAATTCACTTTCCAGCCAGAGATAGTGCTGCCAGAAGTTAAGCTCGAATTCTTTTTTCGTCACTCTAGTATCCCTTTCCAGAAATAATTCTTTATTTATACCTTACCTTTGCATTCTTCGCCGATCATAATAGATCGTTGCCTGCCGCTCACCACGGAGAGGTGTGTGATATTATTACGAGCAGTGTAGGGAGCTACTGCTCCCAGTATATCACAATTTCATCCAGTTTTACAGACGCTTTCTTGCCTTCATGATTCCGCAGTACATTAAACCGCCTAGCACTCCGCCGACTGTGTTATAGAAGATATCTGATAGCTGGAATGTTCCCAAGCGAAGCAATAATTGTAGCATCTCAATGCTTACTGAAAAGCTGAACGCTATCTTTCCACTTTGCCACAGTATCTTCTTCCAGCCGTGACCCACCTTCTCTTGGAACGTCCACGCCACTACTGCTGAAAACGGCACCATCATGATCACGTTCTCGATGCACTCGGTTGTTAATGTTCTCTCCCCGTTCACTGTTTCCCAGATGCCCCAGCCACCCTTTATGGACAGTGGATTCAGCCACAAGTTTCGGTTCAGCAGGGTGCGGAACAGGATCATTGAAGTTATGAACGCTAATGCAAACAGCTTTCTGAACTTGCTACTCCGTTTGAACTCCTGCCACCATGTTACTATCGCAGCTTTCCATCCCTTGCCGGCATTGGTAGAGTGATAAGCATACAGGTAGAAAAACATGGCGAAGAAAGAGATAGTAAGATTGAGAAGCCGAACGGCTGGTAGAGAGCTGTTAAGATATTGGTAATAATCTTAGTTAATACTTTGATCATTCCACCGTCACGCTCTTCGCAAGGTTTCTCGGCTTATCTACATCCAGACCCTTTGCGACGGACACATAGTAGCCCAGCAACTGCAACGGAATCACAGCAAGACTGCCAACAAAGTGCTCATCTACCTTCGGCACATAGACAGTGAAGTTTACTTGATCTTCAGTCTCGTACTTTCCGTAGGTGGTAAGCCCCATCAGATATGCGCCACGGCTCTTACACTCTAACATATTGCTGATGGTCTTTTCATACAGCTCGCTCTGAGTCAACACTCCGATGACCAGTGTTCCCTGTTCGATCAGACTGATCGTACCGTGCTTCAGCTCGCCCGCAGCGTATGCTTCGGAGTGAATATAGCTGATTTCTTTCAGCTTCAAGCTGCCTTCCAAGCAAACTGCATAATCAATGCCACGGCCTACGAAGAACACATCATGCGCATTGGCGTACTTTGCCGCGAACCACTGGATACGCTCTTTGTCCTCCAGAGCCTTCTGCATCTTCGCCGGGAGAGTCTGCAGTTCAGAGATATAATAGCTGTACTGTTCTTCCGTGATCTTTTCTCTGACTTTTGCGAACTGAACAGCTAAGCAGTACATGGCTACAAGCTGTGCGCTGTATGCCTTGGTCGTAGCAACAGAGATTTCAGGACCGGCAAGCGTGTAGAACACTTTATCTGCTTCACGGGCGATACTGCTACCTACCACATTGACGATCGCCATTGTGGTGATGCCCTTCTCTTTTGCAAGACGCAGTGCTGCCAGTGTATCTGCCGTCTCACCAGACTGGCTGACAACGATCACCAGTGCTTTCTGATTAAGCGGCATCTTCCGATAACGGAACTCAGATGCAAGCTCCACTCGCACCGGGATGTCTGCCATATCTTCCAGCACATACTGAGCAGCCATGCCAACATGCCATGCAGAGCCGCAGGCAACGATATAAATCTGCTCAAAGTTCTTGATCTCATCCTCGGTGATCTCCACGCTGGACAGGTCAATCACATCATTCTTGATTACGGAATTCAGAGTATCCTGAACAGCTTTCGGCTGCTCATGAATCTCTTTCATCATGAAATGCTCAAAGCCGCCCTTTTCAGCTGCTTCTGCATCCCACTTGATCTCAGTGGTCTGCTTTTCGATTTCATCGCCGTTCAGGTCATAGAAATGTGCCTCGCCCGGAGTCAGCTTTGCGAACTCAAGGTTTCCGATATAATACACATTGCAAGTGTATTTCAGAATTGCCGGAACATCCGAAGCCACATAGGTTTCACCGTCCGCAATGCCGATGATCATCGGGCTGTCCTTACGAGCCACCCAGATCTCACCGGGATAGTCACGGAACATCAGTTCAAGGGCATAGGAACCACGGACACGCACCATCGTCTTTGCAATGGCATCGATTGGGCCGAGGTTATACTTCTTATAATAGTAGTCCACCAGTTTGATGACCACTTCAGTATCCGTCTGACTATAGAATGTATAACCGTGCTTCAGCAGCTTTTCTTTCAGTTCGGTATAGTTCTCGATGATTCCGTTATGCACACCGACAACCTCAGATTCTACTGCACCAGAACCAGAACGGGTGCAGTTACCGGAAACATGAGGATGCGCATTAGTCTGGCTCGGCTCACCGTGAGTAGCCCAACGGGTATGGCCGATACCACAGGTTCCTTTCAAAGCATTGCCGTTATCCGTTTTCTCCATTAAGTTGGACAGGCGGCCTTTTGCTTTCACGACCTGCGCCAGATTCTCTCCGTCACGGACAGCCAGTCCAGCCGAGTCATATCCTCTATATTCCAGTTTTGACAGACCATCCAGCAGGATCGGTGCTGCCTGTCGATTTCCTGTAAAACCAACGATTCCGCACATAGGTTTTACCCCTCCTAATATTCATTTTTCTATGATACTTTTCCACTTATACAAAACGACTCCGGACACTGCCAGAGTCGTCATTGACTTTACGCCTTATATCCCTTTTCGCCGATTACATTGACCACTTCGTCAACATACTTCTGGCAGGTGTCGTGGTCAGGTGCTTCCACCATAACACGAACAACCGGCTCAGTGCCGGACTCACGAACCAGAATACGACCAGTATCGCCCAGAGCTTCTGCAACGGCCTTGACTGCCTCCTGCACCGCCGGGTCGTTCTGTGCAGTCTTCTTATCCGTTACGCGAACATTCTCCAGCACCTGCGGATAGATCTTCAGCGGTGCAGCCAGTTCACTCATTGGCTTTTTCTTTGCCAGCATGACTTCCATCATCTTCAGACTGGTCAGGATGCCATCACCGGTACTGGCGTACTTTGAGAAAATGATATGACCGCTCTGCTCACCACCAATACGACAGCCGTTCTTGGCCATATACTCGTAGACATACTTGTCACCAACAGCGGTCTTAGCATAGCCGATACCCTTTTCGTCAAAGGCTTTGTACAGACCAAAGTTGGACATAACAGTCGTAACCACAGTGTTGGTCAGCAGCTTGCCACGCTCTTTCATGTAGCAGCCATAGATATACAGGATATGGTCGCCAGTGATGACATTGCCCTTTTCGTCCACACACAGGCAGCGGTCGGCATCACCATCGTAAGCAAAACCAACATCCAAGCCCTTCTCCACAACAAACTTCTGAAGGCCCTCGATATGGGTTGAACCTGCATTGTTATTGATGTTCAGACCATTCGGATTATTATTGATGACATAGGTATCTGCGCCAAGCGCATCGAACACGGACTTTGCGATATTCCAGGAGCTACCATTGGCGCAATCCAAACCGACCTTGACACCCTTAAAGGAGTAGATGCCCAGCGAGATCAGGTAGCCCATATAGCGGTTGCGACCTGCCACATAGTCCACAGTGCAGCCGATGTGCTCACGATGAGCAAAGGGCAGCTCTGGCCAGTCCTTATCAAAGACATGGAGTTTGCCATCGATGTAGTCCTCCACCAGCAGCAGAGTTTCCTCAGGCATTTTCTCGCCGTAGCAGTCGATTAGCTTGATGCCATTGTCGTAGTACGGATTGTGACTGGCGGAGATCATAATGCCGCAATCAAAGTCATCCACGCGAGCGATGTACGCCACGGACGGGGTCGTGGTGACATGGAGTAGATAAGCATCTGCACCAGAAGCAGTCAACCCAGCCACAAGGCTGTACTCGAACATGTACGAGCTGCGGCGGGTATCCTTGCCGATGACAATGCGAGCCGAATCGGTGTCACCATTGCGCTCACGGAGAGCGTTATAATACCAGCCGAGGAAACGTCCTACCTTGTAGGCGTGGTCAGCTGTTAAAGTAATTCCGGCTTCACCACGGAAGCCATCTGTTCCAAAGTATTTAGACATGAATTTATTATCCTTTATTTAACTGTATTATATTTATTCAAATTATAATTCAAGTGAATTCATAACAGCATTTTTATTCTTGCTGTCTCAACATTATAATATTAAACTTTTTTCTCCTCAACTTTTAAATTTTCGATATATTTTTTAGCATCCTTCATAAAGCTGACCGCAATCATCACGATTACCGCCCCAATCGGGAATGCCGCCACAATACTCACTGACTGAAGATTGTTCATGGAGCTTTCTGCAAACAGCAAAGCAATCGGAAGTAAAATCAACAGAATACACCACATCAGCTGAATTCCCTTATTCGGTTGTTCGCCATCCTCCAGTGTATGATAGCTATAGCAAGATGCTGTCAAAGCAATCGAATCAAAAGAAGTCGCATAGAAAGCGATCATCGTCAGCAACACAACTACCATGATAACAGGTGCACCCGGCATTGTTTTGATGATAGACACAATCATGCCATACAGATCTCCGCTTTCCAGATACTGTGCAATAAAGTCAGCCTTTCCAGTGACTTGCATTCCCATAGAATAGTTACCAAGTACAACAAAACTTGTCAATGTGGAGCCAACACCAAATACATAGCCACCAAGGATTGTCTGACGTACTGTTCTGCCACGAGAAATGCTGCCGATAAAGAACGGAGCAGCCACGCACCAGACCATCCAGTAAGCCCAATAGTAAATCGTCCAGTTCTGCGGAAAATTCGATGTCTTCTATCTCGTTCTCATCCATGTCGCGGTCCAACCGGTCGCGCCACAGATACTTGCGTGTCTCGTGTACGATGATGCCGCTGAGGCAGAGCAGGGATACAAGGTTAGGTATTGCCATTAGGGCGTTCATACAGTCGGCGATGTTCCACACCATCTCCAGTCCGATGACACTGCCCGCAAAGATGCTGACGATGTAGAGCACACGGTAGGTCAGCATCCAGCGCTTGCCCTTGAGATACTCCACGCAGCGCTCGCCATAATAGCTCCAACCTAAGGTGGTACTGAAAGCAAAAGTGTTGGAGCCAGTTTTGTCAATTGTATTTTTTCTTTCATGATCATTTTCCCTTTCCTTTAAGTCCTGTAAATCCCGTCATCCATCCGCAGCACCACAGAGGACTTTAACTTTTCCGATTCACACTCAAACGGCTCCACACACCACAGATCCTATGCACAGAGAAATCCTAATCTTCTCATCTTTGTGCCAACCGATATCTGCATTGCATAGAGCCTTATATCTACACATAGCTTTTTTTATTCATACAATTAATTTATACATTAAAACAACTACCGCCAATAAACTCCCTCAGAAGCGAATTAAACGGAACACCCTCACTGGGCACCGGCACAAAATAATCCAGGAACTTCAAAAGCCGCTTCGCCTCCTGATACTCCGGTTCACTCTTGTCAATTCCAAAAAGCAGCGGTTCCGCATAAACCTTCAGGCAGGCAAGCTCATACACAAGAGCTGAATTAAACATCACATCTGCTTCCTCCTGGAACGGAAAAATATTCTGCTCCTCGCCTCTCCGTACAGAAGGCCACCTTGCAATGGTATCCTTTGCGGAAGTTCCACGTGTACGTGCATCACGGACAATTCGGCGTATCAGTCTTCCATCCGTTGTGGGGATCCGGTTATGCTCATCAATGTTCAGCTGTGTCAACGCACTGATATAGATCTTAAACTTACTCTCTTTTGGAAGGGCATAACTCAGCTTGTCATTAAGCCCGTGAATGCCTTCGATAACCAGGATATCATCTTTTCCAAGCTGAAGCTGGTCTCCCCGGTATTCCCTGCATCCGGTCTTGAAATTAAATGTAGGAAGATCCACGGTTTTTCCCGAAAGAAGATTCAGCATATCTTCATTAAACTGCTTCGTATCAATGGCTTCCAGACACTCATAATTCTTTTCTCCGAATTCATCCAACGGCGTATGTTCACGATCCACAAAATAGTTATCCACAGCAATGGGATGCGGCTTCAGACCATGAGCAGAAAGCTGAATAGATAATCTGTGAGAAAAACTGGTCTTTCCGGAAGAAGACGGTCCGGCAATCAGTACCAGTTTCACCCGGTTGCCGTTTTCGCCACGATGAAAAATGGTATCGGCAATCTGGGCTATCTTCTTTTCCTGCAATGCCTCAGCAACGTTAATCAAATCTGTTGCATGGCCTTCTTCGCAAGCGAGGTTGAAATCGCCTGCATTGTTGAGTCCCATGATATAGCTCCAATTCAGATATTCTTTAAAGACGTCCAACATCTTTTCCTGCTTTACAACGTCTTCCAGCACTTCGGGATTCTCGCGGCTGGGAATACGCAGCAATAGTCCATCGTAATACTTCACGATGTCAAACAGTTTAAGATAGCCGGTGCTAGGCAACAGGTTGCCATAATAGTAATCGACCGTATCGCCCAACGTATAATAATAGGTATAGAGGGAACCGGAAGTTTCGAGCAACCGGACTTTATCATTCATACCCCGTTCGCTGAAAATGCGTACAGCTTCGGCTGTATGGCATTCGATACGATGATAGGGTATATTTTCTGCAATAATCTCCTGCATACGTTGCTTGATGCGTTTTACATCCTCCAATTCAATGGGACGCCCGATACGCAGATTACAGAAATAACCTTTCGAAACGGGATGTTCTACAAACAGCTTGCCCTCGGGAAACAATTCCGTGACCGCCTTAAACAGTACAAAACAGAGCGAACGGACATAGGTACGCATACCGGACTGGTCTCTCACGTCCAGAAACTCTATATCCTTATTATTATATACCCTAAAATTAAGTCCCTCAGAGCGGTTATTGACTTTAGCACTAACCACTTGATAAGGAAAATTAAGATTAAAACCGTAATAAATATCCAAAAGTGAGCTCCCGATGGGGAATTCTTTAGAAATATTGTTATTTTTGCAACATATTTGTAACATCTGTTTCATCGAGTTCGTTAAAAGGTGAATAATTTGGGACTAATATACTTATAATCAGACTGAGAACAAATAACCATTAACAATATTATAGATGGAATATTCTTTTTATGATTTTTTAAAGCTCATAGGTTCATTAGGGCTCTTCCTGTACGGAATGAAGATAATGAGTGAGGGCTTGCAAAAGGTCGCGGGTGACAGACTACGAAGTATCTTGACGGCAATGACTACCAACAGGGTAACGGGAGTTTTAACAGGTGTGTTAATCACAGCCCTTATCCAATCTTCTTCAGCAACGACGGTAATGGTCGTGAGTTTCGTGAATGCCGGGTTACTCACTCTCGCTGAATCTATCAGTGTCATCATGGGTGCCAATATCGGTACTACGGTCACTGCCTGGATTATCTCAATTTTCGGATTTAAGGTTGATATGGCCGCATTTGCCCTTCCTCTTCTGGCCATTGCCCTTCCGCTCATCTTCTCCGGCAAAAGCAACCGTAAGTCTGTCGGTGAATTCATTTTCGGTTTTTCTTTCCTCTTCATGGGACTTTCTTACCTGAAAGCGAATGCTCCCGACCTGAATGCCAACCCGGAAATGCTTGCCTTTGTACAGAACTACACGGACATGGGATTCTTCTCTATCCTCCTGTTCTTATTCATCGGTACGATACTGACTATGATTGTGCAGGCTTCAGCCGCGACAATGGCAATCACACTGATTATGTGTGCCAACGGCTGGATCAGCCTGGAGCTGGGAGCAGCCCTCGTACTGGGAGAAAATATCGGAACTACGATCACCGCCAATCTTGCCGCATTAACAGCCAACACACAGGCTAAACGGGCAGCATTGGCGCATTTTGTTTTTAATGTGTTCGGTGTTATCTGGGTATTGATTATCTTCCACCCGTTCATGCAGTTGGTTAACTGGGTAGTAGATACTTTCTTCCAGACAAGTAATCCGGAAGTTGCTATCTCTTACAAACTGTCCGCCTTCCACTCTATTTTCAATATCTGCAACGTATGTATCCTGATATGGGGTGTGAAGTTAATTGAACGTACCGTATGCGCTTTAATCCACCCGAAGGAAGAAGACGAAGAACCAAGACTGCGGTTCATTACAGGCGGTATGCTTTCTACGGCAGAACTTTCCATCCTTCAGGCACGTAAGGAAATTCATTTATTCGCTGAACGTACCCACCGTATGTTCGGCATGGTGCAAGATTTGCTGCATACGGAAAAGGATGATGATTTCAATAAGTTGTTCAGCCGGATAGAGAAATACGAGAATATCAGCGACAACATGGAACTGGAGATAGCCAACTACCTGAATCAAGTATCAGAGGGTCGTTTGAGTTCTGAAAGTAAGTTACAGATACGCGCCATGTTGCGTGAAGTGACGGAAATTGAAAGTATCGGGGACAGTTGTTACAACTTGGCACGTACGATTAACCGGAAACGCCAGACAAATCAAGACTTCACCGAAAAGCAATATGAGCATATCCATTTTATGATGAAGCTGACGAACGACGCTCTTGCACAAATGATTGTGGTAGTAGAGAAACCGGAACATCAGAGTATTGATATCAACAAGTCTTTCAATATCGAAAACGAAATCAATAATTACCGCAACCAATTGAAGAATCAGAACATCTTGGATGTAAACAACAAGGAATATGATTATCAAATGGGAGTTTACTATATGGATATTATCGCCGAATGTGAGAAACTGGGTGATTATATAGTAAATGTGGTAGAAGCCAGCAGTGATGTAAAAGAAAAGAAAGCTTCCTAAATAGGAGAAATAAAGAATAGAAAAAGGAGAAGCAGTTATGTACTAATGCATCTGCTTCTCCTTTTTCTTTATCAATTATTTTGTATTTACTCACTATTTATTATAGATATAGGATTCTGCCAGTCGCCAGAATAAAGTAGATTCCGGGACGGTAGTTGTCCGAAGTACCTTTTGCGAACTGCCTTCCGAGGGATTGATATTAGCAAAAATATTCCACCCTTTATTAAAGGAACACTCGCTATAATAATAAGATTTATCACTGCCGGTCAATATGAAGGGGCGGTCGGCATACTGATAACTCACCAATGTTGCTTTTTCCGCAGACGTTCCCTTGCCGGACCAATTGGAAAGTGCTATTCGTCCTACCCTCGTATCGCCATTAAAAACAAAAAAGTCTCCCAATGTTGCTACCAGCGCATCACCGTCATTTGAGGTTCCAGTCCAATAACCAGCCATATCACCATTCCGCCGATCTACTTTCTGAAGTCTTTCCGAAGGGAAAGTAGCAGGAAGTGTCATTACAATTTGCCCGTTTTCATAAGGGAATATAAGAGTTTCAATCACTTGCCAGTCCAAGCCGGTCACTTTTACCTCCACCCGGTCGAATGTAAAATTTTTCGGCATATTCTGTATGTCTTTGACTATTATCGTACTATAATCAGGAACATCAGGAGCAGGTAGTTCTTCTTCATTCTCATTATCACTACAACCAGCTATTAAAAGCCCGAACATCAACAAAAAAGAGATAACAGGATATAAGAGGAAGTTAGAACTGGTAGTTGCCTTGTTATGCATAATTCTATATTTTTGCATCAAAGATACTACATTTATAATCAGCATTACATTTTTATTCAAAAAATAAAAATAGAAGGTGTGTCGTAATACACGATGCGCCTTCTTTTTTTTT
>ENA-OPCI01001595-OPCI01001595.1-human-gut-metagenome-genome-assembly--contig:-NODE-1595-length-12567-cov-3.267743_pt1 | contig 12567 bp, 17 predicted proteins | sample MGYA00241564_ERZ501479 | MGnify/ENA primary metagenome ERZ501479 (study PRJEB25962, sample SAMEA2042630) | human gut metagenome | biome: human gut; feature: human-associated habitat; material: faeces...
TTATTTCACAACCATTATTCAAACTCAATAACACTAGGCCGCTTTTTCGTGTTACCGTGTATTAAATAAAATAAGAGAGGCGGGCTTTTATTAAATATACCACGTTGTATTATTATTTGCAATAGTTCCAAGCATCACTCTAACATCACGGGAATGAATCGTATTATTTATTGCAGTGATGTTAATCAGGTATATACTCTATCACATCACTGATGCCGCAATTAAGAGCTTTACATATTCTATCTATCTGTTTCAGATTGACTGGCTCGTTCTTTTCCATAGAAGCCATAGTCCCATAACTTAATCCGGTTGCGTCTTTTAGATCTCCCTTATTCATACCTCTATCAAGAAGCGTGTGCCAAAGCGGATTGTACGATATCATAATACACCAACTTTCTGTTGACTTATTTTTTTCTTCCTGCTATTATTTTCTTAGGTACCGAGCGGAAGCAGGAAGTTTCGGAGTCCGCTCGGTGTCTATTCGCTTAGTTCTTAATTATTTTCTTTTAAAATGGAGAGGTTCTTGATTTTTTCAAGTGCCTCTTCTTTATTTTTACTGTTCTCGATGATCAACACGACCATTTCCATAACGGTTTTAAATTCTAATGTAGTCATTATGTCTTTTTCCATTTCTCTAACTCCTTTCCTGCTATCTCCTTGCTACAATTATAGTTTATCACTATATCTTCATTTTGTCAACATTTTTCTTCATTATTTTAGAGATTTTCTTCAATAAACCATTGACATGTACGGTACATATGGTAATATACAAACATAAACAACAGAACAAACATTCGCATAGACGGTGCGAGGTTTGAGAGATAATAGGAGGAAAATGATATGTCAGAACTTTTAAAGAAACAGAACTACGGTGTTGAGGTTGAATTTACAGGTATTTCAAGAAAGATGGCTGCTGATGCAGTTGCAGAAATCATCGGAACTACAACAGCTTCCAGACCAGATCACACTTGCTACCAGACAAGAACAATTCAGGATTCACAGGGAAGAAAATGGAAGGTAATGCGAGACAGCTCAATCAATCCAATTCGTAAAGTTGGAACCGAGAACATGGACGAATACAGAGTTGAATTCGTAACACCGGTTCTAAAATACGAAGATCTTGATACATTGCAGGCAATCATTCGTAAATTCAGAGAAATCGGTGGAGTACCTCATGCTTCATGTGGTATCCATATCCATGTTGATGGAGCAAACCATGCAGCAACCTCTCTGCGCAGATTAGTAAACTTCATGTATAGTCGGCAGGAAATTATTTATGATGCCCTGTCAGTCGGAAGCAGAAAAAATCGTTGGTGTTTGCCAGTTTGTAAAAACCTGCTCGATACCATGAAAAAAGATAAGAACATCACAACCGATTCTGTCGAAAAGATCTGGTATAGCCCAGCAAACGATGGATATTGTGGTGGTATCGATCATCAGCATTATAACTCCACAAGATATCATGCACTGAATCTCCATAGCTTCTTCCAGAAAGGTACTGTTGAATTTAGACTTTTCAATAGCACGCTTCATGCAGGAAAAATTAAAGCATATGTTCAGTTTTGCCTTGCACTCTCTGCTTGGGCTATTGAATCCAATGATAAAGTAGTATTCCGTTCAATGAATGGATATACCGCTCAGAAAAAAATTACACTTATGTACAATATTTTGACTAACCGCCTTGGACTCTACGGAGATGAATTTAAGACCTGCAGACTTCACATGATGAAACAGCTCCGTGAAAACGCAAAAGCAGAACAGGTTGCTTAGTTATAAATCAGCTGACCTAACGGCTTTACGGGGAGAAAGGGAATGCCATGAGTTTATATGTAGCATACGGAAGCAATCTTAACGTGCAGCAAATGTCATACCGTTGTCCTGGAGCAACGGTCGCATTTACCGGATATCTGATAAATTGGAAATTACTTTACAGAGGAAGCCGCACAGGATCTTATGCAACCGTCAAAAGGCAAAAAGGAAGTAGGGTTCCTGTTGCTGTTTGGAATATCGATAGCAAAAATGAGAAGGCTCTTGATCTGTACGAGGGATATCCGAGATTTTATAAAAAGAGAAATGTATTTGTACAATTAAAAAACGGCACTAGAAAAAAGGCTATGATATACCTCTTGCCTGACTCAGCCACTGCGGGAAGGCCATCTAGCCGTTATGTTGGAACTGTATTGCAAGGTTACAAAGATATGGGATTTGATACAGATTATTTGTACGATTCATTGGATTATAATTTAAAAGAAGTAAAATAAAGAGGGGAAATCCCCTCTTTAATAAGAGGTAACCGTTGCAGCGGTTACCTCTTTCTGCCGGGTTTTTGAGTTCCCTGGCGAGTGTGGGTTATGGCTGATTCCTTGTTCGGTACCCTAACAATCAATTCATCCAGCTCACAATCCAGGGCTTCGCAAATCAAGTCGAGGTGTTCCAGATTCACCCTATCTGCAAGCTCGTGGTACAACTCGTTGATGGTGTTGGGTCTTATTCCGGTTGCCCTCGCCAAATCTGCCTGAGTAAGTCTCATCTCCCCAAGCTTTTTTGACAGTAAAATTTTAATCATGCCATTGCTCCTTCCGTTATAATTTAGCACCTCTTGATATATCGGAAGGACTTTTGTTAGATTATATCAAATACTGTTATAAACTGCGTGATATATTTTATACCCTGTAAGGCAATTTTTGAAGCAAACATATTATAAAAAGCACCTGTTTTGTTATTATTTGAATGTATTTGCATTCATGTGGTCAGCAATCTTTTTCCATGTATTCTGGCCACAGCAACCATCATCATCAATGCCAACATTCTTCTGGAATGTTTTAAGTGCCGTCTTGGTATTCTTTCCAAAATCTCCATCAACAGCAACTCCGAGTATTGCCTGCAGGCAACGCACTGCCGAACCTTCTGTTCCAGACTGCAGCACTGGAAGCTGAATGTTTAATTTTTCAGTCAGGCTAACTTTTGCTTTGCTTGATGAAGTGTCTTTTTTCTGTTCTGGATACACTGCTTTTCCGTTCCAGTCATAGATGGTGTAGCCCTGTTTCCACTCTTTCTTTGCATTCTCAAGGCTCTTGTACGCTCCGATCTGGCTTTTACTGTCTCCCCAGGTTTTCCGGATTCTGTAATATTTATCTACAGTTGTAGTTGCTGCCTTTGCGCCGATCAGCTGCTTGAAGCGGTTCCAGTCACCTTTTGCCCGGATTGCAGAAGGGCAATTCTTTGCGCACACATCATAGTGGGATACCACATGATCTGCGTCAATTCCAAACTTCTGCATCAACATCTTGCAGATTTCAACAGTGTTCCGAAATGCTTTATCATAATTATACCCTGCCTGCACGCACATCTCAATGCCGATAGAATTGTGGTTGTTGCAAATTCCGAAAAGACCACCACCATAGTTAACGCCGACATGCCATGCGCCTCGATTAAAAGGTGTAGCCTGATAAGCTTCGGTATCATCAACATATACATGGGCAGAGTAGCCGGAGAAGTTCCCGTCATGCTGAGCCTTAGCATGTGCCTTTGCGTTTGCTCCTTTTGCAAAGTTATCTGTATTATGGATAACGATGTATTTAGGCACCTGATTTGCATAGCTGTTGTTATTGCTGATTAAACTTGTGTTAAGATTCATTGTAACATCCTCCTTATTCACTTCTGGCATCGCGATTATCTTCGCCAGAATTTCCAATATCTTTGAGCCATAATTCTTCCCGGCAGCCCAGCCTCCGCCCTGTGGATTTTCCTGTATCCCAAGCCATTCAACATATGGGGCTATTCCTCTTTTCACATAACAGAAACGAGGATCCACGCATACACCGTACAGTTTTTCGTTAGATGCATATGCTTTAAGATGCTGGATTTGTGCCCGGATGCCGATCCATGGATGAGAGAACGAATTCCCTTTCATACCATTTTTTGTAACGCCGATTCCGGCAAAATTGTTCTGGTCCAATGTTACGGCAGAACCATTGAATGTGAAATTACCTGTTTCGAGGCAACTTTGCGCAAAGGCGATATCTCCCCTTACTCCTTCCGTTTTTCCTTCTGATATATAATATTCAACCATATCGATTACGGATTTAGGTACTGCCGGATTAACTTTCTGTATATATGACTGCATCTGCTGGACCGTAGCAACTGCAGTTCCCATTATATTCGTTTTCATAATATCCCCCTAAAAAAGGAAAGGGCTTAAGCCCCTTCCTTCTGTGAACCATTAATTTTTCCATCGTCTAAAAGATCTTTCACGCCGCAAAACCACACATCAATTATCTTAAGCAGCGCATCTTCCGACATAATAACCTGCAGCCACTTTGGCAGTAATCCTCTCGCCTGCTGAACAACCCATTTCAATTTCTGCTGTCCCGTTCCTGATTCTTTATACATATGTTCCGCTTTCAGGATCAGCTGGTATACCTGTTCACGGATACCTTCCAATCCTTTATGCTTGGCATACTGAAACGCAATAACCAAAGTCACTACAAGCAAAATTAACACCGCAACCAGTAATACCGGGAACGGAATCTGTTTTAAAAAGTTAAGTAATTCCATAAGTAATTCCTCCTAATCAATGCTGTATTTGGCCAGAACTTCTCTGTCCATTTCTTTTTTGTGTGCTTCTGCACGCTGAAGATTTTCAAATGCTTCTTCGAGCTCGCCATTATGCTCTCCTTTTACAATTGCATGATGTAGCCAAAAGAGCACGCGCCCCGTAGCATGTGTAATTTCTTCATCCGCTTTTCTCTGTTCAATTTTATACTTAATGCGTTCCTGCTCTCGTGCCTCCACTTCCATGAGCCTTCGCTCAATATAGTGACGAATCAGAGCAAAAAAAATGCCGGCAACACCTCCGCTGCCAAGCACAGATAGACAAAATGTTTCGAGCATTACTCTTCCCCTCCGAGTGCTTTTAAGAGCCGATCCAGATTACCTCCGATTAACCAATCCACCAGTTTTCGCATAAGAACCTCCTTTCGCCATTAATAGATGCCAATGTGTTGCGCCTAAAAGGTCTATCTCTCGCATGCACCATACCTTACCTCCATGAAAAAAGGGAACCTCTACGGTTCCCTCATGCTTACATACTCTTCCTTTACCTCTTCAATAATCCCTGCGTCAAGTCTTTCATCTTCGCTCGCTTCTACATTCAGCATATTTCGCAAATGAGAAAGTTCGGTTGCCAGGCTCTTGATGAACCTGCTCTGCCTCACTATGATTTCATCCTGCTTTTCAATCATATCTTCATAGAATTCCACAAGTTCTAAAACCTGGTTTTCATCCATCGTCGTTACCTCCACTTGTATCTTGGTTTTTCTTCACCAAATATCCAATACCTCAGATGATCATCCAATACAATAGCTAATAGAGATAGGATATACCATGCCACAGTAAAAGGAAGACATATCTGTCCAATTATATTAAAGGGCATATTGCTGTAATCCCATATTCCAAGCCCCAATACAATATTCAAAATGTATCCGGAAAGGAACTCAATTGCAGTTATCCCGGCAGCACAGATAAACATCTGTTTCCATATGAGCATATCCCATCCTAGAAATTCATTTATCGAACCACAAAACAAGAAGCAAAGCCCTCCAACCAGTACCATAGGCAGCGAGCTGTACCCTCGCCATATCAGTTCGATCATGTAGTAAATCGTACCTCCTATAGCGAAAAGCACAGCGTTTCCAATTCTTCCGCTTTCAGGTTGTATCCAGAGCTTTGTGCTTCCTGCAATAATCTCAGCTCGTCGATATTTCCATCAATAGACTGCAGTACTCGTGTGTTCTCCTTTGTAAGGCCAAGGATTCCAAATATTGTTTTTCCATTTTTTCTAAGTCCCCTGACCCCATTCCGGCTTTCATATCCAAAGGCACCATCGTGATACTCATTGATTAGATGCGCGGCCAGTTTATACAATCCCATTTTTATAAACCATTCAAGCTGCGGAAACTCCCTGTATCTGTTGATTGCCTTTGCATAATATATCTGTTCACTCGGTCTATTCTCCGCCAAAATTTCCAGTGCCGAGTATTTCATCGGAGTATCTTTCCATGCTTCCGGCAGGTTTCCGGGATATAAGGTGCAGTATGAACTTTCTCTGTATCCTTCATCTGTGCACCACCGTACAATACCAGTCTGTTTATACTCTCTGTATTCATAACTGCTGGTGCATGGCGTTCCGTTCGGTGCAAATTTGTAAAATGTCCTTACAATCTCAAATAATCCATCATTTGTCTTTCCATCCGGCTTTACTTCTCTGTATGCTGTAAAATACCGCCACAGGAACCCCTCTTCTCTTGGCTCAATAAATGAAACAATCCTCCTGTCACATATGCGTGCCGGCATCCTGCCTCTGGCTTTAATGGTGACCGGACTTCCACAAAGGGGGCATATCCCCTTCTCGTTATTTCTTAACCGAATTTTCGTTCTGTCTACCAGTGTCACCCCATTACAATGAGTGCAATGCACCAGAGCCTCATTCTTTGATCTTGTTGAGTAAATCAGATATCTGCTGAATGACATCGCTTTTTCCGATACCCATTTCTTGAAGTCTTCCGGAATTTCCTTGACTGTTCCCATGACTGTATCAATAGGATTTGTCTCCTTGGCATGTTTTTCATCCAGTCGCCGCTGTTTGACCATGTCCTGAAAACGTGTTACAGCTGTCCAGCCTTTAACATCTTTTTCTGTACTCCATTCTTTGAAAAATCCACGCATACGATCAATGTCTGCATCCGTCCAGAAAAACATGTTCGGGGTATATCTGTTCCCCTTATCTCTATCCCAGTGGTATTCATACAGGTGAATACATTCCATCCGATCAAAAGCTGCAGTCAGCCATTTCACTCTTTCAGAGGTCATATCCTGTGATATGTAATCATTCTTGGAGAAAAATGTTCTTAACTGAGCGCCCTTTTCTCCTTTCTTCAATTTGCCAATGGGATAGAATGTCACCATTAAAAGGTCTTTTTCTATATCTCTGGTTGTAACAATATGCGTTCCCGCAGCTCTTTCCGCAAACCTGACCATTTCATCAGAGGCTTCCTCTCTCGGAATCTTCGCCAATTTTCTCTTTTCCATGTGACAGCCTCCTACAGAAGATCGAACAATGACATCTGGCCAGACAGTTCGCTGCTTTTGGTACTGGTTTTTTCAGTTTTCCGCTGCTTGGAAGCAGCATCTTTTTTCACTGGCTTTTCAGAAATCTGAGGTTTATCTTTTGTTTCCTGTGATTTTTTCTCATTATCTGTGATTTTTTCGGTAGTTTTTGTTGGTGTAACCGGATTTTTTGTTATCACAGGCTTTTTACCTTTTTCCTTTTTAACAGGTTCCGGTTTTTCATATTTGTGGTAATAATCCTCTGCCCATTCATATACAACCTGGTCTTCAACTGCAGTGGATCTGCCATTCGACTGCTTTCTAGCCTGTTCAACGATATAACTAAAGCACTTGTTCCAGGTCTTTCCCTCCTGCATCACATCTTCAGCAAGCCCCTGATCCTCTTCGCATCTTTTCATCAGGTAAGTAATGACCGGATCCGCAAAGTTCTTCTGGGTTGCTTTTTTCTTTTCAGCTTCCAGTTTTTCTCTGGCTTTCTGCTTTACCGGCTTTGCATTTTCAGCTTCTGCCGCTTCAACTTCTTCTTTTGTCGGAGCCGGAATCCCGGAAACAATATCAGCAAGAGAGGCTTTTCCCATTGGAACTGTATCCTCTTCCTTTGATTCATCGTCTTCCTGGGCCTCTAATTTGCCCTCTGTCGGTTTCTCTTCCTGTTCCCCTATTGTTTCACTGCCTGCAACCGTTCCCGTCTCTAAACGGTCAGTATCAGCTTCAAGTTCCTGTTTTAACTGTTCTGACATTTGTATTCTCCTTTCTCGAAATCAAAATAAAAAGTAATCTTCCCAGGGTTGCGTTCTTCAATCGGAGTTATCGATGAGCCGCATATTTCTTTAAATATCTGAATCTGCCGTCTACAGTTCCATTCTCCCCTGAAATAAAACGGTGTGTACCAGAATTCCTGTCCTGGCTTTTCAACCGGCATCAGTGGATCTCCGCACACCGGATTGGATATCGTATTTGCAACAGCCACCCAGCCTGCGCACCCAAGAAGCGAAAGCTGTATGTAACACATCTGGGCAACTACCCTGTCTATGTCATTGGCAGTGAACAAAACCCGTGTCTGATAATTTATCTTTTTTCTGTGGAATATGTTTGCCGCTGCTACAAGAGTTGCTCCTGCTCCACACGCCGGATCATTGACAGATATCAAAAGGACCTCTTCCTGATATGGTATTGTGCTCCCAAGTTCGATTCTGGCTAGCCTTGTACGATCAATTCCCATTTCTTCCGCAGCGCCTTCTCGGCTGCTTAGACTCTCAGTTGACTTTGCCGCCTCATATCGTGCCTGGCAAAACATATTAGCCGCTGCTTTCGTAGCAAATTTCGACATTTTTCTCTCCTTCTATAAGCTGTATAATCAAGTTATGGTAATTAAATTGTGTACTCTGTATCGATATCCAGAGCCTTGCTGATTTTTTCAGCAAGTGCAGGTGCATACATTCTTCCATTTATGGTGGTTGTCACATAGTTCCTGCACATCCCAACTTCACCGCATAATTCCGTGACAGACATATCTCTGTCAATTAGGGTTTTCTTTACTTCTTTGCACCATGGAGACAGTTTTCGCTTCAAAATATCACCTCCGTTTTCAACAAATGTTTATTACATTTGTTGTTTACATTTGTTTGCGATTGCATTAAAATAATCAGAAAGGAGTTATCATGGATAATTGGATTGATAATCTCAGAAGAATTGGGCTTAAACGTTATGGTGACGAAAACCGCCGGATTCTTTCTGAATTATTAAGAAACGGTATTCCTGCCGGAAACACTGTTATGTCGGAAGCATCTGCTGAGGCTCTTATCATTGCTGTGGCGGCCATGATTGAAGAAAACAATAAAGCATTGCTCTCCGATTTATCGATGTAACTCTCTCTTTTTTTGTTTTGCATTAAACATTTGTTTATTACATTTTTAATATTAATCCCAATTTGTGAATTTGTCAACCATATTTTTCACATTTTGGGATTTTGGAGAATTGTATGATCACTCAGCGTATTTTATCATTGCTTGAAGAAAAGTCTTTGACAGCCACTGATTTATGTCGGGCTATCGGAATAAACACAAGCACTATGACCAACTGGAAGAACCGAGGGACTGATCCGCCCGCAAAAATGATAATCCCAATTTGTGAATTTTTAGGCGTGTCTAGCGACTATTTACTTACGGGCAAAGAAAGAAACTCAAAGCAAAACATTCTCTCTGAGGACTCCGAATGGTTAGCATTGATTCACCAACTTCCGCATGATGCGCAGTTGGAATTTCGAGGTGAATTGAAGGGGTACATAAAATGTTTAAAACGGCAGGAAACAGATACTGCCGAACCTCTTAAGAAAGCAAAATAATAAGCTTCGAGTGGTACCGAAGCAAAAGGGGGGAATGGCCATGAAAAGGAAAGTTATTGTGCTATTATGTGCCTGTTCACTGATTTTATCTCCGGCTCAGTTCATTTACGCTCAAGCTCAGCAACAGGAGCAAAATTCATTAGAATTAGATGGACAGAAATTTACAAATGAAGATGCGCTATGGGAATACTTGGAAAAGACATATCCCACCGTCACGAGCACAGATATTGAGTCAGGAGATTATACAGGGAAATATGCAATTATTACTTCAATTGCTCGCAACGTAGACGTCCAGCCGACTATTGATTATGTCACTTGTGATATGTACTTTCACTCCAGAGACAAAAAATATGTTTTGGATGGATTATGGTGTACTTTTTATGATGATGAAGATATGAAAAAAAATGGATGCGTTAGCGGCGCTGATTATTTGGCGTCTATGAAAAACGATGATGTAGTTGAAGCTTGCTACTATATTAATTCGGATAACTCTTATGGTGCAATGAATATGTTAGCTATTCGTAAAATCGGTGAAAATGATGGATCTGCAGAATTAAGCGAAAAACTTCAGGTTTGTTTTTATCCCAGTGTTCCGAATGACAAAACTGGCAGATGGCGGCTTGCAACAACTTCAACTACTACTCCCATTGTAGGCTATGCCTTGAACTACTATAAGGACTATTTTAAATCCGATGACGAAATACATGGTATTGTCAATAAAGAACTTGATCAAACTTACAGTCTTTCTATTGTTGCAGGACAATTGTATGTCGTTACTCATAAATATTTAGAGGGAGAAGAAAAAGATGCCTCTTTGCTTTTCGGTGGCGATGTTATTTCTCAGATATATATCGATCCTGATACAGGTATTGTTACTGTTGCTTAATTTAGAGGTTGCTTATGACAATTGGTGAACGAATAAAAGAATTGCGGGCTGAGGCTAATCTGCGTCAGTCCGAACTTGGAAAAGCAATAGGTTTTTCTGGCCAAGTAGTATCGAATGTCGAAAGAGGTTACTCTTTCCCGTCAACAGAATTTGTTAATCGCAGTGCTGCATGCTTCGGTGTGCCAGCAGATTACATTCTTGGCCGGACTACTTCAAGATATGCTGTTGCGGATCCGAAAGAAGTTTCCGCAGTGCAAGCAAGAACAAAAGCCCGTTTGGCTCAGTTGCAGATGAGCCTTCCGGACCTGATCAAAAAATCAACGCTGACAGAGGAAACCTGCTGTGACATTCTGGCCGGAAAGACTGTTCCTGGAATAGATGCCACTGCAAGCCTGTCAAAAGCCCTCGACACCTCTATGGATTACCTTGTGGGTAATTCTGAATACAGCTGTGCCATTGCTTCAGAAGACGAACAGGATATCATCCTGCGGTACCGTCAGTTATCCAAGAAGGGAAAACGTATCTTTTTGGGAATGATGGAGAAGATGGAAGAAGAAAAAACAGAATAGTATATTTAACTGGGGAACCGTTGGGGTGTTATGTCAGCCGCCGGACACTTTGGTGAAAGGAGGCTGGTGCTGATGGTTACATATGGTGATTTATTTACTTTTGTAATTATGCTTTGTGCAGTTGTAACTCTTGTTATCAATTTAATGCATAAAAAATAGCGCCCTCGTCCTGGTAAGATAAGGCGCTATTTTTAGCTATTGTTTTATCCGGCGGTCAGGTGTACGCTGACCAACGGCTCTCTTGTTAAGTACATTATATCTATATTCAACATTTTTGTCAAACATTTGTTGATTACATTTGTTTGACACATTTGTTTAGTAATGGAGGATTCAGATGCCGGCTTATAAGTATTTTACCAAAGATGGAAAGACAAAATGGTACGCCAACTTCTACTATGATGATTGGCTTGGCAAGCGTCAGCATAAATGCAAAAGGGGGTTTTCTACCAAAAAAGAGGCTGTAGAATGGGAACGTGACTTTCTGGCGCAGGGAGCCAAGGATCCAGATATCCTGTTTTCTGCTCTGATCAAGAATTACATGCAAGACTGCAGCTCCCGGTTGAAGCTGACCACTTTGGAAAACAAGCAGTATCTGATAGACATGAAACTGCTGCCATTCTTTAAAGATATGAAGATCGGTGACATTACTCCAATCGTGATTCATCGGTGGCAAGATGCCATGATTAATTACAGGGATGAAAAAGGAAATCCTTATTCTCAGACGTATCTGAAGACCATCAATAACCAGATGTCTGCTATCATGAATTATGCTGTCAAATACTATAAGCTCCGGAGCAATCCATGCCTTGCAGCTGGTGCGATCGGGAAAAGCAGTGCAGATGAAATGAACATCTGGACCAGAGAGCAATTTGACTACTTCCTTACCTTTGAAAAGAAAAGTGCGTACCGGATGGCGTTCAGCCTCATGTTCTATGGAGGACTCCGATCTGCAGAAGTTCTGGCTATTACTCCGGCGGATATCCTGCCGGACTGCTCCATATCAATTAACAAGAACTTTGTGGTTATAAAAGGCGAGCAATACTTCCAGACACCCAAAACCGAAAAGAGCAAACGTGTCGTGAACATTCCGCAATCTCTATATAAAGAGCTTCAGGATTATGTTGCCAGCATGGCTATAGAACCAGATGAGCGTATCTTCTATTTTCAGAAATCCGGTATGCGCTCAGAATTTAAACGTGCAACTGCCAGATCTGGTCTTCCGGAGATCAGGATCCATGATCTTCGCCATTCCCACGCAAGTATGCTGATTGACATGAAGTTTTCTATCAAAGAGATTTCGGACCGGCTTGGACATGAATCACCGGAAACAACCTGGAAAGTTTATGCTCATTTGTATCCAGGAAAAGACAGGAAGCTTGCTGACGCTCTCAATGAAGTAAGAGTCACAAATGATAATGCAGAAGATAAAAACGTATGAAACGTACAGTATCATATAATAACAAAAAATCCCCAAAAATAAGACACTTTCTCCCCATTAACATCACCGTAGCATCACGGGCAAAAATAAAATCCCGGAAACCCTTGTAAATAAAGGATTTCTGGGATTTTGCTCATTATTCAAACTCAATCGTTCCCGGTGGCTTACTGGTCAGATCGTAGAATACGCGGTTAACTCCTTT